>Ga0164242_10000319_pt1 | contig 59671 bp, 53 predicted proteins | sample OricomgcompostMG_FD_108783 | JGI IMG/M metagenome (GOLD analysis project Ga0164242, IMG submission 108783) | Miracle-Growth compost microbial communities from Emeryville, California, USA - Original compost - Miracle growth compost (MG) ...
AACTCCTGAAAATTTTCCGAATTCTAACACAGCCCGATCCGGCCGCCGCCACCCTGGGGATGGCCGGACTCCGGGACTGGGCCCACGAATTGATACTGCGCCACCCGCAGCCGCCTGATCGAACGCGATGCTCGAACTCAGTGCTTGCTGCCGGGACCGTCCTTCTTGAGCGATTCGAGCGCCGCAAATGGGTTGACGCGCTCTTCCGGCTCGACTTCCTGCTCCGGCACGTCGTCGACGGAATCCACACCTTCCGCGCCGTCGGCACCCGAGGCGAGGCTTTCGTGTATTTCCGGGCAAACTTCGTGCTTCGGCACGAGCGGCAGCGAGAGCAACAACTCCTCTTCGATCAAGTCGACGAGATCGAAATGGCGCGAGCCCACAATCACATCGAATTCATCGTCGTCGAGCGGGAACTCGTCCGCCTCTTCTTCCGTCTGGACGATCCGGAAGACCGTGTCCGCGCCGAACGCCTGCTCGTAGGGAGCAAGGCAACGCTGACACGCAAGCCATGCGCCACCGTGAATCGCCAACCGCAGATACGGCTGCGGCCCCTCGGTGCCGTTGTCCTGCAATTCCTGTTGCGAGAAGCCTTCGGCCTGCCACGTGAACACCGTATCGCGGTCCGGCGCCTCGGCCGGGACTTCGTTCAGCATGCGCGGCAACTGCGAGAGCCGCACGGTGCCTGCGGCACTGCGAGCGCTTCGCGCAAATTCGAAGACATCGAGATCGCGCGGATTGACTGCGCCTTTGTCCTGCACGGCGCCAGCAGGCTTGCCAGGATGTTCGGTCATTACGCTCTCCTGCTCCAGACGCGCGGCCCGCAGGCGGCGCAAAAAGCCCTACTCTGCTGCCGATCCGCAATCTTGCGATCTGCCCGCTTCTCTATCTGCTTCAACCGGCCCCGACACCTGTGGATACAACAGGCCCGGATTGCCACTCTCTTTAATGCACGTTTTCAGACCTGTGCCGAAGACGCGCGAGGTGAGCGTACCGATGAAAAGCCCGAAATCATAGCGCCTTTATCTTTGCGAGTCAAACACTTAAGCTCATGCTCACAAGCCTCCGTGCGGCTTGAGTATTTCGGCAAAATCATCGACAAGCCCGGGGCGGCTTGCAACGAAATCCGCCCCTCTTAAACTGCGGCTTTTGCGCAAGTGACTGCCGACTTCGCTGGCCGCTCGCCGCCGCCCTACGACCATCATTCACGATCCCACCATCATGCAGGATACCGCCGCACCCGCCCGGCAAACGGGCCGACCCGCGCTGATTCTCGCCTCCAGCTCGCGCTACCGCCGCGAGCTGCTCGAGCGCCTGCGCATTCCGTTCGACACCGCCGTGCCCGCAATCGACGAAACGCCGCACCCCGGCGAAACGCCCGCGGCCACCGCGCTGCGCCTCGCGCAAGCCAAGGCCCGTGCCGTGGCCGCCGCGCTGCCGGCCGGCGCCGGGCGCACGCTCGTGATCGGCTCCGATCAGGTGGCAACCTTCGACGGCCACCAGATCGGCAAACCGGGCACGCATGCACGCGCGCTCGAACAACTGCGCGCCATGCGTGGGCGCGAAGTGTTGTTCCATAGTGCGCTCAGTCTGCTCGACACCGCCACTGGCCAAACGGATACCGTCGATGTCGTGACCAAGGTGCGCTTTCGCGACCTTCCCGACGCCTCGCTCGACGCCTACCTGCGCGCCGAGCAGCCCTACGATTGCGCGGGCAGCGCGAAATCGGAAGGGCTTGGCATCGCGCTGCTCGATGCGATCGAATCCGACGACCCCACCGCGCTGATCGGCCTGCCGCTCATCGCGCTCACGCGCATGCTGCTCGCCGCCGGCTATCCGCTGCTGGCACCACAGGAGGCCAGCCAATGACCACGGGCACGCTTTACCTGATCCCGAACACGCTCGGCGACGGCGACGACGCCGCGCTCGCCGCCGTCCTTCCCACGCCCGTGCGCGAGCGCGCGGGCACGCTGGCAAGCTATATAGGCGAAAACGCCAAGACCACGCGCGCATTCCTGAAACGCGTCGGCACCACGCGGCCGATCCAGGAGATCGAGATTCGCGAACTCAACGTCAACACGCCCGCCGGCGAGATCGACAAGCTGCTCGCGCCGCTGCTGGCCGGCATCGACACAGGGCTCGTTTCCGAGGCGGGCGTGCCCGCCGTGGCCGATCCGGGCGCCCTGCTGGTGCGGCGCGCACACGAACGCGGCGTCAAGGTCGTACCGCTCGTCGGACCGAGCTCGATTCTGCTCGCGCTGATGGCCTCGGGCCTGAACGGCCAGAGCTTCGCGTTCCACGGCTATCTGCCTGTCGATGCGAACGAGCGCACGAAGAAGCTGCGCGAACTCGAACAGACCTCTCGCAAGGCGAAGCAGACACAGATCTTCATCGAAACGCCCTATCGCAACCGCACCCTGCTCGACGCGCTGCTCGCGTCCTGCGCGCCTTCCACGCTCGTGTGCGTGGCGGCCGACCTCACGCTGCCGTCCGAGACGATCGTGAGCCGCGCCGTGTCCGAATGGAAGAAGAAGCCGGCGCCCGAGCTGCACAAGCGGCCCGCGATCTTCCTGCTGCTGGCGAACTGAGCGCAGTTCGAAGCGTCGACGCCTGCGCGAGCGCCAGGTGTACAAACGAAAACGGCCGCTGCGTATCGCAGCGGCCGTTTTTACATCGGCAAGCCATTCCCGCGCGCCGAATCAGCGCAGCGAAACCTGTCCGCCCGAGATCAGCGAGTGCACGGCCGCCGAGCCGATGCTCGCGCCGAGGCGCTTCGCCACGCGGTCGGTGATGCCCTGCTTGACCGTGTAATCGACGATGTCCGGCGCCTTGATGACCTCGCGCGCCACGTAGTCGGTGTCGCCATAGCCGTCGGCGAGGCCGAGCTCGATGCTTTTCTGGCCGGTCCAGAACAGGCCCGAGAAGATGTCCGGCGAGTCCTTCAGGCGCTTGCCGCGCCCCGCCTTCACGGCGTCGATGAACTGCTGGTGGATCTGGTCGAGCATCTCCTGCGCATGCGCGTCCATCTTCGGCGTATCCGGCGAGAACGGGTCGTAAAAACCCTTGTTCTCGCCTGAAGTGCGCAGACGCCGCTGAATGCCGAGCTTGTCCATCAGGCCCGTGAAGCCGAAACCGTCCATCAGCACGCCGATCGAGCCGACGATGCTGGCCTTGTTGACATAGATCTTGTCGGCGGCGGCGGCGACGTAATAGCCGCCCGACGCGCACATGTCGCCCACCACCACGTAAAGCGGAATGGCCGGGTACTTGGCGCGCAACCGGTGGATCTCGTCGTTGATGATGCCCGCCTGCACCGGCGACCCGCCGGGGCTGTCGATGTGCAGGATCACGCCCGCCGTGCCGTCGTCGTCGAAGGCGCTGTCGAGCGCGCTGTCGATGTCCTCGGCATTGGCCTGCGTATCCGACGAAATCTCGCCGTCGAGCGTGACGAGCGCCGTGTGGCGACCGCCGCTGTCCACGCGCGCGCCGGAAAGATCGAGGATGCTCCACGCGATCAGCACCAGCGCCGCGAGAAACGCGAAGCGGAAAAAAATCTTCCAGCGCCGCGCCGCGCGCTGCTCGTTGATCGCGGCCATGGCGATACGCTCGAGCGCCTCGCGCTCCCAGCCTGGCTTGCCAGTATCGGCGCCGCGGGGTTTCCCGGCGGGCGCAGGACGCGCCGGCTCGTTGGGATCAGGGGTCAGGTTGTCGGACATGCGTGGGCCATGGAATCAGGATGGGGTCGGACTCAAATCGTCGTCCGGCAGCCAGAATACCGCACGGCCCTCGGGTGTGTCGCGTTCCTCGACGCGCACCGGGCGCAGCCGGGCTCCGCGGCACGGTCCGCCCACGCATTTACCCGTCTCGGGCTGATAGATCGCGCCGTGCGTCGCGCACATGATATAGAGCCCCGACGACTCGAAGAATTGCCCTTCGACCCAGTCGAGCTCCATCGGCACATGCGCGCAGCGGTTGAGATAACCGTACACCTCGCCGCCGTAGCGCACGAAGAACACCACGGCGTCGCCGCCCGCGTAGGTCGCGCTCATGCGCTGGCCCGCGCCGCCTTCGATCAGCTCCCCGGCTGCGCAAACGCGTACGGGGGCATGGCGCGTCGTCTCGCTCGCCTGCGGATTCGCGCTCATGCGTGCTCCCGCAGCCAGGAGGCCAGCGCGGCCACGTCCGGCGCGATGAACTGCGGCGCGAGCACCGCCAGCGCACCCGACGAATGCGCGCCGTAGCCCACGCCCACGCCCGCCGCGCCGGCGTTCGCGGCCATCTGCAGATCGTGCGTGGTGTCGCCGATCATCACCGTGCGATTGAGGTCCTGCCCCAATTCGCGCGTGAGTTCCTGCAGCATGGCCGGATGCGGCTTCGAGAAGGTCTCGTCGGCACAGCGCGTGCCGTCGAAAAGACTCGTGAGACTGGCTTCGGCGAGCGCGCGGTTCAGCCCTACCCGGCTCTTGCCGGTCGCCACCGCCAGCAGATAGCCCGTATCGCGCAATTCGACGAGCATCTCGCGCACGCCCGAGAACAGCTCGGTCTGCTGATCCTTCAGCAGGTAGTGAACGCGGTAGCGCTCCACGAGGCGCGGATAGTCGGCCGGATCGAGCGTGGGCGCGGCGATCTGCAGCGCCTCGCGCAAGCCAAGGCCGATCACGTAGCTCGCGGCCTCGTCGCCGGGCACGGGCAGACCCAGGTCGCGGCAGGCGGCCTGGATGCTGCGCGTGATATGGGCGGTCGAGTCCATCAGCGTGCCGTCCCAGTCGAACACAATCAGGTCAAATTGCTCTCGGGCCATGCGGTCCTTCTCCAAACACTGTTGTTCTTGAGTCCGGCTTGCTCCCCGGTTCATTGCGGCCCGGCTTCCGGCGTCCATGGCGACTTCCGGCGCAACGCCGCTCGCCACTGCGATTACGGCCCCGGTCCCTGCTGCGCCGCGCCCTCATTCGGGCTGCGCGGCGGCGTGGCTTGCGCCTTCGCCCGACGCTTCGCGCTGCGCGCGCAAGTCGCCGACGAAGCTGCGCAACTCCGGCGGCAGCGGCGCCTCGAATTGCAGCGGCGCGCCCGTGATCGGGTGCGTGAGCTTCAGCCGGTGCGCGTGCAAGAACATGCGCTTGACGCCGGGTTTCGCGCCATTGCGCGCGAGCGCCTTGTTGAGCGCGAAGTCGCCATACTTGGCGTCGCCGACGATCGGCAGGCCCAGATGGGCCAGGTGCACGCGGATCTGATGCGTACGGCCCGTCTTGAGTTCGGCCTCCAGCAGCGCGTAGCCGGGCCAGCGCTCGACGAGATTGAACACCGTATGCGACGGCATGCCGTCGGGCTGCACGCGCACGCGCCGCTCGCCTTCCGGGGTCAGATACTTATGGAGCGGCTCTTTCACGGCGCGCCGGCGCCCCCAGTCGCTCGCCCATTCTCCATGAACGCACGCGTAGTAACGCTTGTCCGTCTTGTTCTCGCGCATCTGCTCGTGCAGGCCGACCAGCGCCGCACGCTTTTTCGCGAGCATCAGCACGCCGGACGTCTCGCGGTCGAGCCGGTGCACGAGTTCGAGGAACTTGCCGTGCGGCCGCGCCTCGCGCAACTGCTCGATCACCCCGAAGGCCACGCCGCTGCCGCCATGCACCGCCACGCCGGCGGGTTTGTCGATGACGAGCAGCGCGTCGTCCTCGTACAGCACGTTGAAGTGCGCCGCGGGCACGGGTGCCGCATGCGCGCTTTCGCTCGGCTGCGCGACGCGAATGGGCGGCACGCGCACGAGGTCGCCCAATTCGAGCCGATACTGCGCATCGATCCGCCCCTTGTTTACGCGCACTTCCCCGCTGCGCAGAATGCGATAGATGTGGCTCTTCGGCACGCCCTTGCAGACGCGCAGCAGGAAATTGTCGATCCGCTGACCCGCGGCGTCTTCGTCGATCTCGACGAAGGAAACCTGGTCGCTCGCGACCTGATTCTGGGATATTTTGCCTAACCCTTTCATTCTGAATATAATTTGCCCAGCGCTGACGCGACGGCAGGCCAAATGGCCAAAAAGTTCCTGATTCGCCCGATGAATCCCCAAGGGCGTTTGTTCGGGATCTTGAACCGCGCAGCATGCGCAGGCAGCAAGCGATAAACAGCTATTTTACTTGCGCCCGGGGCTGGTTGCTCACCCTGTCTGAAGAGATGCAACGAGTTGCACGCACGGAAATCCGCACGGCAGGGACGGCGCCCACAGGCACGTTCGGTCGAGGCGGACTCCGACGGTAACGGAAGGTTGGTATAAAGAATTCATCCGGTGAGTCGTGCCGCGCGGTCGAAACGTTTTCGAGCGACTGCAGCCAGACGCGCCGGTGGCGAAAATACGGCGAGCGCCCGAAGCGTCCCGGCAATGTGCGGGACATGGCGACGTCAAAAGTGGCGAGACACCCCGAGGGGGAAGACGGGCGTTCCTGAAAGCTTCCCGTACGCGGCCCTTGCTTCGATGCTTGAGGCCGCAGAGCAGATCCAGCCGGCAGCGCGCGCAGTTCGCGGCTGCGGCCCATGTCCTGTCGTGGTCGTGCGCGGCGCAGTTTGCCGCCAGTGCGCGCAACCATCGCCAACCAGCGGCGACAGGCGGATCGGAAACGCAGGAAACCCGTGCCTCCGCAGCCTGTCTGGCCGCTTCTTGAAGACGTATTTCGTATGTGCCCACGCGGCCCGTCCCTGGCAACGCAACGCCGGACCGGCCGCCCCAAAGGCAATTCTCCCCGCCATCGTTCCTGCTCCAGCGTGCTTGTGAAAACACCATGAGGCGCGGCTTGCCGCTGCCCGTCCCTATGCTGCCCGGCGAAGCGCCGGGCGCCTTAAGGGATCCGGGCCGCGCGCGAAGCCGCACTGGAGCCGTTCAATGAAACGAATGTTGTTCAACGCGACGCAGCAAGAAGAATTGCGTGTCGCCATTGTCGATGGACAGAAGCTGATCGACATCGACATCGAAACCGCCGGGCGCGAACAGCGCAAAGGCAATATCTACAAGGGCATCGTCACCCGCATCGAGCCGTCGCTCGAGGCGTGTTTCGTCAACTACGGCGAAGACCGCCACGGCTTCCTGCCGTTCAAGGAAGTGGCCCGCCAGTACTTCCGCGAAGGCGTCGACATGCGCGGCGCGCGCATTCAGGACGCCCTCAAGGAAGGCCAGGAACTGATCGTCCAGGTCGAGAAGGAAGAGCGCGGCAACAAGGGCGCGGCGCTCACCACCTTCATCTCGCTCGCCGGCCGCTACCTCGTCCTCATGCCGAACAACCCGCGCGGCGGCGGCGTGTCGCGCCGCATCGAGGGCGACGACCGTCAGGAACTGCGCGAAACCATGGCGCAGCTGCAACTGCCGGACGGCATGAGCATCATCGCGCGCACGGCCGGCATCGGCCGTTCGGCCGAAGAGCTCCAGTGGGACCTGAACTACCTGCTGCAACTGTGGCGCGCCATCGAAGCCGCGTCGCAGGCCGGCCAGTCCGGTCAGCCGATGCTGATCTACCTGGAGTCGAGCCTCGTCATTCGCGCGATCCGCGACTACTTCCAGCCCGACATCGGCGAAATTCTCATCGACACCACCGAAATCTATGACCAGGCGCGCGCCTTCATGGATATCGTGATGCCGGACAATGTCAACAAGGTGAAGCGGTATCACGACGACGTGCCGCTGTTCTCGCGCTTCCAGATCGAGCATCAGATCGAGACCGCGTACTCGCGCACGGTGCCGCTGCCCTCGGGCGGCGCGATCGTGATCGACCATACGGAAGCGCTGGTCGCCATCGACGTGAACTCGGCGCGCGCGACCAAGGGCGCCGACATCGAGGAAACCGCCGCGCGCACCAACCTCGAAGCCGCCGACGAAGTGGCGCGCCAGTTGCGTCTGCGCGACCTGGGCGGCCTGATCGTGATCGACTTCATCGACATGGAGTCGGCCAAGAGCCAGCGCGAAGTCGAGCAGCGCCTGAAGGACGCGCTGCGCCACGACCGCGCACGCGTGCAGATGGGCAAGATCTCGCGCTTCGGCCTCATGGAGCTCTCGCGCCAGCGCCTGCGCCCCGCTCTCTCGGAAGGCAGCCACGTCACCTGCCCACGCTGCAACGGCACGGGTCATATCCGCGATACGGAATCGTCGGCGCTTCAGGTCCTGCGCATCATCCAGGAAGAGGCGATGAAGGAAAACACCGCGGCAATTCATTGCCAGGTGCCGGTCGAAGTGACCGCCTTCCTGCTCAACGAGAAGCGCTCCGAGATCAACAAGATCGAATCGCGCTTCAAGGTCGGCGTCGTTCTGATCCCGAACAAGCACCTCGAGACGCCGCATTACAAGCTCGAGCGCCTGCGTCACGACGATTCGCGCCTCGACGACCCGCGCGCCTCGTGGAAGATGGCCGAAGAGGCCGCGCGCGAGCTCGAGTCGGAGACCGGCTACAGCAAGCGCACCACCGACGCCAAGCCGAAGCAGGAAGCCGCGGTGAAGGGCATCACGCCCGAGCGTCCGGCGCCTTCCGCGGCCGCCAAGCCGGCTGAGGTCCTCCCCGTGGGTGCGCCGGTCGCAGCCGCGCCGGCAAGCGGCGGCGGTTTCTTCGGCTTCATCAAGCGCCTGTTCGGCGGCGCGCCGGCTGCGGCTCCCGCGCCGGCCCCGGTCGCGCAGCCGGAAAAGACCGCCCGCCCCGTTCGCGAAGCCCGCACCGAGCGCGGCGAGAAGACCGGCGCAGGCGCCGGCTCCACCGAGCGCAACCGCAACCGCCGCAGCGGTGGCCGCGACGCGGCCGGCCGTGGCGAGGCCGCAGGCGGTGCTCGCACCGGCCAGCCGTCGGGACGCCGCGAGGAGCGCGAACCGCGTGAAGCACGTGAAGGCCGCGAGAGTCGCGACAGCCGTGAGGGCCGCGCCCCCCGTGAACCGCGCGAACCGCGTGAAGCACGCGAAGGCCGCGAGGCCCGTGGCGAACGCGAGCAGCGCATCGAGCGCGTCGAGCGCGGCCAGGATCGCAGCGAGGCCGCAGAAGCCGCTCCGCGCGGCGAGCGCCAGGAACGTGGCGAGCGCCGTGAACGTGGCGAACGCGCCGAGCGCGGCGAACGCCGTCGTCAGCAGCAGACCGAAGCCGCCGAGGCACAGGAAGCGCGCCTCGACGTAGCCAACGTCGAAGCCGAGACCGCCGAAGCCGCCCAGGCCGCCCTCACCGACGGCGTGACCCACGCCGGTGCCGGGGAAGACGGTGCGACGCCGCAAGGCGAAGAGCGCCGCCGCCGCCGTCGCGGCCGCCGTGGTGGTCGCCGCGAGCGCGATGCGGAAGGCGCGCAAGGGCTCGAAGGCTCCGCTGACGCCGACGAAGGCACCGACGAAACGGCCGCTGACACGTCAACCGGCGAGCAAGCCGCTGTCGAGCATGTTGCCGGGCGCATCGAAACCGAAGCCGAAGAAACCCGCGCGCCGCAAGCCGTCGTTCAGACGTCCGTTGCCGAAGCCGTGGTCGTGACTGCCCTGCCAGTCGCAGCCGCCGCGGCGGTCGAAACCGCGCAATCGGCACAAGCGGAGCAACCGGCCCAACCCGCGCAAGTGAGCGCAGCGCCCGCAGCAGAAGCGCCAGCCGTAGAAACGCCGGTCGCCGTTACGGCTGCGCCGGTCGAGACCACGGCTACGGCCGCGACTGAGCCCGTGGCGCCGGCTGCCGCGCCAGCCGCACCTGCGGCCGAACCGGTCGCTGCTGCCATGCCGGTCGAAGCCGAACCGGCTCAGCCTGTTGCCGCGCCGGCTCCTGTTGCCGCCGTGCCCGCCGAGGAGCCCGTTGCTGCCGAAACGCCGGCGGTCCGCGAAGACCGCGTGGAAGCGGCCCAAGTCACCGCTGCCGAGCCGGCCGCTGTGGCCCAACCCGAGCAGCCGGTCGAAACGCGTGTCGAAGCGGTCGTCGCGCAGGTCGAAGCCGCAGCGCCGGCGGCCGAAGCCGCGACCCGGCATCACGCGCAAGCGGGCGCGGCCGACACGCTGCGGCCGATGCTGGAATCGGCAGGCCTCGTGTGGGTCAACACCGACGCCGCCAAGCTGCGTGCCGCACAGGACGCCGCCGCGCAAGTGGTGAAGCCCGCCCGCGTGCCGCGCGAGCGCAAGCCGCTGCCGCCGGCCGACAGCACGCCGATGCAGCAGGTGGAGACCACCCGCCAGTCGTAATCGGCGCGCAAGCGCTCGCTGGGCCGCCTGGCGGCCCACGTAGTTCGCTATGTTGAATCGCACCCCAAAAGTTGGCCATCGGCCCAACCTTTGGGGTGTTTTTCATTGGCGGGACGAACCCGACTCAAGCGCTTGCTCGCGTGCCATCGCGCGTGAATGCGACCGTGTGACACACGATCCGGTTGGATCAGATTGCAATTGCTTTGACGCATAGCCAGTATTCCCTCTCCCGCAGTCGTGGAAGTCAGGAGAAGCCCATACCATGGCGCCCTGGCAAGGCTTGCGTCATATGACGCGCCAATTTCTGGAAAAGTAACGATGCGGCGCTGAACGTCCCGCGTTTGGAGGATCAATGACGGGGCAAGCATGGGTTCGTCGAGGTATCGTGGCGGGTGCGCTCCTCGTAACGGGAGCCGTAGCCATCATGGCGATAGGCGCCGGTAACTCGCCGGCGGGACATCCCGCCGATGTGACGACCTCCGGCGCCAGACCACCCGCAGTCGCGGCCGTCACTGCGCCGCCCGCGACCCAAGCGATGGCGCCAGCCGTGGCGGCGATCCCCCCCGCCGGGACGCCCATGTCTCGAGCGATCAAAATGATCCAGGATCAAGCGGCAAGTGCCCTGGCCGCGAACCCAACCGTTGAGCCGCACGACGCGGCCGGCGGCCCCCCGATATTTCCGGCGGGTTTTGACTTTGGCGCGGCCAATCCGCCAGCCACTGCGCCGAGCGCATGCACCAAGGCCAAGCGGATCATTTGCGTCGACAAGACAACTTATATCGCCACGGTGTACGAAGGCGGCAAGCCGCAGTGGTCGTTTTATGTTCGTCCGGGGGACGCGCGGGGCACCCGGTATCAAACGGGGGAAGGCTACGGCCGGATTACCCGCAAGAGTCGTCATCACGTGTCCAGCATCTATGGCACGCCCATGCCGTACGCGATGTTTATCTCGTGGGACACCTTCCCCGCCACTGGCGAAGCCTTTCATTTGTCGTATCAATTCCAGTCGGAAGGGTATTACGGGGCAAGCCACGGATGTATGGGCGTAGGTTCCGAAGCGGCCATGAAACGACTATGGGACACCAGCCCCAAAGGGACACGGGTATTCGTCTATCGCACCTGAAGGTGCGTGCTATGGCTGCGGTGCGTTGATGCGTGGATACGTCGCCGAAGGCAAGCGGTGATCGCTTCTGGCGAGGAAACGTCACCTGATATATCAAATTTAACTTTGGCAATGAGCAAAGCGCGGTTGGGCTAAAATCGAACCATCGCGAGAACGAGCCCACCATGTCCCGACGCATCATCCCTGTTGCCGATGTCCGCTCGCTGCCGCCCAGCCCGGTCGCGCAGGCCGTGCGCGCGCCGTCTGGAGAGCTGTTCGACGCGCTCGCGCGACCGCTGCACGACTTGCGCATCTCGGTCACGGACCGCTGCAATTTCCGTTGCGTCTACTGCATGCCACGCGCGGTTTTCGACAAGGACTACCCGTTCCTGCCGCATTCCGCGCTGCTTTCGCTCGAAGAAATCGAACGTCTCGCGCGGCTTTTCGTCGCGCACGGCGTCACCAAGATTCGCCTGACCGGGGGCGAACCGCTCCTGCGCAAGAACATCGAATTCCTGATCGAGCGTCTCGCAAAATTGCCTACGCCCGGCGGGGAGCCGCTCGATCTCACGCTCACGACCAATGGGTCGCTGCTCGCGCGCAAGGCGCGCGCATTGCGCGACGCCGGCCTCACGCGCGTCACGGTGAGCCTCGATGCGCTCGACGACGCCCTCTTTCGCCGCATGAACGACGCCGACTTCGCGGTCGCCGACGTGCTCGACGGCATTGCGGTCGCGCAATCGGTCGGGCTCACGCCGCTCAAGGTCAACATGGTCGTGAAGCGCGGCACCAACGACGGCGAAATCGTGCCGCTCGCCCGCCATTTCCGCGGCTCGGGCGTGACCTTGCGCTTCATCGAATACATGGACGTGGGCACGTCGAACGGCTGGAACATGGCCGAAGTCCTGCCATCCGCCGAGGTGGTCGCACGCATCGCCGAGCACTTCCCGCTCGTACCGCTCGAAGCGCACAACGCCGCCGAAACCGCGCAGCGCTGGGGCTACGCCGACGGCGCCGGCGAAATCGGCGTGATCTCGAGCGTCACGCGCGCGTTCTGCGGCGACTGCACGCGCGCGCGTCTGTCGACCGAAGGCAAGCTGTATCTGTGCCTGTTCGCCTCGATGGGCTACGACCTGCGCGCGATGCTGCGCGGCGAAGCGAGCGACGCGGCCATCTCGGCCGCGATTGCGCAGATCTGGGAACAGCGCGCCGACCGCTATTCGCAATTGCGCGGCAGCGAGGCCGCTCCGGCTACGGGCGAAGAGCGCCGCATCGAAATGTCCTATATCGGCGGCTGATGGACGCGATTCGTTTGCGAATAGCGCCCGATACGTCCATGCCCTCGACCACTCCCTCCACCGCGCCCTTGCCCGCCATCCCCGCCGCCGCGCTTACCGGCCTCGTGCTCGCGGGCGGACGCGGCCAGCGCATGGGCGGCGTCGACAAAGGTTTGCAACGCCTGCGCGGCAAGCCGCTTGCCGCCCACGCGCTGGCGCGCCTCGCGCCGCAGGTGGGCGCGCTGGCCATCAGCGCGAATCGTAACCGCGATGTCTACGCCGAACTCGGCGCGCCCTGGCACGCAGAAGTGATCGCCGATACGCTGCCCGATTACCCCGGCCCGCTCGCGGGACTGCTAGCCGGCCTGCGCGCGGCCCGCACCGAATGGCTGCTGAGCGCGCCGTGCGATTCGCCGTGGCTGCCCGCCGACCTCGGCGCACGGCTCGCGCAAGGCGTGCGCGCACGCGGCGCGCTCATCGCCACGGCGACCACAGCGAACGCGGCCGGCGAAGTCAGCCTGCACCCCGTCTTCGCACTGATCCACACCTCGCTCGCCGACGATCTCGCCGCGTTTCTGGACGCCGGCGAGCGCAAGGTGCGTGCGTGGTACGCGCGCCACACGGCTGCCGAAGTGGTCTTTGCCGACGAGCGTGCGTTTTACAATGTCAATTCCTTACAGGAACTCGCCGACTTCGACCGTGCCTGAAGAGCGCGACCGGCCTGACCGCCGCCGCCCGCCACCGGCCTGATGCACGTCCCCCCGGACGATCGCCGCACCCATCGTGCGGATGCGACGCTTCTCCACTCCATGACCACGCTTAACAGTATTACCGGTAGCGCAGGAAGCCTTAGCCAGTTCGATCCTCAAGCCTTGCCCGTCAGCGCCGCCCAGGCCATCGTGCTCCAGTGGGTGACGCCGCTCGCGCAAAACGAGCGCGTGCCGTTGCGCGATGCGCTCGCGCGCGTGCTTGCCGCGGATGTGATCTCGCCGATCGACGTGCCCGCGCACGACAACTCGGCCATGGACGGCTATGCATTCGACGGTGCGGCGCTGCTGGCCAGTGCCGCGGTCGGCACGCCCGGCGGCGCGACGCTCACGCTGAACGTGGCCGGCAAGGCGTTTGCCGGCCATCCGTACACGGGCGCCATCGCGCCTCGCGCATGCGTACGTATCATGACGGGTGCGCCGATGCCCGCCGGCTGCGACACCGTCGTGCCGCAGGAGCGCGTGGCGCGCAGCAACGCATCGGGCGAAGCCCCGGCAGCCGCTTCGATCACCGAAACGCCCATCGAATCGATTACCTTTCGCGCCGACGCCGTGACGCCCGGCGCGAACCGGCGCCGCCAGGGCGAAGACCTCGCGCGCGGCAGCGCGGCGCTGCGCGCGGGACGCGTGCTGCGCGCGAGCGACATCGGCTTGATGGCCTCGCTCGGCGTGGTCGACGTGGCGGTCAAGCGGCGCCTGCGCGTGGCGTTCTTCTCGACCGGCGACGAGTTGCGCTCGCCCGGCGAGCCGCTCGATGCCGGCTCGATCTACGACAGCAACCGCTACACGCTCGGCGCGATGCTCCAGCGCCTGAACGTCGAGCCGATCGACCTCGGCGTGGTGCGCGACGACCCCGAATCGCTCGCGGCCACGCTCAAGGCTGCCGCCGAAAGCGCCGACGTCGTGCTGACCTCGGGCGGCGTCTCGGTCGGCGAAGCCGATTTCACGCGCACCCAATTGCAGGCGCTCGGCGACGTGTCCTTCTGGGGCCTCGCGATGCGTCCGGGCCGCCCGCTCGCGTTCGGCCGCATCTGGTCGGGCGGGCACCCGGGCGCGGGGCACGCGGCGCTCCTGTTCGGATTGCCGGGCAACCCCGTCGCCACGATGGTCGCGTTCTATCAGATCGTGCGCCCGGCCTTGATCGCGATGTCGGGCGCCACGCCGCAGCCCGTGCCGCTCATTCCGGCGCGCTGCGACGCGCCCATCAGGAAGCGCCCGGGCCGCACCGAATTCCAGCGCGGCATCGCCGAACGCGACGCGCAGGGCCAGTGGCACGTCGCGCCCACAGGCTCGCAAAGCTCCGGTGCGCTCAGCACGATGAGCGAGGCGAACTGCTTTATCGTGCTCGCTCACGAAAGCGCCGACCTCGATGCTGGCGACGCCGTCGACATCATGCTCTTCGACGGCCTCGTCTAGCGCGTCGCTCATGACCGGCCACCGCATCGCTCAACCTCATTCAACGTCTATCAGCGACGTCCCCTCGACCTACGGACCGACTCACATGAAAAAACAGATTTCGTTCATTGCCGCGGGGCAGACCGCGAAGGCGCTCATCCTCGTGTACCTGACCTTCAGCGTGCCGGTCGTGCTGCTCGTCGCGGTGGTCGCGTTTTTCCGCTATGGCACCTTCGAGCTCGGTACCGTGTTCAGCGCGTTGATCCTCAATGCGATCGTCGGCTTCGTGCTGCTGTGGATCGCCTGCCATCTGTACAACTGGGTCGCCTCGCGCTTTGGCGGCATCGAGATCCATCTCTCCGATGTCCCGGAGGAAGCGTGATGGCCGCCACGATCCGCACCGCCACGCCCGCCGACGTCGGCGCGATGCACGCGCTGATGTACGAGCTCGCCGAGTTCGAAAAGCTCACCCACCTCTTCACCGGCACGCCCGAAGGGCTTGCCGACGCGCTCTTCGGCGCGCGCCCGGCCGCCGAAGCGCTGGTGGCCGAAGACGCGGGCCGCATCGTCGGCTACGCGCTCTTCTTCCATAACTACTCGACCTTCCTCGGCAAGCGCGGGCTCTATCTCGAAGACCTCTACGTGCAGCCGTCGCAGCGCGGCACCGGACTCGGCACGGCCATGCTGCGCGCGCTCGCGGCCATTGCCGTGGAGCGCCAGTGCGGCCGCTTCGAGTGGACCGTGCTCGACTGGAACGAGCCGGCCATCGGCTTCTACGAGAAGATGGGCGCAACCGTCCTGCCCGACTGGCGCGTGGTGCGCGTGACGGGCGATGCGCTCGACCAGCTTGCAGCGCCTGCCGAGCCGGTCGCGAACGAATAACCCGCCGGCAGCATGAAAAACGGGCCGTCCGCAGATCACTGCGGACGGCCCGTTGCTTTCGTACGCCTCGCTTTCGCGTGCCGCTCAAGACACGGAATCCGCGGCATCGCGCGACGCGTGCGTCACTCGTCCGCGTTCTCGCCGTTGCGCAATACGTCGCCGAGCAGATTCGACGCCGCCTCGCCGGGCAACGCCTCGACGTCGCGCAACTTGCGGTTCATCGCGCGCGTGCGGACTTCGGCGGCTTCGATCGAGCGCGTCACCGTTTCCAGTTGCGCTTTCGTGCGCGCCAGCACCTCGCCGAACTTGCCGAACTCCGTCTTCACCGCCCCCAGCACCTGCCAGACCTCGCTCGAGCGCTTCTCGATGGCGAGCGTGCGAAAGCCCATCTGCAGGCTGTTGAGCAGCGCCGTCAGCGTGGTCGGGCCCGCGACGCTCACGCGATAGTCGCGCTGCAAGACGTCGGTGAGCCCCGGGCGGCGCAGGATCTCGGCATAGAGCCCTTCGGTGGGCAAGAACAGCAGCGCGAAGTCGGTCGTGTGCGGCGGCGCGACGTATTTTTCGGCGATGGTGCGGGCCTCGGCGCGCACGCGAGCCTCCAGCGCGCGTCCCGCCTCCTCGATGGCGGCGGCGTCTGCGCGCTCCTGCGCGTCGATGAGCCGCTCGTAATCTTCGCGCGGAAACTTCGCGTCGACGGGCAGCCAAACCGGCGCGGTTTCGGAGGCGGAAGCGGAGGCACCGCCTTGCAGCCCGCGCCCCGGCAGCCGGATCGCAAACTCCACGCGCTCGCTACTGCCCGGCACCGTCGCCACGTTTTTCGCGAACTGGTCGGGCGTGAGCATCTGCTCGAGCAGCGCTTCGAGCTGCACCTCGCCCCATGTGCCGCGCGTCTTCACGTTCGTCAGCACCTTCTTCAGGTCGCCGACGCCCGCCGCGAGCGTCTGCATCTCGCCCAGCCCGCGATGAACCTGCTCCAGCCGCTCGGAGACGAGCTTGAACGATTCGCCCAGACGCTGCTCGAGCGTCGCGTGCAGCTTCTCGTCGACGGTGCGGCGCATCTCTTCGAGCTTGGCTGCGTTATTCGCTTCGATGTCCTTCAAACGCTGTTCGAGCGTCGCGCGCACCTCGGCGAAGCGGCGGTCGTTCGCCTCGGTCAACTGCGCGAGCTGCTGACCGAGCAGGTTGCCGAAATGGCGCAGCGCCTGGCCCTGTTCGTCGCGCGCCTGCTGCGCCTGCAACTGCTGGCTCTGGCGCACGGCGTCGAGTTGCTGCGCGTTGCTCTCGGTGAGCTTCGCGAGTTGCTGCGCGAAGCTGTCGAGCTGGCCGTTCTGCACGGTCGCAATGCTCGTGAGATGCGCGGCGAGCGCCTGCTGCACCTGCGCGAAGCCGCCGCCGAACTCGCTGCGCGAGGCCTGCGCGGTGCGCGCGATTTCGTTGCGCAGCTCGCGTTCGATGCGCTCGGCCGCGCGCGCCTGGGTCTCGCTCGAACCCGCGATGCGGTCGCTCAGTTGATCGAGCGCGTCGAGTGTGGCATCGGCATGCTCGTCGTCCTGCGTGCCACGACGCGCGCGCATCAGCGCCACGCTCGCGCACAACAGCGCAAGCGCGAGCGCGAGCGTCGCCACCGCCATCAGCGACTGAGCGCTCATGAACGCGCTTTCCCCATCACGGCCGGATTGATCGGGTTGGGCGGCTGGCCCGCGCGCGGGCCCTCGCCCAGCGCGGCGATCAGGTTGTCGGCGGCGAGGTTCGCCATCGCGCGGCGCGTGCCCTCGCTGGCGCTCGCGATGTGCGGTGTGAGCACTACGTTGTCCACCGTGAGCAGTGCCGGATGCACGCTCGGCTCGCCCTCGAACACGTCGAGGCCGGCAGCGGCGATCTGGCGCGTGCGCAGCGCCTCGGCCAGCGCGGCGTCGTCGACGATGCCGCCGCGCGCGATGTTCGTGAGCGTGGCCGTGGGCTTCATCCGCGCGAGCTCGGCAGCGCCGATCGTGTGGTGATTCGCCGGCACGTACGGCAGCACCAGCACGACGTGATCGGCCTCCTCGAGCAGCGCCTCTTTCGAGCGATATTCGGCATGGAGCTCGGCTTCGATCTCGGGCGCGACGCGCGAGCGGTTGTGATAGATCACGCGCATATTGAAGCCGCGCGCGCGGCGCGCGAGCGCCTGGCCGATGCGGCCCATGCCGATCACGCCGAGCGTCGAGCCGTGCACGTCCGCGCCGAGGAACATGTCGAAGGACCACTTCTGCCACTTGCCCGCGCGCAGGTAGTGCTCCGATTCGGCCACGCGGCGTGCGGCCGCCATCATGAGCGCCCAGCCGAAGTCGGCCGTGGTTTCGTTGAGCACGTCGGGCGTGTTGGTGCCCAGCACGTTCGCGGCGTTGAAGGCCGCCATGTCGAAGTTGTTGTAGCCCACCGCCATATTCGAGACCACGCGCAAACGCGGCGCCGCGGCCAGCGCCGCCGCGTCGATCGGCTCGCCCATGGTGAGCGCGCCGTCCTTGTCGGCGAGTCGCGTCTTGAGGGCGTCGGCGGACAGCGTCTCGCCGTTGTTCCAGTCGACGTCGAAGTACTGCTTGAGACGATCGATCACGTCGGGAAAGATCGGGCGCGCCACGAGAATCTTTTGCATCGTTGCTCTCCACACTTTAGAGGTTGATCCGCTTTGGCCGGCTAGACGAAAAAGAGCCAGGTCGCCATGGCGAACACCGGCAGCAACACCGTGCAGGACCAGCCAAGATAGCCGAAGAAACCCGGCATACGCACGCCGCGCTGCTGCGCGATCGCCTTCACCATGAAATTCGGCGCGTTGCCGATATAGGTCATCGCGCCCATCCAGACGGCGCCGGCCGAGATCGCCGCGAGCGTTCTTGCGCCGCCCGCCATGAGCGACTGCGCGTCGCCGCCCGCGAGATTGAAGAACACGAGATAAGTGGGCGCGTTGTCGAGGAACGACGAAAGCAGACCCGTCGCCCAGAAGTACAACGCGTCGTTGGGGCGCCCCGGCGCGTCGTTCACGAACTGGATCAATTGCGCGAACGCCCCCGCCTCGCCCGCGCGCAGCATCGCGATGACGGGCGTGATCGTCACGAAGATGCCCGCGAAGAGCTTCGCCACCTCGGCGATAGGCGCCCAGTCGAAGTCGTTGTCCGCGCGCGCCTTGCGCGATGCGAAGACAAACGACACCACCGACAGCGCGATCAGCCCCACGTCGCGCACGAGATTCTGCAGTTCGATGCGCGTACCCGAGAACGCAATGCCGATGCCCGGCTTCCAGACGCCGCTCATCAGCACGAGCGCGATCGCGAGCGCCAGCAGCGCGAAGTTCAGCTTGCCGCCGACGGAAAGCCGCGCCGTATCGGGTGTGGGATCGAGAAACGCAGCCCGCGCCTCGCCCGAACGATGGAAGTACCACGAATCGAGCAGATAGAACGCGGCGAGCAACACGCCACAGACGAACAGCATCGGCAGCGCGAGATGCTGCGTAGTCCAGAAGAAACCCACGCCATTGAGAAAGCCGAGAAACAGCGGCGGGTCGCCGAGCGGCGTGAGCGAGCCGCCTGCATTGGCGGCGAGAAAGATGAAGAACACCACCACGTGGACATTGTGGCGCCGGTTGTCGTTCGCGCGCAGGAGCGGCCGGATCAGCAGCATCGCGGCGCCGGTCGTGCCCATCACGCTGGCGAGCGCGGTGCCGAGCGCGAGGATCGCCGTATTCGTGCGTGGCGATCCGTGCAGGTTGCCGTACACGCAGATACCGCCCGATATCGTATAGAGCGCGCCGAGCAGGACGATGAACGGCACGTACTCGTCGACGAGCGCGTGCAGGAAGAGCGGGTATGTGGCCGGGAAACCGTGCGTAGCCGCGAACGGCAGCAGAAACGCGAGCGCCCAGGCCGCCGAGATCTTGCCGAAGTGGTGATGCCAGAACGTGGCCGCGAACATCGGGAAGAGCGCGATCGACAGCAGCATGCAGGCGAACGGCAGGCCCCACGCGGCGGAGAGCGTCGCGCCGTCCACCCCGGCCGCATGCGCTGCAGGGGCGGCGACGAACGCAAGCGCCGCGGACGTATAACGCACGAGACGCATGGGCGGCGCTGCCCTGCCCTTCATATGCTGCGCGCCATCGCTACGCGCGGCGCGCCCGGCTGCCTCAAACGTCATGCGTTCTGCGCGACGATGACATGCACGCGATACGGCCCGTGCGCGCCCAGGATGATGGTCTGCTCGATATCGCCCGTGCGCGACGGCCCCGAAACGAAGTTGACCGCGCGCGGCAGCTCGCCGCGTTCGGCGCGCATGAGCGCGAAGGCGTCCTCGTGGCCGGCGACGATGCGCGATGCGGGCACGACGGCGATATGCGTCTCGGGCAGCAACGCGCCCGAGGCCCAGGTCTGCGGGCTCGACAGCAGGACCAGCGTGCCCGTTTCGGCGGTGGCGCAGAAACACCCGGTGAGGCCAACGAGATCGCGGTCTTCGGGCTTGCGAAACTCGACGCTCAAGCCCGCGCCGGCCCAGTCGAGCGCTTCGAGCGTCGTCCAGGCCACCGCTTGCGTGGACAAACCGAGCGACGCGAGATAGCGCGCGGCCGCGGCAGGGACGTCGGCGAGCTGCGCGACTTCGTCGACGGTGGACGCCATCTTTTTCGCCTCGGCGACGAAGCGCGCGACGAGATCGCCTTCGAGCGGCGGACGCGGCCCTTCTGGATGACGCGCGAGGTAGTCGGCGACGGCTTCGCGCTCGTGCGCGGCGGGCGTCGCATCGCGGCCCTGCGCCGCGCGGATGCGCGCGAGTATGCTGCGGCGTGCGGCCGTGGTGTCGACCTTGGAGTCCATACGCGTCCTCGACAGATGAAGAAAAAGCGACGCGCCGATTATACCGGGGCGTCGCTCGTCTTCCGGCGCCGCTTATTTGCCTGCGCTCTCTTCTTCCGTGGGCTGCTCGATGCCGAACACCTGGCGCAGATAGGCCAGATAGGCCTTGTCGTCGCACATGTTCTTGCCCGGCGAATCGGAGAGCTTGGCGACAGGCTGACCATTGCAGCGAACCATCTTGATGACGATCTGCAGCGGCTGATAGCCAAGGTCATTGGTGAGATTGGTGCCCACGCCGAAAGCAAGCCGGCAGCGCCCGCCAAAGCGCTCGTAGAGGCGCAGCACCTTGGGAATGTCGAGCGCGTCCGAGAAGATCATGGTCTTCGTGCGCGTGTCGCAGCGGTTGTCCTCGTAGTGCTTGAGCAGGCGCTCACCCCACTCGAACGGGTCGCCCGAGTCGTGGCGCGCACCGTCGAAGAGCTTGCAGAAGTACATGTCGAAGTCGCGCAGGAAGGCCTGCATGCCATAGACGTCCGAAAGCGCGATGCCAAGGTCGCCGCGATACTCCTTCGCCCACATCTCGAAACCGTAGATCTGCGAATCGCGCAGACGCGGGCCGAGCGCCTGGCACGCCTGCAGATACTCGTGCGCCATGGTGCCGAGCGGCGTGAGGTTGTGCTTCATCGCGTAGTAGACGTTGCTCGTGCCCGCGAACTGCTCGCCCAGATCGTCCTTGAGCGTGAGGATCACCTCCTCGTGCCAGCGCTTCGAGAAGCGGCGGCGCGTGCCGTAGTCGGCGATCTTGCAGTCGGCGAACTCGGGTTTCGCGCCGAGTAGCTCGATCTTGTGGCGCAGACGCTCGCGGCCTTCTTCGTACTGCGGATGATGCTGCGTGTTGCGGAAATAGACCTCGTTGACGATGGCGAGCACCGGAATCTCGAAGAGGATCGTGTGCAGCCACGGCCCCTTGATTTCGATGTCGATTTCGCCGTTGCCCTTAGGCGAGGGCGTGACCGAAATGTACTTCTCGTTCAGATGGAAGAGCGCGAGGAAATCGATGAAATCGCTCTTGATGAAGCGCATCTTGCGCAGATACTCGAGTTCGGGCTCGGCAAAGCGCAGCCGGCAAAGCTTCTGGATCTCGCTGCGGATTTCGTCGACGTAGGGGACGAGATCGATGTCGGGCGTGCGGCAGCGGAAGCGATATTCCACGTTGGCCGCGGGGAAATGATGCAGGACGACCTGCATCATCGTGAATTTGTAGAGATCGGTGTCGAGCAGCGAGGTAATGATCATGATGGGCCAGGCGAACGGCTAGCAGAGAACGCGCGCCAAGGTTGCCGGCCGCCTTCGCCTTGTGGGGCGAGGCGGCAGCGCCGCAAACGGCGTGCGCCGGTGATGCGCCCATGTTACCCGAATGCGCCCAGACCAAGCCGCCAGCGCCGCACCTCCATGCGCGCGCAAGGGGCAATCGCGATCCATCGTGATAATTGCGGCAAGCGCGGCGATGGGGCGATGGGGGCAATGGCGCAAAACCTCGCGCGAAGCCAGGACATTGATCGCGCACCCTGTGTGGCGCATAAACTAATCACAAAACGATCTAAGAACGGCTGCGGACGTCTGGCTGAGAAAAATCGGCATCAGTTACAATATTGCTTTTGGCCGACTGCCAATACCGCGCCAACCCCCGATACAAGCATGCAGGAGCTGCCTGAATGACCCACGTTGTGACCGAAAGCTGCATCAAGTGCCGCTATACCGACTGCGTCGATGTGTGCCCGGTGGACTGCTTTCGCGAAGGTCCCAACTTCCTCGCGATCGACCCGGACGAATGCATCGACTGCGCCGTGTGCGTTGCCGAATGCCCGGTGAACGCCATCTACGCCGAAGAGGACGTACCTGGCGACCAGCAGCACTTCACTGAGCTGAACGCCGAACTGGCGAAGGCATGGCCGAGCATCACCAAGACCAAGGCGCCGCTGCCGGAAGCCGACGAATTCAAGGACGTCAAGGACAAGCTCGCGCTGCTCGCGCGCTGAGCGTACGTTCCTGGGGCTGTCGTCAACCCGAAACCCTGCCCGCGCTTGAGCAGGGATCAATAGGAAGATGGCGACAGGGTGTTGACAGGCTGCGCCAGACCCCATAGAATCTCGTTCTCTGCTTTTGTTGATCCCCGATAGCTCAGTCGGTAGAGCGCCGGACTGTTAATCCGTAGGTCCCTGGTTCGAGCCCAGGTCGGGGAGCCAAGATTCGCAAAAGCCCGTTAATCAAAACGGGCTTTTTCATGAAGTTAAAGTGGTAGTGGTACTGCTGTTCCCCGATAGCTCAGTCGGTAGAGCGCCGGACTGTTAATCCGTAGGTCCCTGGTTCGAGCCCAGGTCGGGGAGCCAAAATATCGAAGCCGTTGCGCACATCGCGCAACGGCTTTTTTCTTTTCCGCGGCGCTTTAGCGGGCTTGGCTGAGTCAAGCCTATTGCAGATGAGGATGATCGCGACACCTACCCCGCCCTGCCCGATAATGTCGCCTCGTCATTTTCGGGAATCCGCATGAATCCGACTCGCTTCGCCGCCCGAGTGCGGCCGGCTCTCCTCTTCTGCGCTGGCGCGCTTGCGCTTGGCACCGCTCACGCCGAGCAGATCGGCAGCGTGAACACCAATTTCCGCATCACCGGCTCCGACAAGGTGGTCGTCGAGGCCTACGACGATCCCGCCGTGAGCGGCGTCACCTGCTACGTCTCTCGCGCGCGCACCGGCGGCGTGAAAGGCACGCTCGGCATCGCGGAAGATCCCTCCGAAGCGTCGATCGCCTGCCGCCAGGTCGGTCCGGTCAGCTTCGCCGCCCCGCTCAAGCAGCAGGCCGATGTCTTCAACGAGCGCATGTCGTTTCTCTTCAAGACGTTGCACGTGGTACGCATCGTCGACACGAAGCGCAATGCGCTCGTCTACCTGACGTACAGCGACCGCGTGGTGAGCGGCAGCGCGAAAAACAGCGTCACCGCCGTGCCGATGCCCGCAGGCACGACCATTCCGGTGCGCTAAACTTGAAGGTCCAGGCCGGACCCTTGCCATGACCCCCTCCCGTTTTCGCGATTTCGCCCGTTACTGGCGCACGCCGCTTCTGCCCGGCGCGGATCTGCTCACGGCCGAATATCACGATCACGAATTCACGCCGCACTGGCACGAGGCCTACACGATCCCGGTCATCGAGGACGGCGCCGAGTGCTACCGCTATCGCGGCTCGCAGCATGTCGCGGAGGCGGGCAGCGTGCCCGTCATCAATCCGGGCGAGCTCCACACGGGCTCGCGCGCCGTGGACGAAGGCTGGCGCTATCGCGTCATGTACGTGCCGGTCGACACGCTGCACACGCTCGCGGGCGAAATTGCGGGCCGCGCCGAACCATTGCCGTGGTTCGACACCGAAGTCATTCGCGACTCCGACCTCGCCCGCCGCCTCTCGCGCGCGCACCAGCTACTGGAGAAAGACGCCGATCGCCGTCACGAAGCGCTCGCGCCAAACACGCCGCAACCCGATCTCCTCGCCGTGGAAGGCGCGTTGCTCGACGCGCTCTCGACGCTCCTCACCCGCCACGCGCGCACGCGCGAGGCGCCGCTCGGCTGCGCGGCGAACGAGCCGCGCGTCGAAATCATGAAGGCGCTGCTGGCCGCCGATCTCACTGCGCCGCTGCGCGTGGCCGATCTCGCACAGGCGGTTGGCCTCTCGCCGTTTCACGCGACGCGCCTGTTCACGCAGGCCACGGGGCTGCCGCCGCACGCCTGGCGCACCCAGTTGCGGCTGCAGCGCGCGCTCGGGCCGCTGCGCGCGGGCGCCCCGGTCGCCGCGGTCGCCGCCGCGAGCGGCTTCACCGACCAGAGCCATTTCACGCGGCACTTCCGCCGCATGTTCGGCGTGCCGCCGGGCCGCTGGCAGGCGAACTAGTCGCCGAGAGGTCCGCCGCGTGCACGGCGCGTCGTCAGATCGGGCACGCTTTCATCCGCGCGTCGATACCCGATGGCCCCCAAATGCGCGGCACACCCGCAACCGGCACTGAAGACGCGCAAGTGAGCGCGCGCCACCCGCCCGCCCACCGCAAGAACGTACAAGCCACGCGCGCCGCGCCCCGCTATGCTGGCTTCCCTGGCCTTGCATGGGGCCAGCAAGGAGACTCGCTTGACCCGCCATCCCCACCGTTTCAAGGAATTCGTCGCCGGCGCGCGCGACACCATCCCGATGATGGTCGGCGCCGCGCCCTTCGGCGTCATTTTCGGCACGCTCGTCACCTCGGGCCCGCTCTCGCTCTGGCACGGCCAGTTGATGTCGCTCGCCGTGTTCGCCGGCTCGGCGCAGTTCATCGCGCTCGGGCTGATCGCCGCGCATGCGAGCTTTGCCGTGATCTGGGCCACCACGCTCATCGTGAACCTGCGCCACGTGCTCTATAGCGCAACGCTCGCGCCCTACGTCTCGCATCTGCCGATGCGCTGGCGTCTCGTGCTCGGCGGCCTGCTCACCGACGAAGTGTTCGCCGTCGCCTGGGCCTATTTCCGCCGCCATCCGCCCGGCGATGTCTCGCCGTGGCATTTTCTCGGCTCCGGCGTCTCGATGTATGTGAACTGGCAGCTCTGGACCGCCGCGGGCCTGCTGTTCGGCGCGGCGTTTCCGGGCCTGCAGTCGCTCGGCCTCGACTTCGCGATGGTCGCCACGTTCATCGCCATCGTCGTGCCGCAGCTCGTCGCGGTGCGCTATCTGGCCGCCGCCGCCACGGCGGGCGCGCTCGCCTTCTTCTGGCAAGGCTGGCCGTACAAGCTCGGTTTGCTCGGCGCCGTGCTCGCGGGCGTGGCCGTGGGCGTCGCGCTTTCGCTGCCGCGCAAGCCGCGCGCGAGCGCGGCCGTTGCGGGCGATCACCCCGCCCAGGCCGCCGGCCCGGCCGGCAAGCACACGAGCGAGGCGAGCGCCGCTGGCCTTCCCTGCCATGACGCCCACGCCACGACCGCAGGAGGCCGCCCGTGAACTACGTTGTCCTGATCCTCGGCATGGCCTTCATCACGGTGGCGGTACGCACCGCCGTCTTCGTGCTGGGCGAACGGCTCGTGTTCCCGCCCATCGTGCGAACCGCGCTCGGGTTCGTGCCCGTCACGGTGCTCACCGCGATCATCGTGCCGATGGCTATCTCGCCCCATGGCCAGCACGCCGAGCTCACGTGGCGCAACCCGCAGCTCGTCGGCGCGATCGCGGCCATCGCCGTGAGCGCGCTCACGAAGCGGCCGCTCCTCACGATCGCCGTGGGGCTCGCCGTGTTTTTCCTCTGGCAAGGCGTGGTGCTGCGCTGAGGTCGCGAGCCGCCGCCCCGGCGGCTCGCCCGAACGTCCCCGCTCAAGTTTCGCCCCGGTCCGCCGATAAACCGTCGAGGCCTGCATTGGCGGGACAGCCAGGCACCGCCAGGAATACACCGGGGCAACCACAATGGGGCACATCACCCTCAATCTCAAGGATGAGACGCTTGCGTCGCTGCGCAAGGACTTCGACGCGTTCCTGCGCGTCTCGCTCAAGCTCGACCCGCAGTTCCTCACGCCGTCGTTCGAGGACTTCCTGCGCGCGAAGCTGCTCGACAACATGACGCCGCTCACCGAGCAGGCCGTGCAGCGGCTTTTGCAGGGCGGGCAGTACGCATGGGCCAAGCGCACGCTCGACAAGGAATTCCCCGAAGTCGTGTCGATCCTGCTGCGCCAGGCCGGCGAATTCGGCTTTGGCTTTGCCTCGCGGCCCGAGTGGACGCCCGACGAGCTTTCGAAGCAGTGCCGCGAGTGGGCCGCCGCGATCGTCAACGAGGCGCGCGCCGACGAAGCGCTGATCGATCCGCTCGCCGCGCAGATCAAGTCCGGCGTAGCGGACATCCAGACGCTCGAGGAGTCGATGCAGACGCCTGCGTGGCGGCTCGCCGAGTCGGTGCGCCAGCGCGTCTACGAAGCGAAGATTGGCTGCGAGCAGGCGAGCGGCAGCCTCGCGCGCGAGCGTCTGGGCGAGCTGCGCGGCCTGTTGCGGCTGGCCATCGCGCACGGCACGTTCCAGAAGCAGGAAGCGCAGCAGATCATGGAATATCTGCGTCTGTTGAAGCCGGAAATCTTCGTCGAGGAACCCGACGACGTGTTCACGCGCCTCGCCGCCTGGCTGCGCAACTTCTTCGTGCCGCCCGCGAAGAACCAGGCGCGCGGCTAAACCCGCCTCTACTCCCACATCTTGCGCAGCTTCGCGCCGATCTCGACCTTCGCGCGCGCCGCGGCGGCCAGTCCCGCCGCGCTCGGCGGGCTCGCCACGGGCGCGGGCGGCCAGGCGCGCGACTCGAAGAGCGGCAGCATCGGCGCCGCAATGAAGCGCGTGCGCGACGCCCACACATGACGGTCGCCGCTCGCGGCCTGGTTATGCGCATAAAAGCGCTGCGGCACGACGATGTGCAGGTCCTCCTTCGCGCGCGTCATCGCCACGTAGAGCAGCCGCCGCTCTTCTTCGAGCTCCTCGTCGCTGCCTGCGCCGAGATCCGACGGAATGCAGCCGTCCACGCCATTGAGCACGAACACGTTGCGCCACTCCTGGCCTTTGGCCGAATGGATCGTCGAAAGGATCAGATAGTCCTCGTCGAGGAGCGGATCGGCCGATTCGGCGCTCGTGGCGTCGGGCGGATCGAGCGTGAGTTCGGTCAGGAAGCGCTCGCGCGACGCGTAGGTGCTTGCGATGCTCTCCATCTGCAACAGGTCGGCGAGACGCACCTGGGCGTCTTCGTGATTGCGCTCGAGATGCGGCTCGTACCAGCGCCGCACACGCTCGAACTCGGCGGGCCAGGGCGTCGCGCGGGCGCCAAGCTGCTCCACGAGCCCAGCGAACGCGGGCCAGTCCTCGGCGGCGCGCGGCGGCGGCGCGAACGCGGCGAGCGCCTGCGCGGCCCGATATGCGCCCGTGCAGGCCGCGATCTGATCGAGCAGACGCGCCGCTGTCGCCGGCCCGACGCCGGGCAGCAGTTGCGTCACCCGAAAGCCCGCCACGCGGTCGAGCGGATTCTCGGCCCAGCGCAGCACCGCGAGCACGTCCTTCACGTGCGCGGCGTCCAGAAAGCGCAAGCCGCCGAACTTCACGAACGGGATATTGCGCCGCGCCAGCTCGATTTCGAGCGTCGCGCTGTGGTGCGCGGCGCGAAACAGCACCGCCTGCTGCTTGAGCTTCATGCCGCCCTCGCGCGCCTCCAGGATCTGCTCGACGACATAACGCGCCTGGGTGGCCTCGTCGGCGACCGTGACGAGGCGCGGACGCTGCTGCGACGCGCGATCGGTCCACAGATTCTTGGTGAAGCGCTCGGCGACGGCGTCCATCACGGCGTTCGAGGCGGCGAGGATCGGCTCGGTCGAACGGTAGTTGCGCTCGAGCGTGACCTGGCGCGCCGGCGGATCGAACTGCGCGGGGAAATCGAGGATGTTGCGCACCGTTGCGCCGCGAAACGAATAGATCGCCTGGGCGTCGTCGCCTACCACGGTGAGGCCGCGCCCGTCGGGCTTGAGCGCGAGCAGGATCGACGCCTGCAGGCGGTTGGTGTCCTGGTATTCGTCGACGAGGATATGGTCGAAGCGCCCCGCCAGATCGGCCGCGATGGCCGGCTCCGCCGCCATGTGCGCCCAGTAGAGCAGCAGATCGTCGTAATCGAGCACGTTCTGCTTTTGCTTCGCGTCCACGTAGGCCGCGAACAGCGCGCGCAGTTGCGGCTCCCATTCGAGGCACCACGAAAACGAGCGCGCGAGCACGTTCGCGAGCGAGTCGCCCGTATTGACGACGCGCGAATAGATCGCAAGGCACGTCGACTTCGCCGGAAAGCGTTTTTCCTTCGCCGATAACCCCAGCTCGTGGCGCACGAGGTTCATGAGATCGGCGGAATCCTCGCGGTCGCTGATCGTGAACGCGGGCGAAAGGCCGATCTGCTCGGCGTACTCGCGCAACAGGCGCGCGCCGATGCCGTGGAAGGTGCCCGCCCAGGTGAGCCCCTGCGCGAGGGCCGCCGCCGCGCCCGACACCCCCGCCGCAATGCGCGAGACGCGCCGCGTCATCTCCTGCGCCGCGCGGCGCGAGAAAGTTAGCAGCAGGATGCGGTGCGGATCGGCGCCGTTCGCGACCAGATGCGCGACGCGGTGCGCGAGCGTGTTGGTCTTGCCCGAGCCCGCGCCGGCGATCACGAGCAGCGGGGCCGGAAGCGCCGCGCCCGGCGCGAACGCCTGCGGCCCGCCATGCTCGACGGCGGCGCGCTGGGCGTCGTTGAGCTTCGCGAGGTACGGCGCGGCGTCGTTCGTGTGAGGGGGATCGGCGAGGGAGACAGTGGACACGGGGGGCGCGGTGGGCATCCGGTGAGCGGTGGAAGGATCGAGCCGCATCGCACATCGGCGGGCGCGGCGACGCATACTGTATATCCATACACCTCGCCCCCGCAAGCGCCGATCTTGCTGCGATCTGGCGCTATTCAGAGCCGAACTTTCGTTTCGGGATGCGGCGCTCCCGGCCCGACGCCCCACAGCAAAGCGGCGGCACCCGCTTCCGGATGCCGCCGCACTTTATATCCAGGCGCCCCACCCTGCATGTGCAGCAGAGCAGCCTCAGCAAGTCCGAAGACGTTTGCCGCACGCCTTCGGACTATCGAAACGCCTTATTGTTGAGCCTCACCGCCTGGCTGCTGCGCCGACTGACCGCTCATCTGATCCAGCATCTCCGAGTTGTTGGCCTGGCGGTCGGCCTTATGGTTGATCTTCGCGTCCTTCACTTGCGATTTGTACTGCGACCTGGCCTGCTTCTTCGTCGAGTTGTACTCCGCTTTCGCCGACTTCTTCGCATTGCGATATTCGGCGTTCGCGGCCGCGTTGGCGTTGCGCTTTTGCACCAGCGGATCGGTCGGTTGCGCCGCGCTCAGGTTCTGTGGCGCGGGCTGCGAGATGCCCGCGGCCGCCGGCGCCTGGCTCGGCGCCACAGTAGGCGGCGTCGCGGGCGCCATGGCCGGTGCGGTGGAAGGCATGGCCGTGGGCGCCTCGGCGCCGGGCTGTGCCGCGCTCTGGGCGAAAGCGCCTTGCGCGAAGATCGCGGCAGTGGCGAGCGCGGTACCGGTGAGCAGCTTGCGAATATGAGTCATGGCGTATCCTCTTTGCAGTAGTGGCGGGATCCATGCCGCAAGCAAACTAGCCCGCTTGCGGCGCGATTCCGTTCGATCAAGCCGCTTCGGGCGACGTCCATGCGATGACGTCGCTGCGGCGTTGTCGTTTCGGGGTGAGACCATTTTCGTCTGAAGATCGCCGGGAGGTCTCCCGACGTTACTCAACGTTGCATCTTCTTACGAAATCATGACATCTGGCCCCGAGGTGGGACTGCCACCCGCTCGCCCGGGTTCGCTTATGATGCTCACCCTTCGCGCGCCCTGTCCGGCGCGCCTCTGACTCCCGTTTGCGCCATGCCCAATCTCGATTTCATGCTCACCGGCGACTACGTCGAACTGCATAACCTCCTGAAGATCACCGGTCTCGCCGACAGCGGCGGCTCGGCCAAGCAGATCGTCGCCTCCGGCGCCGTGAAGGTGGACGGCGAGGTAGAACTGCGCAAGACCTGCAAGATTCGCGCGGGCCAGTCCGTACTGCTCGGCGACACGCGCATCGCCGTGCGCGAAGCCGGATGAGCAAGCGGCGCAACCTGCCGATGGCATGGCCCGCGTGCACCCCGCGCCGAGGCGAAGACCGGGGCGCAATGCGCTCGAAAGCGGATGCACCATCCAGGTGCTTTTTGTCCGAAAGAAGGGTAATCTCGCATTGAGCTTTCAGCCTCGATACGAACGCACTTTCTGAACGCGCGGCGCGATTTATCGCGCCGCGCTTGCTTTTCATGACCCGACCCACTGCCCCCGCCGATCAGGCGAGCCGCGCCCTCGCTCCGCCCTCGCTCAAGCGCCACGCCGCCGACACCGCGCGCCTCGCGGCGCCGCTCGCCATCGCCCAGCTCTCGCAGATGGCGATGAGCGTGACCGACACCGTGCTGCTCGGCTCGCTGGGCGCGGGCGCGCTCGCGGCGGGCGGCCTGGGCGCGAACCTGTTCTTCGTGGTGGTGACGGTGCTGCAGGGCGTGCTGACCTCGGTGAGCGTGAGCGTCGCGCAGGCGCGCGGCGCCGACGATCTGCACCGCGTGCCGCACATCTACTGGACCGGCTTCGCGCTCTCCTTGCTGCTGGCCGTGCCCGCGTTCGCGCTGCTCTCGCTCGCGGGGCCGCTCTTGCTCGCGCTCGGCGAGCCGCCCGTGCTCGCGCATCAGGTGGGCGAGTACGCGGCCGTGCTGCGCTGGGGCGCGCCCGCGAGCCTGATCGGCGTTGGCCTGATGCGTTCGTTCTTGCCCGCCATCGGCGCGGCGAAGCGTCTGCTGTGGATTTCCATCCTCAGCGTGTTCTTCAACGGCTTCCTGAACTACGGGCTGATTCACGGCGCGTGGGGTCTGCCGCGCCTCGGCTTTCTCGGCTCGGCGGCGGCCACCACCATCACCATCTGGCTCACCACGCTCGTGCTGATGGCGCTGCTGCATCTGCGGCCCTCGCATCAGCACTTCGTGGTCGCGCGGCGGCCCACCGCGCCGCTGATGGGCGAGCTGTTCACCATCGGCTGGCCCGTGGCGATCACCTACGCGGTGGAGTCGACGCTCTTTCTCGCCACCGGCCTCCTCATGGGCCTGCTCGGCGCGACGCCGCTCGCCGCGCACCAGATCGCGCTGAACGTGGCTTCGGTGATGTTCATGGTGCCGCTCTCGATCGGCCAGGCGGCCAACGTGCGCGTGGGCTACTGGATCGGCGCCGGCGTGCCGCGCGCGGCGCGCCACGCGGGCTTCGTCGCGATCGCGCTCGGGGTGGGCTTCATGTCGATGTCGGCGCTCGTGATGGTGCTCGCGCCGCACTGGATCGTCGGGCTCTACCTGCATCTCGACGATCCCGCCAACGCGCAGACCGTCGCGCTCGCGACGTCGCTGCTCGGCGTGGCGGCCATCTTCCAGATCGTCGACGGCATGCAGACCGTCGGCTCCGGCTGCCTGCGCGGCCTGAAGGACACCCGCATTCCCATGCTGGCCGCGACGCTCGGCTACTGGGGCATCGGCTTTCCGGTCGGCTATGCGCTCGCGTTCCATTTCGGGCTGGGCGCGCTCGGACTCTGGTGGGGGCTCGCCGCGGGGCTCGCGAGCGTGGCGGCGCTCATGACGTGGCGTTTTCACCGCATGAGCCGGCGCGCGCAAGTCGCGGCGGCCGCGCCCGCCGCCCGATCGACATAATCCAGCAACCAGAAACCCGCCATCAGCCCGCCATAACAACCCGCTCACGGACCCCCACTCATGCTTGCTCCGATTACCCGACTGTTCCCGCTCTGGGCCGTCCTCGTCTCGCTCTTCGCCTATTTCAATCCGGGCCTCGTCGCGCCGGTCGCGCCGCACGTCACGACGCTCCTGATGGTCATCATGCTGGCCATGGGCGTGACGCTCTCGTTCGCCGACTTCCAGCGCGTCTTCACGCGCCCCGCACCGGTGCTCGCCGGCATCGTCCTGCACTATCTCGTGATGCCGCTCGCCGCATGGGGCATCGCCCACGCGCTCCACATGCCGCCCGATCTCACCGCGGGCATGGTGCTGGTCGGCAGCGTGGCGAGCGGCACGGCCTCGAACGTGATGATCTATCTCGCGCGCGGCGACGTCGCGCTTTCCGTGACGATCAGCGCGCTCTCGACGCTCGTGGGCGTGTTCGCGACGCCGCTCCTCACGCGCCTCTATGTCGACGCCTCGATCGTCGTCGACGTGCGCGGCATGCTCATGAGCATCCTGCAGATCGTCGCGCTGCCGATCGCCGTCGGCCTCGTCGTGAACCGTCTCGCGGGCGGCCTCGTGCGCCGCGTGGAGCCCGTCCTGCCGCTCGTCTCGATGGTCTCGATCCTTGCGATCATCGCGGCGGTGGTGGGCGGCACGCACGCGAGCATCGCCACGGTGGGCCCGATCGTCACGCTCGGCGTGGTGCTGCACAACGGTATTGGCCTGCTCGGCGGCTACTGGGGCGGGCGTCTGCTCGGCTTCGACGAATCCGTGTGCCGCACGCTCGCGATCGAAGTGGGCATGCAGAACTCGGGCCTCGCCGCGACGCTCGGCAAGCTCTACTTCTCGCCGCTCGCCGCACTGCCGGGCGCGCTGTTTTCGGTATGGCACAACCTTTCGGGATCGCTGCTCGCGGGCTACTGGGCCGGCAAGCCGGCGCGCGGCAGCGAGCGCGATGCCGACGAAGCCCGCGCCGCGAACGCCGGCGCATCGGCGGCCCGGCGCGGATGAGTCCGGCTGGGATAAGCCTGGCGGCCTGACCGGTTGCGTACCCGGGGACGGGCCGCCTGGCTTGGCCCGGCGTTGCGTCCGGCCCGGACATAGCGCCAAAGCCCTTGCGGACGTATCCTCAGCCACGCAGTGCGCGCAGGCGCAGCCGGGCGGGCCGCTTCGCAATACGCGCCCGTGCCGCCAGAGCCGCGAGCCACCCCAACAACGCGAATCCCCGCCCCTCGCCCCACGGCGCGCACGGCGTACGCACCTCGCAGCGCACCGCCTCGTCCCATCCGCCAACCCACACGCGCTCGCCCGGCGCGAACGGCAGCGCCTCGCCGGGATCGAGCCAGTAGTCTTGCGCGTCGCCTTCCACGGTCATCAGCACGCGCCCTTCGAGCGCGCCGAGCACGCCGCCTTCCGCACGGCGCACGAGCCGGCAACGGCCGCGTGCGATCCGCAATTCCTCGCAATTCGCTTCGATGCGGGCCTCGCCCGCTTGCATGATCCGATCCATCGCGTTCTCCCGCCGTTCGTGATGGATGCAGTGTGCGGCGCCTGCGAGCGCCGACTTTTCCGTCCGGCATGAAACGATGCTTGCCGCGGGCGCCCCCCCAAACGCACCGCCGCATTCGCTTTGCACGCCGTGTCGCGCCGCTTCCCGATAGAATCAGCGGCAAAAAGGCACAGGACGTAAGCGAACCAGTGCGGACGCCCCTGCGCCCGCAGCCTGGCATGGAACCGGAGCCACACGATTCGAGCGCGCGCTCCGGTCGACCGCGAAGCATGGGACCCGGGCAAGCGCACCGCATGGGCCCGGCGCAAGCGCTAAAGCACGAACCCCGGGCGATAGCTCACGCGCTCACTCGGGTCGACAGGAGAGGAGAATCCGTTTGTCCACGCATACCGATCAGAGCTTCGCCCCCGGCACCGCGCGCGCCGCTGCGGCGCCTTCGCGCCGCGCCCCCCGGGCCCGCGCGCTGCTTGCGCTCCTGAGCGTCACGCTCGTCGCGGCCTGCGCGACGCGTCCGCCCGCCACGGCCTTCCCGCGCCAGGCCACGACGGCCCTGCCCGCCGCCGAGGCAAGCGCCACGCCGCTTGGCGCCGCGCTCGCCGGGCCCGTGGCCGCCCACCCGGACGAATCGGGCTTTCGCCTGCTCGCCACCGGCACCGATTCGCTGCAGATGCGCATCGCGCTCGCGCGCGCGGCGACGAAAACCCTCGACATGCAGTACTACATCGCCAACGAGGACACCACCGGCAAGCTGCTGCTCGGCTCGGCGCTCTACGCGGCCGACCGCGGCGTGCGCGTACGCATGCTCGTCGACGACCTGAATTTCCACGACATCGACCGTCTGATGGCGGCGCTCAACAGCCATCCGAACATCCAGATCCGCGTGTTCAACCCGTACGGCAGTCCGAACGAGAGCATGTTCGCGCGTACGCGCAACTTCTTCACGAACGTCGACCAGTTCACGCGCCGCATGCACAACAAGGCGACGATCGTCGATAACGAGCTCGCGATCGTGGGTGGGCGCAATCTCGGCGACGAGTACTTCAGCGCGAGCCCGACGCTGCAGTTCCGCGACCTCGACGTGCTGGCGGCCGGCCCGGTGGCGGCGAGCGTGTCGGCGAGCTTCGACGACTACTGGAACAGCAGCGTCTCCTACCCCTTGAGCGTGCTCAATCATCAGAAGTTCGACCCGCACGATCTCGACGTCGCGCGCGACGAGTTGCGCGCGCACTGGAGCAAGACCGCCGACCCGTACGACGCCAAGCCGCTCAACGCCACGCCGCTCGCGCAGCAGATCGCGCGCGACGAGCTCGGGCTCACCTGGGCGAAGTGGGAATTCGTGGCCGACTCGCCGGAAAAAATCGGCGGCACCGAGCAAGGCCAGATGGGCGACGCCATGCGCTCGCTGCTCGATCGCCTCAATCGCGCGCATAGCAGCGTGCTGATCGTCTCGCCGTATTTCGTGCCGCACAACGCAGGGGTGAAGGCGATTCGCGCGCTGACCGCGCGCGGCGTGCGCGTGGCGATCCTCACCAATGCGCTCGCGGCCACCGACGCCGTGGCCGTGCAGGCCGGCTACAGCCCCTACCGCGTGCCGATGCTCAAGGCCGGCGCCGAGCTCTACGAATTCAAGCCCGTCCAGCCCGAGACCCGGGAGGCGCGGCGCATGCACGTCATGGGCTCGCGCTCGCGGGCGAGCCTGCATGCGAAAGTCTATGTGATCGACGAAAGCACGCTCGTCATGGGCTCGCTCAATCTCGATCCGCGCTCGGCCAAGCTCAACACGGAGCTCGCGCTCGCGATAGAAAGCCCGCCGATCGCGCGCGAGGCGGCCGGGATGTTCGCGCTCGCGACCTCGCCGAAGGTGAGCTATCGCGTCTCGCTCGCGACGCCCGCGCAGCTCGCTTCGCTGCGCGGCACCCCCGTTTCTTCGCCGCTCGTGTGGACCGACGAGGAAGACGGCATGATCCGCACCTACAACCTCGATCCCGGCGCGGGTTTCTACAGGAATCTGCTAACCGGATTATTCTTGCTGTTGCCGGTCGACAACCAGTTGTGACTGCTCGCGCGCACGGATCTCACGCCGCGAGCGCGCCGTGCCGCAGCGCCGCCCGAGCGATAGCGCGCTGGGCACCCGTCGGCCCCGAACCCATCACGTTTGCACGAGGCGCCGCGTTTCGGCGCGCTCGCCTCGTCCACCATCGGAGTGTCACCATGACCGCCAGCGACAAGAACGTACGAATGGAACGCGACACGTTCGGCGAGATCGCCGTGCCTGCCGCCCAGCTCTGGGGCGCGCAAACGCAGCGATCCTTGCAGAACTTCCGCATCTCGAGCGAGAAGCAGTCGCCCGAGCTCATCACCGCGCTCGCCACGATCAAGCGCGCCGCCGCCGAAGTGAACCACTCGCTCGGCGTGCTCGACGAGACCAAGGCGCGCGCGATCATCGAGGCCGCCGACGAGATCATCGAAGGCAAGCACCCCGGCGAGTTCCCGCTCGCGGTCTGGCAAACGGGCTCCGGCACGCAAACCAACATGAACCTCAACGAGGTGATTGCGAACCGCGCGAGCGAAATCCTGGGCGGCGAGCGCGGGGAGGCGCGCAAGGTGCATCCGAACGACGACGTCAATCGCGGCCAGTCGTCGAACGACGTGTTCCCCACCGCGATGCACGTGGCCGCCGCGTACGGCATCGTCAAGCATCTGCTGCCCGCGCTGAAGACGCTGCGCGACACGCTCGAAGCCAAGTCGAAGCAGTTCGCCGACATCGTCAAGATCGGCCGCACGCACCTGCAGGACGCCACGCCGCTCACGCTCGGCCAGGAGTTTTCGGGCTACGTCGCCCAGCTCGATCAGGGCATCAAGCACCTGGAATCCGCCTTGCCGCATCTCTACGAACTCGCGCAAGGCGGCACCGCCGTCGGCACGGGCCTGAACGCGCATCCGCAGTTCGCGCAGAAGGTGGCGCAAGCCATTGCGAAGCTTACGGGCGTGCCGTTTGTGACCGCGCCCAACAAGTTCGAGGTGATGGCCGCCGCCGACGCGCTCGTATTCGCGCACGGCGCGCTCAAGACCGTCGCGGCGAGCCTCATGAAGATCGCCAACGACATCCGCTGGCTCGCGAGCGGCCCGCGCTGCGGTCTCGGCGAGCTCTCGATTCCCGAGAACGAGCCGGGCAGCTCGATCATGCCGGGCAAGGTGAATCCTACGCAATCCGAAGCATTGACGATGCTCTGCTGCCAGGTGTTCGGCAACGACGTGGCCGTGAACATGGGCGGCGCGAGCGGCAACTTCGAGCTGAACGTATTCCGCCCGATGATCGCGCACAACGTGCTGCAATCGATCCGCCTGCTCGCCGACGGCGCGCTCTCCTTCAACGATCACTGCGCCGTGGGCATCGAGCCCAACCGCACGCGCATCGACACGCTGCTCAACGAGTCGCTCATGCTCGTGACGGCGCTCAATCCGCACATCGGCTACGACAAGGCCGCGCAGATCGCCAAAAAGGCGCACAAGGAAGGCACGACGCTCAAGGCCGCCGCGCTCGCGCTCGGGCACGTCACCGAACAGCAGTTCGACGAATGGGTCAAGCCCGCCGACATGGTCGGCACGTTGAAGCGATAAGCCGCGTTTCAGGGGCTAAAACGTCAAGCGGGCGGCGAGGCTACAAGCTGCGCCGCCCGCTTTTTTTCGCATGCAACCGCCCAACGCATCAGCCTTGCGGCCGGCTCATTACACCTTGCCTTTCGCCACCTCCTCGGGCTTCAGTTCGACGATCGCGTCGAGCGCTTCCTTCACGTCGAGCGCATATTTCGCAAGGCGCTTTTGCTCCTCCGTTTCGGGCACGAAGGCCGGCACCGGAATCGGATTGCCGTTTTCGTCGACGGCCACGAACACGATGAGGCAGTCGGTCGTGAGACGCAGCTGACCGCTCTTCGGATCGCCCGCGTGCACGGTGATGTGGATATGCATCGAGGTGCGGCCCGTGGCCACCACGCGCGCGCGCAGTTCGACCATGTTGCCGACGAGAATCGGCCGGCGAAAGCGGATGTTGCCCACGCTCACGGTCACGCAGTAGCGGCCCGACCAGACGGCGGCGCACGCGTAGGCGGTTTCATCGATCCATTTCATCAAGGCGCCGCCGTGGACTTTGCCGCCGAAGTTCACCGAAGTCGGCTCGGCGAGAAAGCGGAACGTCGTTTCCGAACGGTCCAACGGCTGGGAAGGCGTACTCATAGTGGCTCCGCTCGTGGGGTTTGCGCCTCGCTGGCAAGGCGTCGTTTATAGGGTGCCGTCGATTATACGAGCGCCGTATGTCATGCGCGCTCATCCGCAAACACCCGCGCAGACCCGCGCGGACCCGGGCGGCGGGCCGCGCTTGCGCCACGCTCAAGCCGCCGAGAAGCGCGCGCGGTAGTCGAGCGGCAGCACGCCGTAGCGCCGCTCGAAGGCGCGCCGCAGATTCTGCTCGGTACCGAAGCCGCAATCCGCGGCAATGCGCTTGACGGGCAAGCGCGACTGCGCGAGCGCATGCGCCGCGGCTTCCACGCGCATGGCCGAGACGGTGCGCGCGGGCGTGCGCCCCACGGCCTCGACATAGCGCCGCGCGAAGGTGCGCGGGCTCATGCGCGCCTCTTCGGCGAGCCGCTCGACGCTCAGCTCCCTATGCAGATTGGCGGCCATCCAGCCATGCAGCGTATCGAAGGCGCCGCCCGCCGCGCTTTGCGCTTCCAGCGCCTCGCTGAACTGGGCCTGGCCGCCCGGCCGCTTCATGAACACCACGAGCCGGCGCGCGGCATGCATGGCGATCGCATGGCCGCAGTCCTCCTCGATCAGCGCGAGCGCGAGATCGATGCCGGCCGTCACGCCCGCCGAAGTCCAGACCACGCGGCCGTCACGCTCGTCGCGCACGAAGATCAGCTCGGGATCGACGCTGACGCGCGGAAAACGGCGCGCGAGCTGCGCCGCGTTGCGCCAGTGCGTGGTGACGCGGCGGCCATCGAGCAGGCCCGCCGCAGCGAGGTAGAACGCGCCGGTGCACACCGAGGCGACGCGCCGCGCGCGCAGCGCGGCGGCGGCGATCCATGCGACCAGTTCGGGCTGCAGCGGCGTCGAATCGTCGATGGGCACGCCCGGGACGATCAGCGTGTCGATAGTGGCGGCGTCGAGTGTCTCCAGCCGTTCGGTGACAACCGGCATCCCCGCGAACGTGGGCAGCACGCCGCCCGTCACCGAGGCAAGCGTGACGCGATAAGCGCAGGGATCGATGAGCGCGGCGGGTCCGGCAGGCTGGGGCGTCGCGGCCGCGCGCATCGCCAGTTCGGCGCGCCAGAAGGCTTCGACGGGCCCGCAGGCGTCGAGCAGCACGAGATCGGGCGCAACCGCGAAAACCACGTGGCGCACACAGGGAGATGCAGACATAGGAGAGCAAGCGGCGATGAGGGCTCGATGCGAGCATCATCGCACGGGCGCCATTGGCAGGTATGTCGATCTTGCGTCAATTCCTGCCATGGCGGGATGCGCGGCGCCGGGAGACGGCGCCGCGGCGCGCAGTACGCCTCGCTCGCCCAGCTAGTTGTGAACCGTGATGCCCTCGTCGATCGTGCCGTACATCGTGATGCCGCTCGCGCTGCTCGACGGCGCGCTGCCGCCCTGGGCGCAGGCCGCGCAGAGCAGCGCAAGCGCTGCAAGGGCCAGAATGCGTTTCATGACTGCCTGTCTGCTTCCAGAAAGGAACCCATTCTAGCGCGGCGCTGCCGGGCTCGACGGATTGGGCGCACGCGCTCTGTCTCCCGTCCGGCCTGCTACGTCGTCGCCTCATGCGCGCCATATTTCATGGCAGCCTGAAACGTCGAATGCCAGGTTTCGCTAAAGTAAGGACATAAGCCATCGCGCCTCGCTCGAGCAAGCGACGCGAGCCGGCCATCCGTACCGCCCGCTTCGCATGGGAGCCATCATGCCTCTTCCCGTCACCGATGAAACCAGCCACTTCCCCGGTCTCGCGCGCGTCGCGGCCCTGCTCGCCGATCCCGGGCGCGCCGCCATGCTGTGGGCGCTCATGGACGGCAGCGCGCGCCCCGCGGGCGAGCTCACGATGATCGCGGGCCTCTCGCCCTCCGCCGCGAGCGCGCATCTCGCCCGGCTCGCCGACGGCGGCCTGCTCGCGCCCGAAGTGCGCGGGCGGCATCGCTATTACCGCATTGCCACGCCCGACATTGCCGCAACCATCGAAGCGCTGATGAACGTCGCGCATGCCGCCGCGCCGGCGAAGCCCGCCACGCGCCCCGCGCGCACCGTCCCCGTCGAAATGCGCCACGCGCGCACCTGCTACGACCACATGGCGGGCGAAGTCGCGGTGCGCGTGTTCGATCGGCTCGTCGAAGGCGGGTGGCTCGTGCGTCAGGACGACGACCTCGAAGTGACGGAGCAAGGCGTCGCACGGCTCACCCACTGGGGCGTCGACCTCGGGGCATTGCGCGCGCGCCGGCGCCGCTTCGCCTGCACTTGCCTCGACTGGAGCGAACGGCGCCCGCATCTGGGCGGCGCGCTTGGCGCCGCGCTGCTCGAACGCTTCACGTCGAACGGCTGGGTCGAGCGCGCCAGTCGCCCGCGCGTGCTGCGCGTCACACCGCTCGGGCAGCGCGAATTCGACGCGTTCGTGACGGCATAAACCGCTCGATAAAGCTGACAAATACCCGACAACATCACCAAATACGCATCGAAAAGCGGCCTTTCGGACGAAAGTCACACGTTCTGTTACATCTGGTGCATAAGCCCTAACAATTGAGGGCGCATTGAAACAGGCACGGCGGATAGAGTTCCTCACGTAGCTCCCCCGAAATTCATGCGGGGAGCTGGAGAACCCCTATGACAACGCGCACCTCATCGCCTATCACGTTCCGCCGCGCCGACAACGCACAGGACACGCCCCTCGACGCGCACGTCGACGCGCACGTCGCCGCGCGCCGCCCGCGCGGCCGCACGCTCATCACCGGCGCCGTGCTCGCCGCTTTCGCGCTCGGCCTGAGCGGCGCCAACGCCTGGGCGCAGGCTGCGCCACAGGGCGCGCCTGTCGCCGGCGCGGCCGGCGACCCGCCCGGACGCGTCGCGCGCCTCGACTACATGGCCGGCGACGTCACGACCGAGCCGGCCGGCGCCACCGACTGGTCCTACGCCCAATTGAACCGCCCGCTCACGACCGGCGACCAGCTCTGGAACGACGCCAACGCGCGCTCGGAACTGCACATCGGCTCGACAGCGGTACGCATGGGGCCGCAAACGAGCGTCGACGTCCTCGATCTCGACGACTCGACCGCCCAGCTCAAAGTCGCGCAAGGCACGCTCTCGACGCGCGTGCGGGAACTGCCTTCCGGCACCTCGTACGAAATCGACACGCCCAACCTCGCGCTCGGCGTGACGAGCCCCGGCGACTATCGCGTCGACGTCGCGCCCGATGGCAGCGCCACGACCGTAACGGTGCGCAGCGGCAACGTGACGGTGTACGGCGAAAACGGTCAAACGCCGATGTCAGCGGGCCAGCAGATCCGCTTTGCCGGCACCGACTTGCAACAGGTGGCCAGCGAGGCCGCCCCGCCGCCCGACGCGTTCGACCAATGGGCGCTCGCGCGCGATGCCGCCGAGGACCGCTCGATCTCGGCGCGCTACGTCTCGCGCGACGTTCCCGGCTATCAGGATCTCGACGCCAACGGGACATGGCGCGAAAGCCCGCAGTACGGCGAGGTCTGGGAGCCCAATGACATGCCTTCGGGATGGGCCCCGTATCACGATGGTCACTGGGTCTGGCAGGCGCCGTGGGGCTGGACTTGGGTGGACGATGCGCCGTGGGGCTTCGCGCCCTACCACTACGGCCGCTGGGCTTATGTCGATAATTCGTGGGCGTGGGTGCCGGGTCCGCTCGTCGAGAGTGCGCCGCCCGTCTACGCGCCTGCGCTCGTCGCCTTCGTGGGCGGCGGCGGCGGTGGCCCCGCCTGGGGCGTGAATCTCGCCATCGGCGGCGCGGCGGCCGCGGGCGTCGCGTGGTTCGCGCTCGGGCCGGGCGAACCATGGCATCCGCACTGGGGCAACTGGAGCCCACACTACTACGACCGCGTGAACCGGACCGTGATCGTCAACAATTACCGCCACGACGTGAACATCAACGTGCGCAACACGTACGTGAACTACCGCGTGCCGGGCGCCGTGACCGCCGTGCCCGCCACGGCTTTCGTGCACGGGCAGCCGACCTCGCGCTTCGCGCAACGCGTCGATCCGCGCCAATGGCAGAACGCGCGCATCCAGTCGGGCACGCCGGGCATCGCGCCGGTCAAGGGTAGCTTCGGTGCGAATTTGCGCCGCGCCAATTATCGTCCGCCCGCTGCGCTGAATCAGCGTCCGGTGGTGGCCACGCGCGCGCCCACGGCGCCGCCCGCATTCCGCGACAGCCTCGCGCAGCGCTTCGCCCACAGCGGCGGCGCCGTGCCGGGCGCGGGCGCGCCGGTCGTGCGCGTCTCGGCGCCGGCGCATGCGCCGTTCTCGCCCGCCTCGCATGGAGGGTGGCCGCAGCAGAACGTGCGGGTCGTGCCGCCCCGCTCGCCCGTGATCGGCGCGGCGGGCCGGCCTCGCGGCGCGCCGGGGCAGGCGCCGGCTCAAGCGCCGCATCCGGGTGCTTTCGCCCAAGGCGGCCCGCATGGCCCGAACGAACCGATGGCCCCGCGTGGACAAGCACCCGGTCAGCCCGGCACGCCAGGCGAGGCGCATCAACCCTCCTGGATGCAGCCGCACGCACCCATGGCCCAGCGTGGACGATCTTCCGGAGCAGCGCCGGGTCCGGAAAACCGGCAGCAAGCGTTCGCGATGCAGCAGCCGCGTGAAGGCGCATCTGCGCGCGCGCCGCACCCCGCCACGGGCGAAGCGCCGCACGGGCCGCAACCGATGCAGCCGCAAGTCCATCCGCAAGCGCAGCCTCAGCCGCGTGCGGAAGTTCATCCGCAACCCCTGCCGCAACCACGTGCGGAAGCTCATCCGCAACCCCAGCCGCGTCCGGAATTTCACCCGCAACCCCAGCCGCAGCCGCGCGCGGAAGCTCATCCGCAAGCGCAGCCTCAGCCGCGCGCGGAAGCTCATCCGCAACCCCTGCCGCAGCCGCGCGCGGAAGCTCATCCGCAACCCCTGCCGCAACCACGTGCGGAATTTCACCCGCAACCCCAGCCGCAACCGCGTGCGGAGCCGCACCCGCAGCCACAGTCACATCCGCAGGCAGGCGGTGGCCACGACGAGCGTCACCACGGCTAGGCCCCACCGCCCCGGCGTGCGCTGAAAAGCGCGCGCCTGCTGGACGCGCGTGACCCGCCCCTACACCGCCATCGGCGCAGTGAGCGGATCGTGGTGCCGGTAGCCAACCAGCGAGAAGTCGGCGGGCTCGACCTTCTCGAGCCACTCGGGCTCGTAGACGCCCGTCTTCGCGTACTCGGGCACGCGCGCGGCGATCTCGAGACGCGGGCCCTCATAGGGCTCGCGGCGAAGCTGCTCGTTGAGCATGCCGAGCTGGTTCTCGTAGATGTGCGCGTCGCCGATGAAATACGTGAACCAGCGCGGCGTATAGCCTGTCAAGCGCCCGACGAGATGCAGCAGCACCGCGCCTTCGGTCAGGTTGAACGGTGTGCCGAGACCCACGTCATTGCTGCGGATATACAGGCACAGCGAAATCTCGCGCTTCGCGACATTCGGCAGGAACTGATAAAGCAGATGGCACGCGGGCAGCGCGATCTGGTCGAGTACCGCCGGGTTCCAGCCATGAAACAAAATCCGGCGATCGGCGGGGTTGTTCATGATCGTGTCGAGGCACTGGCGCAACTGGTCGACCGCCTTGTAGAGCAGCACCTTCGGGCGGCCGTCCTCGCTGAATTCGCTCACGCGCGCATAGCCGCGCGACTGGGCATCGGCGAGCTGCGCACTCGCGTCGGCGTCCAGCACCTTGTAGGCAGGCCACTGGCGCCACTGCACCCCATAGACGTCGCCCAGGTCGTCGGTGCCGCGGCGATACGGATTGGCGAGCCACTGCGCGTTCTCGTTCGCGTTGGCGTCCCAGACCTTGCAGCCGAGCGCGCGGAAATCGGCCGCGCTGCGCGAAGCGCGCAAGAAGCCGATCAACTCGCCCACTGCCGACTTGAACGCCAGCTTTTTCGTCGTGACGGCGGGAAAGCCCTGTTGCAGGTCGAAGCGCAACATGGCGCCCGGCATGCTGATCGTGCGAATGCCGGTGCGGTTTTCCTGCCAGCTACCGGTATCAAGAATCGAGCGGACGAGCTCGAGGTACTGTTTCATGCGCGGTCCTTGGCAAACCCTGGAGCGGATGCGCGAGCGCAGCCGGTGCGGATTCAAAAGCGAGATTCTATAGCAAGCCGGCAAATGGCAGACCCGGCCCAATCGAGCGCGATTCAGGGTGAGATCGGAGCACGGGCACGATAACGCCGCCCAGCGTCATTCGCGATGACCCGCTAGCACGGCATAACATGCCCGTGCGATACGCATGATGTCGAGCACGCGAAAAATAGAATAATCCCGCAGATAATGCGCCGCATGGCAACGACCGGCAAAGACCAGCAGCGTGAAAATCAATGCGCAGATTAGCGTGACGAGTCTGTGGCAAGCGCCTGGCAAATTATCCGCGAATAGCGCGCAATATGGCCAGCCGCACGCCGGATCCCGAGCATTCGAGCGCGCCAGCCAGCATGGGCAAACGCGGACTGGGCGGCCCGCCTGCGCGAGCCGCCCGCCGCACGAACCTGCGCCCCCGCGCAAGCCCGCTTGCACCCCTGATACCTCCTGCACCCTTACGGCCGGTTCCGGCTCTTCGTCAACCTGCTTCGTCACTGGCGCGGCCGCATCGCGCGGCCGCTATGTGGTCCCCTCGACGAGGCCGCTTTCAGGCCCCGCCCCCCGAAACCAGTCCGCCCGGATGCGGTGCGAGCGGATCGCTTTCCATATGCCGCATGCCGTGCGCGCACAGCAGCCGATAGAGCGTCACGCGCGAAATGCCCAGCTCCTGGGCGGCGTCGCCCAAACGCCCGCGATGGCGCAACAAGGCGAGCTCGATGGCCTGGCGCTCGGCGGCCTCGCGGGCCTGCGCGAGCGAGACCGGCACCACCTCGACGTAATCGCCCAGCTCCAGATCGCGAGCCGTGATCGCGCGCCCTTCGGTCATGACGATCGCGCGCCGCACGCGATTGATGAGTTCGCGCACGTTGCCGGGCCAGCTGTAGTTATGCAGCGCGGCAATGGCGTCGGGAGAGAATCCGCGCAGGCGCCGCCCGCCGTCTTTCTTGAAGCGCTCGAGCATGTGCCGCGCGAGCAATTCGATGTCCTTGCCGCGCGCGCGCAGCGGCGGCTCGTCGATCTGCAGCACGCACAGACGGTGATACAAGTCCTGGCGGAAGCGCCCCTCGACCATAGCCGCACGCATGTCCACGTGCGTGGCCGAGATGATGCGCACGTCCACCGGTATCGACTGATGACCGCCCAGGCGCTCGATCTTGCCTTCCTGCAGGAAGCGCAACAGGCTCGCCTGGCTTTCCATCGGCAAGTCGCCGATTTCGTCGAGAAAGAGCGTGCCGCCATTGGCCGCTTCCACGCGCCCGATCTTGCGCTGGCTCGCCCCCGTGAATGCGCCGCGCTCATAGCCGAACAGCTCCGACTGCAGCAGATGCGGCGGAATCGCTCCGCAATTGATGGGCACAAACGTCGCGTTGCGCCGCGAAGAACGCTCGTGAATGGCGACTGCGGTGAGTTCCTTGCCGGTACCCGACTCGCCCGAAATGAACACCGGCGCGTCGGTCATCGCGACCTTGCGGATCGAGCGGAACAACGCCAGCATCGCCTCGCACGAGCCCACCATTTCGCCTTCGGCGCCGCCCGTGGTGTCGTTCGATGCGCCCTCGCCGAGCGAAACCATGCCAAACGCATGGCCCACGGAATCGACGATGCGCTCGCCGCTCCAGGGCACCGTTACGTAATCGAAACAGTAATCGCGCACGAGGCGGCGCAAATTGGCGTCCTGCAATTGGCCCGTGGTGGTCGCGGCAACCCAGCCTACGTTAGGCAACGTCAGGCAGGGTTCGAAAGCGCCGATCTCGTGCAGATGGAATTCGCTGGACAGATCGAGCAGGCCGCCCGCGGGCAACCCCGCGCGCAGCGCACGCCGCGCGTCCCGCGCGTTGCCGACGATCTCCACCTGCCAGCCCCGCTCGTGGAACCGCTCGTTCAGCGCTTCATTTGGACGGCGCGTCACGTAAACCAATTGCCGCGTTGCGGATTCCATTATTCAGATCCTCTTGCCAACACATCGTTGCGAAATGACGGCACGCACCTGATGTACAGACACGCAGCAAAAGACGACGCTCGCCGTACGCAAAGGGCGCGGCGAACAGAGGGACTTTTGCTAACAGTGAATCCCCGAACTGCGGCGTGTGTGTCAACTGGCCCATGGCAGGGCTTTTGTTATGGGTATTACGTGTTTTTCTGAAGCTTACTATATGGACCGGGGTGTTGGATAGAAAATATGCGGCGCGAATAACTAAGGGCACGATGGAAAGGTTTCCATTACGCGAGCCCTGAATTGTAAGAGGAAAATCATTTGCGGATGTTTCCATTCCGTTGCTCCCGCACCGTTTTCCCAAGGCCGTGCGAATACGTAGCAAAAAATCGCGCAAACGTTCTCCGTTGAAACTATCCGGCGATTTTTCGGCGTTTAAAACAGGCTGACGTTTCAGCGCTGAAACATTTTTGCGAAAATCCGCTATTCAAAATCCGTAGAAAATATGCGGACCCGCGACGTATCAACGGGTTGCGTGGCATGGCACACGTTTCGCTAAATGTCCCGCACCAGGAGATACGCCATGCGACTCATTCCCTCGAACGTCAGGCGCAGTGGTTCCAGCCCGTGCAGCATGCTCGCCGCCGTGCTGATTCCCGCCGCGCTCCTCGCTCTCGCGCCGTCGGTACACGCACAGACCGCAACGGATGCGGCCAGTGCGGGTGTGGTCGCGTCGAACCCAGGTGTCGTTCCTGCAACAAGCGCGGCCATGGTGAGCGCGACGCTCGACGTGAGCGCGGCACCTGACGCTGATAACGGCACGCCCCGCAAAAACTTGAGCACGGACGTGGGAAACGGCGTGCTCGCCGCCGACCCGGGCCTCGCCGGGGACGACCCGGTGCTCGCGGGCGTTGGCGCCATCGACGACCAGACGCTCGCACGCCAGCGCGGCGGCGCCGTGGGCATGGTGATGGTGGCCGCCACGCCGCAGCTCATGCGCGGCAATAACGTGACGCTGTGGGACGAAATCGCCCCGCCCGCTCCGATGCCGATCCCGGTGGACGCCGGCCAGGCCGCGCAGGGCAACATCGCCAGCTACACCCGAAAGTAACGCCAATCAGCGCAGTGCTCGCCAGACAGGATCGGCGGCCCCCATGGCCCGGTTCGGAGGCGCCTCGATAACGCGCCGCTCCGAAACACAGACGGAGACAGACATGATCGTTCGGTTCAAGACGCCAACTGCGCGCCGGCGCTCCGCCAGGCTCGCGGCCGTCCTGAGCGCTGCGTTCGCGGCGGTGCTGACGGCAGGCGTCAGCGCACAACAGGTAGCCAATCCCGGCGACGTCATCGTCGAGCGCGACATCACCCCGCGCAGCGCTTTTGCCACGGTGCCGAAGAGCCAGGATCCCGTGCTCGTGCGGGCCACGACGTTCCCGAAGAACACCTTCGATCCGACCATGGCGACGCTCGTCTCCGACACGGACCTCACCAATGCTCACGGCAACTCGGGCGTGAACACGAGCGGCGCGCTGGCCGGCGAAGCGGCGGGCGTGCAGGCCATCAACCGCATCCTCGTGGGCAACCCGTCGGGTTCGAACGCGGCGCTCGGCGCGGGCGGCAGCGCCCAGGTGGTGGGCGGCCTCGGCGGCACGATCTCGTCGACCGTCACGGGCGCGCTCGCGCCGCTCACGAGCGCGCTCGGCGCCATCGGAGGCGTGAAATGAGCCGCTTGCCGCACCTTCAGCAAGCGCTGGCGGCACTCGGTCTCGCCGCTTCGCTGCTTGGGCTCACAACGACGGCGCACGCCCAGGTCACGGTAGGCGCAACCGCCGTGATCGCACCGAACGCCGCGACTTCGACGACCGGCGCACTCGCCGTGAACGAAGCGGCCGGGCTCGACAACGCCCAGGGCAACCAGCTGACCATCACCAACGGCGGCTCGGTCGCCAATGTGAATCTCGACGAACAAGGCGCTACGGCGCGCGCCCGGCTTGGCAACGCCAGCGCGCTCATCGGCTCGGGCGCCTTCGCGAACACGTCCGGCGCCATGATGGTGAATCAGGCGGCGGGCGTGGGCAACATCCAGCGCAACAGTGCGCAGATCGGCACTGGGGCGCTCGGAGTGACGCTGGTCTCGGACGGAGAGTTGTCCGCAGCCAGCGCGACGAACGGCGGTATGGGCAACCAGGCAAACGAAGCACGCGGCATTCGTGAGGTACACATCGACGGTGTGGCCTTCAGGAATGCAACGGGCCTCGTGCAGGTGAACCAGACAGCCGGAGCCGGTAATGCTACGGCAAACAGTTTTGTGCTCCGTCCCCCGGCGGGCACTCTTTTTTAACTGACCACTCAAGTATCGGAGCGAAACATGAAGCGCACCCTCATCGCAGCGGCAGTTCTCGCGACGGCGGCAAGTTCCGCGTTTGCCGCGAGCCCGAAGACGGCTTACCTCTTCAACGCCACGCTGGTCGGCGAATCCGTGGGCATCGAAGGCTTTGTCGGCCTGTTCGGCTGCGTCGGCGTCTCGAGCACGGCCGGCGCGGTCATCAACAACACGCAGACGACGGGCGGCGGCACGCTCATCCCGCAGGCGCAGAGCTATCAGTTCGGCAATGTGACGACTACGTACAACGACAGCACGTGGAGCGTAAACGGCACGGGCACCAACTCGAGCTCCAGGACCTCGTCGTTCGCCACGGCCAACCAGTCGGCATCGGCGAGCTCGTCCTCGAAGATGAATGACGTGAATGCGTCGACGACGAAGGCTTCGTCGAGCAGCTACACCTACAACAAGTCCAACAATGCCAGCGTGAACGCCGATCTGCATGCCACGGCCGACGACGGCGGCTCGCACAACGCGACCAGCGCCAGCACATACAGCGACACGGGCAGCAACAGCCACGGCCATGCGTATGCCAGCGTAGGCAACAATACGTCGACGAAGTCGCAAAGCGGCAATGCGGGCGTCTCGCTCGGCGCCTCGTGGTCGCACTCCGGCAACTTCCAGAACGGCTCGGCCAATCTCGGCCTGAGCGCCTCCGAAGACACGTCGCACACGAAGACCAACTCGCACGACAACAGCGACTCGACGGCGACCGCGAACAACTGGTCGGCGAACAACGACCGCAACACGAGCGACAGCAACACCGTGGCGAATACGGGCTACGCCGATGCCACGCTGAGCGCCGCGGTCTCGACCAACAAGAACGGTTCGGGCAGCAAGACGAAGAACTCGAGCAACACGTACGGCCATACGTACAGCGCCTCGAACAGCAGCTCGAACTCGCACTCGCATTCGTACGCGACGGCCACGGACGAAAGCAAGACGTCGGACTACAGCGTGAGCGACTCGCTTACGAAGGTCGACGAAACGACGACCGGCTCGCTCACGACGCATACCAACACCCAGCAGGCCGGCACGCTCGACGCCAATACGGGTAACGGCGCGGCAACCGGCGTCACGGGCAACCTGGGCGTGAACATCGCCGAAGGCATCAACAACGCGCAAAGCAACGATGTCGCGCTCGCTTCGGTCGATATCGGCAATGTGTTCGGTAACGCTCAGATCTTCAACAATCAGTCGTCCGCTGGCAACGCCAATGTGAAAAACTTCAATCTGAACGCATCGGTGGGTGACGGCTCGCTTGCCAGCGTTTCGGGCAATGTCGGTGTGAACGTCGCATCGGGTATCGGCAACGCGCAGAACAACAGCCTCGCCGGCTCGGTCACGACGGCCACCAACGCGGGCTCCGCGCAAACGACGGCGATGGTCGCGACCGACAACAATGTGCAGAACGCGGCGATGAACGCGAAGGGCCAGTTCCAGGGTACGGCTAGCCTCGGCGGCGGCACCCTCGCCGGCGCCAGCGGCAACATCGGCGTGAACATTGCCGGCGGCATCGGCAACCTGCAGCACAACGGCATGGCCATCGCGGCAATGAGCAACGGCCACTAAGCATCGACGATGCATCACTGAGCAGTCCTGAAGTCAACGTTATTCCAGGCTGTACCCCCGCGCGCCGACCGCCGCCACACCGCGGCCGGCGCGCAAACCCGATGCAGGAGACCACCATGTCCGGGTCCGTTTCGTCCCCGGCGTCAAGGATGTTTGCCGTCGCGCTGGCGCTCGCCGCCGCTGCGGCGTGGGTGCCTTGCCGTGCGCAGTCGAGCATCGATGCGACCCACTTGATCGGCGTGCCGATCAAGTTGCCGATCCACTCGATGCGCGACATTCGCTACAACAGCGTCGTCACCCAGCAATACGACTATAGCTGTGGCGCCGCCGCGCTCGCGACGCTGCTGAAGTACGGCTATGGCATCGACATCCCCGAAGCGGAACTGATCCGGCGCATGATGGTGTTCTCCACGCCCGAGGTGGTCGTGAAAAACGGCTTCTCCATGCTCGACATGAAGAAGTTCGTCGAAACGATCGGCCTGCGCGGCCGGGGCTTTCGCGTCAACACCGACGCGCTCTATCACCTGCAAATTCCCGTGCTCGTGCTCATGAACATCGATGGCTACGAGCACTTCGTGATTGTCAAGCATGCCGAGAACGGCCGCATCTTCATCGCGGACCCCGCGCTCGGCAATCGCATCGTGGCCGAAGACGACTTTGCGAAGACCTGGAACGGACTCGTCTTCGCCGTGCTCGGCAAACCGTTTCTGGAGGATTCTCCGCTGTTGCAGAACAACGAGTCGCTCGCCCTGAAGCTGCGCGAGAACGCCCTGCTCAACGGCACGGCGCCGACTCCCTTCTTCGAGTACGGCCTCGACAAGGCCGTCATGTTTTGAAGTCCTGACGAGTCATGAACCGCAACCTCTCACAGTGTGGCATCGCAGCAGGCATCTGCGCATTCGCCTGTGCTTGCGCGAGCAGTGCGGGCGCCGCGGAGACCCTCTCCGACACCCAGGCCGCCGTGCCCGCGTTTCTCTCGGCGGGCGGCCCCGATGCGCAGCCCGTGCGCTGCGAGCCCGTCGGCGACGACGTGCTCGCGCATCAAACCGGCAAGTATGCCGGCAGCGACATGATTTCCGGCTTCGTGCTGAACGTGCTGTCGACATGGCAGTTGCCCAACGGGGCGAGCGCGGTGGCGCAAGGCGCGCTCACGGTCGCGCAAAACGCAGCGAACCAGTTGAGTGCCAGCGTGCAAACCACGGCGCACGTCACCGATCCGGCGCCAGGCGGCACGAACCCGGCCAATAGCGGCGCGACCCCGAACACGTCGGCCTCGGGCGGCCAGAACGTGTCGGTCAACGGCGTATCGCAGATCACGCAGGTCGCGGGCAACGGTAACGTCGGCTCCAACGCCGCGACCATCGACTACAACAATTCGCCCAATAGCGGCGCCAACAGCAACGCCGCGCAGCTCGCCGGCCTCGCGGGCGCCAACCAGCCGAGCGCATCGGCTTCGAACGCGAACGGCACGATCAAGGCCGGCATCGCGTTCGGCAGCAACGGCATCAACGTCACGCTACAGACGCCCGCCGGCATGGCGACGCAGAACATCCTGCCGAGCAGCGCGCAACAGGCAGGCGCCATTGCGCAGTTGCTCCAGGTCGCGGGCAACAACCAGCAAGTCGCGAATCAATTGCAGTTGAGTTTGCAGACGCAGCAGCTCAGCGCGCAGATGATCAGGCAGGCAGGTGTATTACAGGCGCTACGCAACACGCGCTAACAGAAAACGCCGCCCATTTCATCGACACCATGCCGCCCACCGCCATCGGCGGCCACTACAAGGAGACGTCACAAGGAGACCTGCGCGCGGCCAACCAGACCGCGCGAAGCATCTAGCAAGCGTATCGACGGTGCGGGTGCGGAACCAGGGGGTTCTGTCGTGCACCCGCTTTCGATCCGGGGGGAAAAGAATGAACACGATGCACCAGACGGCGGCGCCGCGTTTGACGCTGGCCGCCATTCCAGCCGCAGTCCTGCTTTTCGCGCTCGCACAAACCGCCCATGCGCAGGCGTTGCAAAGCCAGTCTGTGGAAGACCGGCTCAACACGCTCATGCGTGTGGTCGACGAGCAGCAGCGGCAGATCCAGTCTCTCGAGCGCCAGGTCACGAACCTCGAAATGGCGCAACGCGGACGCGGCATGCCGGGCGCCGATGCGCCCGACGCCGCCTCGGGCACCAGCGTCGCCGAGCAACCCGGCGCCGACGGCCTGCCCGTGCCGTTGCCGCCGCTCGCGCAGGCGCTGCCGGGCGCCACGGCACCCGGCTCGCTTACCGGCACCGCGACGGGCGTGCCGGTGAACCCGCCCTCGCCCGACGCCGGCCCGACCGCGGGCGCCACCGGCTCCTCGGCGGCCAGCGGGCCGCAGCAAGGCGCGCCCGTGGGCGTGAATCCGAACAACCCCACCGTGGGCGAGACGCAAAAGAACGCCGAACCCGTCCGCACCCAGTCCGAGGAAGCGGTCGTGCAGCGCGAGCATGCGCCGCTCTTCGACCACAAGCTCACGCTGGACTGGGGCATCAGCGACACTTACTACGACCGCCGCCAGCTGCAGCTCTCGGGCTTCCTCGCGCTCGATGCGATCTTCCTCGGCAACATCAATCTGGGCGAGACCAAGTCCCACCAGGTCATGGCCGACCTCGACACGCGGTACGGCCTCACGGACCGCATGAGCATCGACGTCGACGTGCCCTACATCTACCGCCACAGCAGCTTCATCGTGGGCGGCGCGGGCGGCGCGGCGAACTCGCTGTCGGATGCGTCCGTCAACTCGAACGCCATCGGCGACGTGAACTTCGGGATCTACTACCAGTTCCTGAAGGAGACCAACAACCTGCCCGACGTGGTCGGCAGCCTGCGCGTGAAGACGCCCACCGGCACCTCGCCGTTCGGCATCAAGGTGCAGCAGCTCACGCCCGACAACACCAATCTCGTCGCCCCCAGCAAGCTGCCCACGGGCACGGGCTTCTGGAACATCACGGCAGGCCTCTCGGTGCTGAAGACCTACGATCCGGTCGTGCTGTTCGGCAGCCTCTCGTACACGTACAACATCTCGCGCTCGTTCGCCGACATCTCGTCGGTCATCGGACAGACGCAGCCGGCCGACGTGAAGCTCGGCGACATCATCCAGTTCGGCGGCGGCGTCGCGCTCGCCTTCTCCGACAAGGACTCGGCCAGCATCTCCTACACCATGGCCATCGAGCCGCAGTCGCAGACCAAGTCGCCTGGCGGAAGCTGGGTCGGCGTGCCGGGCAGCGAGACCACGGCCTCGGTGCTCAACTTCGGCCTGAATCACGTGGTCAACAAGCACCTGACGATCAACGGTGCGGTGTCGATCGGCCTCACGCCCGACGCGCCGAACTTCGTCGTCGGCGTGCGCTTCCCCTATACCTTCTGATGAATACGAGGTCGATCGTGCGCGATTCCTCACATCTGAGCGCTACCGTGACGCCTTTGGCTGGGGCGGGTCAGCGACTCGGCATCGCAGGCGCGCCGCCGCGCCCCGCCACGGCGGCGGACGGCACGGCGGACACCGGGCCGCGCGGGTTCGACGCGGCGGCCCGCACGCCGGACGGCAGACCGATTGCCGATATCGACCGCATGCTGCTGTACGTCGCGCGCGTGCCGGACGCGCAGCTCGGCGCGTACCTGAGGAGCCGCGGCTGGGAAGTCGCGACGGCCAAGAGCGCGCACGAAGCGACGCGGCTTGCGAAGGCCGAGCCGACCTGCGCGGGTATCGTCGACCTGACCGGCTTCGCCGCACGCGACCTGACCGTCCTGGAAGCGGTGCTGCGGCTGCAGCAGGTGGGCTGGATCGCGCTCACCGACGCCAAGCGTCTCACCGACCCCGAAGTGCGGCGCCTCATCCGCCACTACTGCTTCGACTACGTGCATCTGCCGGTCGCGCCGGCGACGCTCGACTATCTCGTGGGCCACGCGTTCGGCATGGTCACGCTGTGCGATCTCGACGACGCGCCCGCGGCAGCCGCAAGCCAGGACGAAGACGAAATGGTGGGCACCTGCGAGGCGATGCAGCAACTCTTTCGCACCATCCGCAAAGTGGCGAACACGGACGCGACAGTGTTCATCTCGGGCGAATCGGGCACCGGCAAGGAGCTCACCGCGCTCGCGATCCACGAGCGCTCGCCGCGCCGCAAGGCGCCGTTCGTGCCGATCAACTGCGGCGCGATCCCGCATCATCTTCTGCAATCCGAACTATTCGGCTACGAGCGCGGCGCGTTCACGGGCGCGAACCAGCGCAAGATCGGGCGCGTGGAAGCGGCCAACGGCGGCACGCTCTTTCTCGACGAAATCGGCGATCTGCCGCTGGAAAGCCAGGCGAGCCTGTTGCGCTTCTTGCAGGAAGGCAAGATCGAGCGTCTCGGCGGCCACGAGCAGATTCCCGTGGACGTACGCATCATCTCGGCCACTCACGTCGATCTGGAAGCCGCCATGCGCGACGGACGCTTCAGAGCCGACCTCTTTCACCGCCTGTGCGTACTGCACGTGGACGAGCCGCCATTGCGCGCACGCGGTAAGGACATCGAAATTCTTGCGCACCACGTGCTGCACAAATTCAAGCAGGACAGCGCGCGCAGGATTCGCGGCTTCACGCCCGATGCGATCGAGGCCATGTACAACTACAACTGGCCCGGCAATGTGCGCGAGCTCATCAACCGCGTGCGGCGTGCGATCGTCATGGCCGAAAGCAAGCTGATCTCGGCCGGGGATCTCGATCTCGACCAGTTCACCGAGCAGCAGACCGTGACGCTCGCCCAGGCGCGCGAGGCCGCCGAAAAGCGCGCGATCGAGGCCGCGCTTCTGCGCCATCGTCATCGCCTGACCGAAGCGGCCGCCGATCTCGGTATCTCGCGCGTGACGCTGTATCGGCTCATGGGCGCGCACGGGCTGCGCGACGAGAAAACGATCTTCGGCGGCGAAGCGGAAAACCAGCCGGACCTCCCGCCCGAACCGCAGACCTGACGCTGCCGCGCAGCCACACGGGCGCGTGGCAGCGCGCCGCCGGCCACCGGGGCATCGGCGGCGGGGGCGTCGGGTAAAATCGGGGCGACTGGCTTTTCCATTCCAACGCACTTCGACCTTCTCGATGACGACGCTCACCCTGATCGTCGCTCGCGCCCGCAACGGCGTGATCGGCCGCGACAACGAGCTGCCCTGGCGGCTGCCCGAGGACCTCGCCTTCTTCAAGCGCACCACCATGGGCGCGCCCATCGTGATGGGCCGCAAAACGCATGAATCGATCGGCCGCGCGCTGCCCGGCCGGCGCAATATCGTCGTCACACGCGACGCCGCGAAGCGCTTTCCCGGCTGCGACACCGTCACGAGCCTCGAAGCCGCGCTCGCGCTCGCAGCCGAGGACCAGGCGCCCGAGGCGTTCCTGATCGGCGGCGCGCAGCTTTACGCCGAGGGCATCGCGCTCGCGCACAAGCTGATCGTCACCGAGATCGCCGCCGACTTCGAGGGCGACGCCACCTTCCCCGCGCCCGACCCGGCGCACTGGCGCGAGCGCGCGCGCGAAACGTTGCATGCGAACGCGCCCAACAACTTCGATTTCGCGTTCGTCACTTACGAACGGCGCGACTGAGCGTCGAAAAGCGCGCGCCCGCCGATCTGGCGCGCAGAAGCGCGAACGGCACGCCTGGGCGTGCCGTTTTGCATTGAACGCCGAAACAGGCGTCGTGTGCGCTTACTGCCCTGCCACCGTCATGCGCTCGACGAGCACCGAGCCGGTCTGGCGCGTGCCGCGCGCGAGCGTATCGGCGCCCACCGCGACGATGTGGCGGAACATCTCCTGCAGCGTGGACGCCACCGTGATCTCCTCGACCGGATACTGGATCTTGCCGTTCTCGACCCAGAAGCCCGAGGCGCCGCGCGAATAGTCGCCCGTCACGAAATTCACGCCCTGCCCCATCAGCTCCGTGAGCAACAGACCCGTGCCGAGCTTCTGCAGCATGGCCTCGAAGTCGTCATCGGGATTCGTGAGCGAGCTTTGCAGCCGCAGATTGTGCGAGCCGCCCGCGTTGCCGGTCGTCTGCATGCCGAGCTTGCGCGCCGAATACGACGAGAGGAAATAGCCCTGCACCACGCCGTCCTTCACGACTTCGCGCCGCTGCGTGCGTACGCCTTCCTCGTCGAAGGGGGCGCTGCCCGCGGCGCGCGCCACGTGCGGGTCCTCGACGACCTGGATATGCGGCGCGAACACCGGCTTGCCGAGACTGTCGACGAGAAACGAGGTCTTGCGGTAGAGCGCGCCGCCGCTCGTGGCCTGCACGAACGCGCCGAGCAGACCCGCCGCGATCGGCGCCTCGAACAGCACCGGCACCTTGCGCGTGTCGAGGCTGCGGGCATTCAGGCGCGAGAGCGCGCGCTCGGCGGCATAGCGGCCGACCGCTTCCGGCGCGGCCAGCTCGCTCGCGCTGCGCCGCGAGGTGTACCAGTCGTCGCGCTGCATGCTGCGGCCCGTGCCCGCAATGGGCGCGCATGCGATGTAGTGGCGCGAATAGGGGTAGCCGTGCATGAAGCCGCCCGAGGTCGCCAGCACGAACTGCGAATGCTGCGCCGAAACACTCGCGCCTTCCGAATTGGTCACGCGGCGGTCGGTGGCGAACGCGGCGTCCTCGGCGCGGCGCGCGATCTCGACGGCCTCGTCGGCCGTGAGGCTCCACGGGTGATAGAGATCGAGGTCGCGCGGCGCGGTTTCCAGCAGATCGGGCTCGGCGAGGCCCGCGCAGTCGTCGTCGGCGGTAAAGCGTGCGATGTTGTACGCTGCCGCCACGGTGTCCTTGAGCGCCTGCGCGGAAAAGTCCGAGGTGCTCGCATTGCCGCGCTTGTTGCCGATATAGACGGTCACGCCCACCGACTTGTCGCGGTTGTGCTCGATGGTCTCGACTTCGCCGCGCCGCACGGAAACCGACAGGCCGTCGCCTTCGGAGATCTCGGTGGCGGCGTCGCTCGCGCCGAGCGCCTTCGCGTGGCGGAGAATGTCCGACGCGATCTCCTTGAGCTCGTCCTGGGTGTGCGGGAAAAATCGTTGCCGGGCTTCGATGTCTGCAGCCATTGTCGTTACTGTCCGGTTTCGGGCCGGAGCGGCCCGCTTGTCGTGTGTCGGGTGTGTCGGATCGTGCGCCTTCGCCAAACAGCGCGTTTCGCGATCATAGCAAGGTATGCGAACGCGCACCGCAGGCGCTTGGTCCGCGCTCGCCCGAGGCACGCCGATCCGACGGCGCCTGCACGCTACAATACGCGTCATGAAACGCAAAACCCGCATTCAACCTATGAACGACGCTGCCGCCCAGGCGGGCAGCAGCGACGACAACGGCTACGATCGCCCCAGCAAATCGCAGCTCAAGCGCGAAATGACCGCGCTCCAGGCGCTGGGCACGGCGCTCGTCGAGCTGCCCAAGGACGCGCTCAAGCGCATGCCCATGACGGAAGACCTCGCCGACGCCGTCCACGAGGCGCGCCGCATCACCGACCACGAGGGCAAGCGCCGCCAGCTCCAGTACGTCGGCCGCATGATGCGCGGCCTGCGCGAGGACGAAGTCGCCGCGCTGCGCACCGCGCTCGAGGAGCATCGCGGCGTGAACAAGGCCGCCACGGCGCGCCTGCACTGGATCGAGCGCACGCGCGAGAAGCTGCTCGCCAGCGACGAAGCCCTCACCGACTTCATCCGCCAGCATCCGGCGGCCGACCCGCAGGAAGGCCGCACGCTGATCCGCAACGCGCGCCGCGAGCAGCAGCAAAGCCGCCCGCCGAAGTATTTCCGCGAGCTGTTCCAGTGGATCAAGGACTTGAGCAGCCAGGGCGCCGACGATCCCCTCGAAGCCGCGAACCAGCGCCCGCACGCAGACATCGACGAGGACCGCGAAGATGACGAAGCCTGAGCGTAGCCATCCTGACGAGTTGGTGATCGGTCTCGTGTCGGTGAGCGACCGCGCCACGAGCGGCGTCTACGAGGACAAGGGGATTCCGTCGCTGACGCAATGGCTCGGCAGCGCGCTGAAGTCGCCGTGGCGCGCCGAAACGCGCCTGATCCACGACGACGCGGCCACCATCTCGGCCACGCTCACGGCGCTGGTGGACGGTCTCGGCTGCGACCTCGTGCTGACGACGGGCGGCACCGGCCCGGCGCGCCGCGACGTGACGCCCGAAGCGACGCTGGCCGTCGCCACCCGGGAAATGCCGGGCTTCGGCGAGCAGATGCGCCAGATCAGCCTGAATTTCGTGCCGACCGCGATTCTCTCGCGCCAGGTGGCCGTGATCCGCGAAACCGACGACCACGCGGCCCTCATCGTCAACCTGCCGGGGCAGCCGAAGTCGATCAAGGAAACGCTCGAAGGGCTGCGCGACGAGCAAGGCGCGGTGAAAGTGCCAGGCATCTTCGCTGCGGTGCCGTATTGCATCGACCTGATCGGCGGTCCGTATATCGAAACCGATCCGAACGTCGTCGCGGCGTTCCGGCCCAAGAACGCGCAGCGGGCGCCGCGCGCGTAGCCGCCGTCTCGTCTCGAACCGGCCCCGCTGGTTTCGTTTGGTTGGTTTACTTCGCCGCGCCGTCCGCCTGCGTGGCGGCCGACGGAATCAGGAAATGCTCGCGGTAGTACTTGAGCTCGTCGATGGACTCGTGGATGTCGGCGAGCGCCGTGTGCATCGCGCGCTTCTGGAAGCCCTTGTAGATGGCCGGCTGCCAGCGGCGGCACAGCTCCTTGAGCGTGCTCACGTCCAGATTGCGGTAGTGGAAGAAGCGCTCGAGCGTGGGCATCCAGCGCGCCATGAAGCGGCGGTCCTGGCAGATCGAGTTGCCGCACATCGGCGACTTGCCCGGCGGCACGTACTGCGAGAGGAATGCCAGAATCTGCCCGGTCGCACTCTCCTCGGTCACGGTCGAGGCGCGCACGCGCTCGGTGAGGCCCGAGCGGCCGTGCGTGTTGCGATTCCATTCGTCCATGCGGTCGAGCACGGCTTCGGGCTGATGGATCGCCAGCACAGGCCCTTCCACGATCTTGTCGAGCGTGGAATTCGTCACCACCACGGCGATCTCGATGATCCGGTCGTTGTCGGGATCGAGCCCCGTCATCTCCATGTCGAGCCAGATCAAGTTCATGTCGGTGCGCTCCATCGCCGGAGTCGCCTGGCCCGCCGGATCGGCAGAAGTGATATCAGTCATGAAAGGCAGCCTGAAACGGTTGAGATGCGGCGTCCGGACACCGCCGGATACACCCGCGGTGCGCCCGCGAATGCAGCGCGCACGCACGATGCTGGCGCGGCCCGCGCGCCCCAAGCGGGGATGCCATGGCCGGGCCGCCGAGAACATATAATTGTCGCATAGATACCACGGACTCCCCGGATGCCGACCTCTTCAACTGCGTTGTCCCCCGCGCTGGCTTTCAGCGTCGTTTTCGTGATCGCCGTGCTCGCCATGGTCGCGACCAAACTCTGGCTCGCCTCGCGGCAAGTCCGCTTCGTGGCCGCCCACCGCAGCGCGGTGCCGCCCCAGTTCGCGGCCACCATCCCGCTCGCCGCGCACCAGCGCGCCGCCGACTACACCGTCGCGCGCACGCGCCTTGGCATGATCGAGATCGTGCTCTCCGCCGTCGTCCTGATCGCGCTCACGCTGCTGGGCGGCGTGCAGGCCATCGACCTCGGTATTTCGGACCTGATCGGGCGCGACTACGTCGGCCAGATCGCGCTCGTCGCGGCCGTGCTCGCGGTAAGCGGCATCGTCGAATTGCCGCTCGATTACTATCGCCAGTTCGTGATCGAGGAGCGCTTCGGCTTTAACCGCATGACGCGGCGCATCTTTTTCGCGGACCGCATGAAAGGGCTCCTGATCGGCGCGCTGTTCGGCATCCCGCTCCTTTTCGTCGTGCTGTGGCTCATGAAGCAGGCGGGCAGCCTCTGGTGGCTCTGGACCTGGGTGGTCTGGGTCGCGTTCCAGATGCTCGTGCTGGTGCTCTACCCCACCTTCATCGCGCCGCTCTTCAACAAGTTCGAGCCGCTCCGGGACGAAGCGCTGCGCTCGCGCATCGAGGCGCTCATGCAGCGCTGCGGCTTCGCGGCCAAAGGCCTGTTCGTGATGGACGGCAGCCGCCGCTCCGCGCACGGCAACGCCTATTTCACGGGCTTCGGCGCGGCCAAGCG
>Ga0164242_10000320_pt1 | contig 59617 bp, 46 predicted proteins | sample OricomgcompostMG_FD_108783 | JGI IMG/M metagenome (GOLD analysis project Ga0164242, IMG submission 108783) | Miracle-Growth compost microbial communities from Emeryville, California, USA - Original compost - Miracle growth compost (MG) ...
GTGCCCGCCACCGAACCCTGCTGCGTGTCCGAGGTCATCATGCGGAACGTCGTCTTGAAGCCTTGCTGCGTGTATTCGGGCGCCGTCGCCATCGCGATTTCGGGGATGCCCGCGTTCGCGTATATGCGCGATGCCGGGATCGTCGTGCCCGAGTTGAAGTGGCCGAGCATGCCCTTGATGCCGTCGTCCACGAGCTTCTGTGCGACCGTCGTACCCGTGCGCGGGTCGGCCTGGTCGTCGGCGGAATCCAGCACGAAGTGCACCGGCTTGCCGCCGATCACCGGCTTGGTCGCGTTCATGTCTTCGACCGCGAGCGTGACGCCGTTCTGGAAGTCCTTGCCGTAGTGCGCCTGTGCGCCCGTCATCGGGCCGGCGAAACCAATCTTGACCTCTTCTGCTTGCTGCGCGTATGCCGTCCCCGCCAGCGACAGTGCAGCGACCAGCGTTGCGCCTGCCAGCTGTTTCATCGTGTGTTGCATGTGTTCTCCTTGGTACCTGCTATCAGATGAGCGGCTTCGGCTTACGCCTTGCCGCTTCCATGTCCCTAAACGACCGTGAATCCTAGCCGATCGTCATCAGGTTCGCATTGCCGCCTGCCGCGGCGGTGTTCACGCTCACCGACCGCTCCGTGAGCAGACGTTCGAGCGCGTAGTCTTCGTCGCCGTTGGCGAGCGCATGCGCCGCCACGCCCTGCACCGAGACGATCGGGCCGCCGCGCCTCGCCACTTCCTTCACGAGGCCGAGCAGCTCGTCGCTGTCGCCTTCGAACAGCACCGCATCGAAGTCGGCATCCGCCGTCTTCTTGATCGCCACGTGCGCCTTCAGTGCCGCCGGCAATGCGCTCACCAGCGCCTCGCCCGCCGCGCCCTGGAACAGCGCGCGGTTGCCTGTCGCCAGCACGACGGCAAGCTGCGCGCGCGCGCCGGTCGGCGTGGACGCCACGCACAGCACCGTGCCGCGCGCCGACAGCGTATAGGTGTTGCGCTCGCCCGTCGGGCCCGGCAGCACGGCCGTTGCGCCCGCAAGCACGTATTGCAGATAGCCGTCGCAGCGCGCTGCGAGCGCCGGTTCGCGCTCGGCGATGAGCCAGTCGCGCAGCGTCGCGAGCGTCGCATGAGCCGACAGCGGCGCCGATTGCGGTGCGCCGTTTTCCTCTTGCGGCGCATCCACCACGAGCGCCTTCGTGAGCGACTGCGGCAAACCCGCCGGGCGCTTCGCGAGCAAGCGCGAGAGATACAGCGCGCCACCCGCCTTCGGCCCCGTGCCCGAGAGCCCTTCGCCGCCGAACGGCTGCACGCCCACCACCGCGCCGATCACGTTGCGGTTCACGTAGATATTGCCCACATGCGCGCGGCCGATCACGTGCGCGATGGTTTCGTCGATACGCGTATGGATGCCTAGCGTGAGCCCATAACCCGTCGCGCGAATCTGCTCGAGCAGCTTGTCGAGCTGGCTGCGGCGATAGCGGATCACGTGCAGCACCGGGCCGAACACCTCGCGCTTGAGTTCGTCGAGGCTATCGATTTCGATGAGCGTCGGCGGCACGAAGGTGCCTTGCGCGCAGCTCTCGGGCGGCGGCATCTGCGTGACCTTGCGGCCCTTCTCGCGCATCGTGCCGATGTGCGTGTCGATACCGCGCTTCGCCTCGGCGTCGATCACCGGACCGACGTCGGCCGAAAGCCGATCGGGATTGCCCACGGAGAGTTCCTTCATCGCGCCCGTGAGCATTTCGAGCGTGCGGTCCGCCACGTCTTCCTGCAGGCACAGCACGCGCAGCGCGGAACAGCGCTGGCCCGCCGAGTCGAACGCGCTTTGCAGCACGTCGGCCACGACCTGCTCCGCGAGCGCCGACGAATCGACGATCATCGCGTTCTGGCCGCCCGTTTCGGCGATCAGCGGAATCGGGCGGCCATCCGAATCGAGGCGCTGCGACACAGTCTTGTTGATGAGGCGCGCGACTTCGGTCGAGCCCGTGAACATCACGGCGCGCGTGCGCGCATCGGCGACGAGCGCTGCGCCCACGGTTTCGCCGTCGCCGGGCAGCAGTTGCACGGCGCCCGCGGGCACGCCCGCTTCGCGCAGAAGGCGCACCGCTTGCGCGGCGATCAGCGGCGTCTGTTCAGCCGGCTTCGCGAGCACCGTGTTGCCGGCAGCGAGCGCGGCGGCCACCTGGCCCATGAAGATCGCCAGCGGGAAGTTCCACGGGCTGATGCACACCACGGGGCCGAGCGGACGATGCGTGTCGTTCGAGAACTCCTCGCGGATCTGCGTCGAGTAGTAGCGCAGGAAGTCAATGGCCTCGCGAATTTCCGCCACGGCATTCGGCAGCGACTTGCCCGCCTCGCGCACGATCAGGCCCATCAGCGTGTGCATCTGCGCTTCGAGCAGATCGGCGGCGCGCGCGAGGCAGTCGGCGCGCGCTTCCACGGGCGTGGCCTGCCAGATCGGCGCGGTGGCCACGGCATGCGTGAGCGCGGCGCTCACATGCTCGCTCGTTGCTTCCGCAACGGTTCCGACGAGATCGCGATGATCGGCAGGATTGCGCACGTCGCGTGCAGCGGCGTCAGCGATGTCGCTATCGGCAAGCATCGGCGCGGCGCGCCACGGATGATGCGCGCTCGCGAGCAGCGCCGAAGACAGCGAGGCCAGGCGATGCTCGTTCGAAAGATCGAGGCCCATCGAATTCTGGCGCTCGCCGCCGTAGAGATTGCGCGGCAGCGGAATCTTCGCGTGCGGCGCGCCGAGCGGCACGACCTTCGCGGCGTCGTCGATGGGGTTCGTGACCAGTTCGGCGACCGGCACGGAGGCATCGGCGATGCGGTTCACGAACGAGGTGTTCGCGCCGTTTTCGAGCAGGCGGCGCACGAGATACGCGAGCAGCGTCTCATGCGTGCCGACCGGCGCGTAGACGCGGCACGGACGGTTGAGCTTGCCCTGCGAGACCGGGCCCGTGACTTCTTCGTAGAGCGGCTCGCCCATGCCGTGCAGGCACTGGAACTCGTACTGGCCGGGATAGTAGTTCTGGCCCGCGAGGTGATAGATCGCCGAGAGCGTGTACGCGTTGTGCGTCGCGAACTGCGGATACACCGCGTCGGGCGCGTTCAGCAGGCGCTTCGCGCAGGCGATGTACGAGACATCGGTGTAAATCTTGCGCGTGTAGACCGGATAGCCTTCGAGGCCATCGACCTGCGCGCGCTTGATTTCGGTATCCCAGTACGCGCCCTTCACGAGGCGCACCATGATGCGGTGACGGCTGCGGCGCGCGAGATCGACGATGTAGTCGATCACGAACGGGCAGCGCTTCTGGTAAGCCTGCACCACGAAGCCGATGCCGTTCCAGCCCGCGAGTTCCGGGTCGAAGCACAGCGCTTCGAGCAGGTCGAGCGAGAGTTCGAGGCGGTCGGCTTCTTCCGCGTCGATATTGAGGCCGATGTCGTAGCGGCGCGCGAGCACGGCAAGCGCACGCACGCGCGGCAGCAGTTCGCTCATCGTGCGTTCCTGCTGCGCGCGCGAATAGCGCGGATGCAGCGCGGAAAGCTTGATCGAGATGCCGGGGCCTTCGTAGATGCCGCGCCCGCCCGCCGCCTTGCCGATCGCGTGGATCGCCTGCTCGTAGGAGGCGTAGTAGCGCTGCGCATCGGCCTCGGTGATGGCCGCTTCGCCGAGCATGTCGTACGAGTAGCGGAAACCGCGCGCTTCGAACTTGCGGCTGTTCGCGAGCGCTTCGGAGATGTTCTCGCCCGTGACGAACTGCTCGCCCATCAGGCGCATCGCCATATCGACGCCCTTGCGGATCAGCGGCTCGCCGCCCTTGCCGATCATGCGCGTGAGCGCCGAGGAAAGACCGGTTTCGCTATTGGTCGTGACCAGCTTGCCGGTGATCATGAGGCCCCAGGTGGCGGCGTTCACGAACAGCGACGGCGCGTGGCCCACGTGCGATTTCCAGTCGCCCTTGCTGATCTTGTCGCGAATCAGCGCGTCGCGCGTGGCGCGGTCGGGAATGCGCAGCAGCGCTTCGGCGAGGCACATCAGCGCCACGCCCTCCTGGCTCGACAGCGAGAACTCGTGGATCAGGCCTTCGACGCCGCCGCCGGTGCCCTTGGCGCGCAGCGTCTCGACGAGCTTCGTGGCGAGCTTCGTGACGTCGCCGGTGAGGTTCGCGGGCAGGCGCGCTTCGCCGATCAGGAACGGCACGCACTCCGGCTCGGGGCGACGGTACGCGGCCGTAATCGCCGCGCGCAGCACCGACTGCGGTTGCACGTTCTGGGCGAATTCGAGGAACGGGTGCGACGCCGCTTCTTCGTCGTTATCGCCGGTTGCGCCCTCGCCGAGATCGGCGGAGCTCACGTGACCGTTCAGTTCGGGAGGCAACTGGCCGTGCTCGATCTTCTCGAGGTAGGCAAAGATCGCTTGCTTGATGAGCCAGTGCGGGGTGCGCTCGAGGCGCGTGGCGGCATCTTTGAGCCGCGAACGGAGCAGGTCGTCGACCTTGACGCCAAGGGTGGTGCTAGCCATGTTTCCTTCGTATGCCGGCAGACCCGCACCGGCGAAAGACCAAAAAGTTGGCGAATCCTACCCCTCCAAATAAAAAGGTGCAACCATCCGGAAAGTATGGTTGCACCCCGCGCAGAGCCTTATGTGGCGTGGGTTTGCGGTCAACGCCCGCCGGCATTGGCGCGCGCGTTGCACTCGGTATTTTCCCTGGCCAGCAACAATCAGGCGAACCCTAATCGATTCCGCCGCCGTGCCGTTATACAACCATCACGGGGAAGCCGATCATCGAATCCGGCGCAAGGACCGAAAAATGGAAAAGTGGCTGGTGGTGGCAGGGCTCTGGAGCATGTGCGCGCTGTGCGCGGTATTGTTCATTCGCGGCGCGACAGCGCCGGCCACGCGCAAAGTGCGCGTGCGAGAGGGACGCGCGCAAGCGGCCCACATCGCGCGACGCTGATCAGATATCCAGCGGATCGACTTCGAGGTTCCAGCGCAGCACGCCCCGCAAGGCGCGCAGCGCGGGTTGCCACGCCCGCAGCGTCGCCTGCAGGGCCGCGCGCGAGCCGCTCTCCACGAGCAGTTGCGCGCGATGCACGTTCATGACCTTGACGATCGTGAGCGGCACGGCGTCGTAAGCGGTGACGCGCCCGGCGGCCGGAAGCGCCGCGAGCGCCTGCGCGGCCTCGGCGAGAAACGCCAGCGCCGCCTCCAGCGTGCGCCCTTCGGCGCGCAGCAACGCCTGGTAGACGAACGGCGGCAGATGCGCGTCGCGACGCTCGGCGATCTGCGAATTCGCAAAACCCACGTAATCGTGGCGCGCCAGCGCGTGATAGATCGCATGACGCGGATAGCGCGTCTGCACGATCACCTCGCCCGGCAAACCCGCGCGCCCCGCCCGGCCGCTCACCTGCATCAGTTGTGCGAACAGCCGCTCGCTCGCCCGGAAATCGTGCGAGAAAAGCGCGTTGTCGGCATTGAGCACGCCCACCAGCGAAACGCGCTGGAAGTCGTGCCCCTTGGCGATCATCTGCGTGCCCACGAGGATGTCGACATCGCCCGCGTGGACGTCGGAGAACAGCGCCTGCGCGCTGCCCTTGCGGCGCGTGCTGTCGGCGTCGATGCGCAGCACCCGCGCGCCCGGCACCGCGCTCGCGAGCGCCTCCTCAATGCGCTGCGTGCCGCGGCCCATCGGCGCGATATCGACGTTGCCGCACTCCGGGCATGAATGCGGGATGCGCGATTCCCAGCCGCAATGGTGGCAGCGCAATGCGCGCTCCGGCTTGTGCAGCACGACGTAGGCACTGCAGCGCGGGCAGCCCGCCACCCAGCCGCAGGCGTCGCACGAGAGCACGGGCGCGTAGCCGCGCCGGTTCAGGAACACGAGGCTTTGCTCGCCGCGCTCCAGACGTGCCTTCATCGCCGCGATCAGCGGGCCGGTCAAGCCCTCGAACGAGGCGCGGCCTCGTCGGCGCTCTTCTTCCAGATCGATGAGCTTGACGCTCGGCAATGCCGCATCGGCGATGGCCCGGCGCGAGAGCGTGAGGCGCGTGTAGCGCCCCTGCTCGGCCTGCCACCAGCTTTCCAGCGACGGCGTGGCCGAGCCCAGCACGACCGGCACGCCAAGCTGCTTTGCGCGCCACACGGCGAGATCGCGCGCCGAATAGCGCAGCCCCTCTTGCTGCTTGTAGGCGGGGTCGTGCTCCTCGTCCACCACCAGCATCGCCAGACGCGGCAGCGAGGCCATCACGGCGAGGCGCGTGCCCAGCACGATGCGCGCGCGGCCCATATGCGCGGCGAGCCAATGCCGCGCGCGCTCGCCTTCCGCAAGGCCGCTGTGCAGCGTGACGATGGCGCCGTCCGGTAGCACGCCCGCAAAGCGCGTGCGAAACGCTGCCTCGAACTGCGGCGTGAGATTGATTTCCGGCACGAGCACGAGCGCCTGGGCGTCCGGCTCGCGCTCGAGCAGGACGGACAACGCGCGCAAATAGACCTCGGTCTTGCCGCTGCCGGTCACGCCATGCAGCAGGAACGGCGCGAAGCCGCGCGCCTCGAGAATCGCCTCGACGGCAACCGCCTGTTCGTCGCTCAGTTGGTGCAAGGCAGCCGCCGCGACGACGCCTTCGGAGGCGCTGGCGAGACGCTCGGCCTCATCGGCGTGGTTTTCGGCCGACGGGCGCCCCGCCGCTCCAAACGCCACGCACTCGTATTCGACCCAGCCCGCCTCACGCCACGATTCGAGCGTGGCGGCCGCCTTCGGATGCAGCGCGCGGGCATCGGCGAGATCGAGTTCGCCCGTGTCCACCAAGGCCTGCGCAAGCCGCCGCAAGGCCTGCGCGCGCGCGGGCAGCGCCTCGGGCAAGGCCGCGCGCCCGGCGGGCAGCAACCGATATCGCTGCTCGGGCGCGAGCAGCCGTGGCCAGCGCGCCGGATCGCGCAACGCCTGCGGCAACGCCGGCAGCGCGACTTCGCCCAGCCCGCGCTGATAGTAGTCGGCGGCGAAGCCCGCGAGCTGGAGCCATTGCGCCGAAAGCGGCGGCAAGTCCGCACACACCGCGCTCACGTCGCGCAGCTTGCTGGCCGGCACATCACTGTGAGCGCTCACTTCGCAGACGAGCCCCACCGCCTCGCGGCGGCCGAACGGCACGCGCACCAGCATGCCGGGCTGCGGCGCTGGACCGTCCGGCGGATAGCGGTAGTCGTAGAGCGCGGGCAGCGGATGATCGAGCGCCACGCGCACGAAGCATGCCGTCATGCGCGGCCCCGGCAAACACGGCGCATGCACCGTGTGCTGGCGCACTGACGCCCGAAGTTAAAGTAGAACGTCACTTTCTGCGCTAAGTTTTGGATTCCGCAGAACAATCGCGCTCCCTGCGCCGCGCCTGTGGATAACTTTGTTAAGAACTCGGCCGCCCCGCCCCGTCGACAAGGCCGCGAGGTCATTATGTGGGACACCGCACAAATCGCCGTGGAGCGCCGAAAGCCTTATCTGTCAAGGGCCTGAATGATTGCGCGCAAGCCTCGCTGACGCCGTGCGGCAATTTTTCCCTCTTGCGCGGCGCAACGAGGTAAGTGTGTATAAGTCAAGTCTTGACAGCGGCGCAACGGCATCTAGATGGCTTCTCGAGCCAGGCCAGACCCTGGTGCCGGGAGCCCAGTTCGCTGCGACGCAACAAAAAAATCATGCCGCTGCGGCACGTAAGGCCCGACTGTGGCGATGCACTTCGTCGACCAGTTCGGCAACGCTCTCAGGCGGCGTGAACTGCGAAATACCGTGCCCGAGATTGAACACGTGACCCGGATGCGCGCCGAAGCTATCGAGTACCGCGCGCGCCTGCTCGCGGATCGCGGCCGGCGACGCGAACAACACCGTCGGGTCCAGGTTGCCCTGGAGCGCCACGCGATCGCCCACGCGCTCGCGTGCGCGGCCGAGATTGACGGTCCAGTCGAGGCCGACCGCATCGACGCCTGTCTCGGCGATCTCGTCGAGCCACAGGCCACCGCCCTTCGTGAAGGTGATGACGGGCACGCGCTCGCCGTCGTGCTCGCGCTTGAGTTGCGCCACCACGCGTTTGATCCAGGCCAGCGAGAAGCGCTGATAGATACCATCCGCTAGCGCGCCGCCCCAGGTGTCGAAAATCATCACGGCTTGCGCGCCGGCTTCGATCTGCGCATTGAGATACGCAGCCACCGCCTGGGCGTTGACTTCGAGAATGCGCTCCATCAGATCGGGGCGCGCGTAGAGCATCGACTTCACGGTGCGGAAATCGTCCGAGCCGCCGCCTTCCACCATGTAGCACGCGAGCGTCCACGGGCTGCCCGAGAAGCCGATGAGCGGCACGCGCTGGCGCCCTTGCGCGTCGGTGAGCGCGCGGCGGATCTCGCGCACGGCGTCGGTCACGTAGCCGAGCGTCGCGCCGATGTCGGGCACCGCGAGCTTCGCGACATCTTCTTCGCTGCGCACCGGATGCGCGAACTTCGGCCCCTCGCCCGCCTGGAACGAGAGGCCGAGACCCATCGCGTCGGGAATCGTGAGGATGTCCGAGAACAGAATTGCGGCGTCGAGCGGATAGCGCTCGAGCGGCTGCAGCGTCACTTCGGTCGCGTAATCGGGATTCTTGGCGAGGCCGAGAAAGCTGCCCGCGCGGCTGCGTGTGGCGTTGTACTCCGGCAGATACCGGCCCGCCTGGCGCATCAGCCAGATCGGCGTGTATTCGGTCGGCTGACGCAGCAATGCGCGCAGGAAGGTGTCGTTCAGAAGAGTGTGGGCCACGGGCGGGAAGCGCTGGTCGCGCGAGATTCGAAAGCAGACGGCCATTCTACCGGAGCCGCCGCCGCGGCATGACGCTGATGGCCGGGATAAGCGCCAGCCGCCACGCCATACACCTGCAAACATCCCGCGCAACTCAAGCGTCTTTCGCACGCGCGCCAACCAGGTCAGTCCATGCTTAACGCGCGCATACGCGCAGGCTATTATCGAAAGCCTTTCCGATCAATTACATCGAAACATCCACAAGGAAGAGGAGACATCTCGCATGAACAAGAAGAAGGCCGCCGCCGCTTGCTCGTTGATCGCCGCGCTTGTCGCGGGTTTCGCCAGCCTCGCCGCCACGCCCGATGCATTCGCCGCCGGCGGCGCTACGCAGGACACCGCTACGCCGGGTGCCACTCCGTCGTCGCGGCTCGATGAAGTGCTCTCGCGCGGCACGCTGCGCGCATGCACGACCGGCGACTACAAACCCTACTCGTTCTATAAACCGGACGGCACGTTCGAGGGCATCGACATCGACATGACCGAGTCGCTCGCGAAGTCGCTCGGCGTGAAGGCCGAGTTCGTCAAGACAACGTGGTCGAACCTGATGAACGACTTCCTCGCGAAATGCGATATCGCGGTGGGCGGCGTGTCGACCTCGCTGGAACGGCAGAAGCGCGCTTTCTTCACCGAGCCGTATCAGGTCGACGGCAAGACGCCCATCGTGCGCTGCGCCGACGTGAGCAAGTACCAAACCGTGGCGCAGATCGACCAGCCTTCCACACGCGTGATCGTGAATCCAGGCGGCACGAACGAGCGCTTCGCGAAGCAGTTCTTCCCGCACGCGAAGCTCACCGTTTATCCGGACAACGTGACCGTCTTCAAGCAGATCCTCGCCGGCAAGGCGGACGTGATGGTCACCGACGCATCCGAAACGCTTCTGCAGCAAAAGCTCAACCCGGGGCTGTGCTCGGTGCATCCCGACAAGCCGTTCCAGTATGGCGAGAAGGCATGGATGGTGCCGCGCGGCGACGTGGTGTTCCAGCAGTACGTCGATCAATGGCTGCATCTCGCGCGCGCGAGCGGCAAGTATCAGGCGATCTCGGACAAATGGCTCAAGTAATGTAACGTGTGCCAGCGCAATGGCGGGCGCCGGGACTCATCCCGGCGCGACATCATTCGTTAAACCGTATGATGAGTTGCAACCACTCGTTGCAATACGATATGAGCAATCCTTGCATCGCACGCACAGATTCGATCAGGAATCCCTGCCGAATGTGTGTATGCGATTTGCGTTTTCATGCGACGAATTTCCCGCAATGCCCAGACGATGGGCCTCTCTTCATGCATGGGGAATGACGCGTCGAATACGCATCTCCGCATCGCCTGAAAGTAATAAAAATGCAGGTAAAAATGACTCTCGCAAAACGCTCAGGATGGCAAAAAGTCCTGCGGAGCCTTATCTGACGGGCGTTACAACCTGAAACACTTTGTTACCGCGAAGCGCCATTAATTCGCCCACAATGCCTTCAACGGTTTCAACACGGATGTGGTTCGGTACAAGTGTGAGCGGACACGATACACCGGCCGGTCGGCGTCATGCCGAAGCCCTTCCAGGGGCATCCTTGTTGGAGCCGTAACCGGCGTTGTGAGCGTTCCCAGACCCGGCTCCTCATTTGGTCTCCTCGCGCTAACCCCGTAGCGTGTGGTTTTTAGCGGGCTCCAGGCCCGCTTTTTTTTCGTCCATTTTCCTTCCCGGCGCTTTTCGTCATCAGTTTGTTGCGATGGCGAGAATAATCGCGCGCGCAAACCTCCACCGCCGGCATTCGTTATCCGCCTGCTTGTCATGCCAGACGCCATCGCCAATGCGTGGCTATATTAATTCGCAGGCTAATTCATTCGGCATGCAGAACATCGAACGCCTCATCCGCTTTAGCGGTTGCGCAGTTTCGCGACAGCAGGTGGGCGCTACCGCGAAACATCGGCGTCAAGCCGTCTTCTGCTCGCCGATCTTCAGTTCGTCGATCATGCGCGAGCGCATCACGAACTTCTGCACCTTGCCCGTCACCGTCATGGGCATTTCGTCGACGAAGCGAATGTACTTCGGGATCTTGTAGTGTGCGATTTGCCCCTGGCAGAACGCCTGAATCTCTTCGGGCGTGGCCGCTTCGCCGGGGCGCAGCACGATCCACGCACACACTTCTTCGCCGTACTTCGCATCGGGCACGCCGAACACCTGTACCGATTGCACCTTGGGATGACGGAACAGGAACTCCTCGATCTCGCGCGGATAGATGTTCTCGCCGCCGCGAATCAGCATGTCCTTCAGACGCCCGACGATATTGCAGTAACCCTCGGCATCGAGCGTCGCGAGGTCGCCCGTATGCATCCAGCCATCGACGATCGCTTCGGCCGTCTTCGCTTCATCGTCCCAGTAGCCGCGCATCACCGAATAGCCCTTGGTGCAGAGCTCGCCCGTCTCGCCCACCGGCACGATGTTGCCCAACGCGTCGACGATCTTCACCTCGAGGTGCGGCTGAATGCGCCCGACCGTGGTCGTGCGCTTGTCGAGCGGATCGGTCGTCGAGCTCTGGAACGACACGGGGCTCGTCTCCGTCATGCCGTAAGCGATGGTGATTTCCGCGAGATGCATCTTCGAGACCACGCGCTTCATCGTTTCGATCGGGCACGGCGAACCCGCCATGATGCCCGTGCGCAGGCGCGTGAGATCGAAGCTCGGGAAGTCGGGATGATCGAGTTCGGCGATGAACATGGTCGGCACGCCGTGCAGTGCCGTGCAGCGCTCCTCCGCGACCGCTTCGAGCGTCGCGCGCGGATCGAAGGCCTCGCCCGGGAACACCATGGCCGCGCCAACCGACACGCATGCGAGCACCGCGAGCACCATGCCGAAGCAGTGATAAAGCGGCACCGGAATGCATAGCGAATCTTCTTCGCCGAGCCGCATCGCCATGGCGATGAAACGACCGTTGTTGAGCACGTTGCGATGCGTGAGCGTCGCGCCCTTCGGGTTGCCCGTGGTGCCGCTCGTGAACTGGATATTGATGGGGTCGTCGGCGTTGAGCGTCGCGCCGATCGCGTCGAGCTCGCCCTTGCCATCGCGCTCGAGCCGCTCGCGGCCCACCTCGATCAACTCGCTGAAGTTCAGCATGCCAGGCGTTTCGGCGTCGCACATGCGGATCACCGCGCGCAGCTCGGGGAGCTTCTGCGCATGCAGATCGCCCGGCGTCGCGCTCGCAAGCTCGGGCGCAAGCGTCTGCAGCATCTCGAGATACTTCGACGTCTTGAAGCTTTCCGCCGCGGCGATCGCCTTGCAACCCACCTTGTTCAACGCGTACTCGAGCTCGGCAAGCCGGTAAGCGGGGTTGATGTTGACCAGCACGGCGCCGATGCGCGCCGTGGCGAACTGCGTGAGCAGCCACTCGAAGCGGTTGGGCGACCAGATGCCAACCCGATCGCCCGGCCCGATGCCAAGCGAAAGAAAGCCCGCCGCGACTACGTCCACTTCCTGGGCGAACTCGCGCCAGGTCCAGCGGATATCCTGCTCGCGAAATACGACTGCCGGACGCTCGGGAAAGCGCTGCACGGTCTCTTGAAGGAAGGCGCCGATGGTCGCGTCGGAGAGTGGCGTCTCAGTCGTTCCACGCACGTAGGAAAGCCCGTCTTTCGGCGCGATGAGCGCCTCGCGCGAACCTGCTGCGTCGATTGCCATGGTGGCTGTCTCCCCGGGAGTCTCGCTCCCGATTGAAATAGATTTGAAAACCATTGTGCCACCGGGCGCGCGGCCAGCAGCATCAAGTTTTACCCGCAGCGCATGGGCTGCGACCGACGCCTGTGACGATGTTGTCGGCAGGCGCGAAGGCATGATTTCGCATTACCTTTCCGTAAACGTCAAGTGATTTTCTTGCGTCGATGCCGAGGGGCGGAATCGGCGGACTTGTTCGTCTCGCCGGCGTACGCGCGAAAAAAAACGGGCTCCCCAAATCGGGGAGCCCGTTTTCAGAGCGGCCAGCACGCACCCGTGGGGCGCGTGCCGTCACGCAATCAATGCTGGTTCATCTTGCGCAGGCGCTGGATCGCCGCGAGCTGCGCGACTGCGTAGGCGAGTTCTGCCTGCGCCGTTGCGTACTCGAGGTTCGAGCCGGCGTTCTGCACGGCTTCTTCGGCGCGCTTGCGCGCCTCGGAGGCCTTCGCTTCGTCGAGATCCTCGCCCCGGATCGCCGTGTCGGCAAGCACCGTCACGCCGCCCGGCTGCACTTCGAGAATGCCGCCGGCAACGAACACGAATTCTTCCGTGCCGTTATCGGCAACGATGCGTACAGCACCCGGACGGATCTGCGTGATGAGCGGCGTGTGACCCGGCAGGATGCCGAGTTCGCCCGCCTCGCCCGGAAGCGCGACGAACTTCGCCCGGCCCTCGAAGATGCTCTCTTCGGCGCTGACGACGTCTACCTTGATGGTTGCTGCCATATGTGTCGACTCCTGTGTCGATCGGAGTTCGCGTTTTGGCGCTGACTCCGATCCCATGCAACGCTCGATCGAAGTGGGCGCCGCAGCGCTCATCCCGATCTCATGCACGGCTGGTTGAGTGGTTGCGTGGGCATGGCGCCTCATGAATGACGCGCCGCACCCTTACTTCAGCAACTCAACCCTTACTGGATCTTCTTGGCCTTTTCGAAGGCTTCGTCGATCGTGCCGACCATGTAGAACGCCTGCTCCGGCAGGTGATCGCACTCGCCTTCGACGATCATCTTGAAGCCACGAATGGTTTCCTTCAGCGGCACGTACTTGCCCGGCGAGCCCGTGAAGACTTCCGCAACGTGGAACGGCTGCGACAGGAAACGCTGGATCTTGCGTGCACGGGCGACAGCCAGCTTGTCTTCCGGCGACAGTTCATCCATGCCCAGAATCGCGATGATGTCACGCAGTTCCTTGTAGCGCTGGAGCGTCTGCTGCACGCCGCGCGTGATCGAGTAGTGCTCTTCGCCAATCACGTTCGGGTCGATTTGACGCGAGGTCGAGTCGAGCGGGTCGACTGCGGGGTAGATACCCAGCGAAGCGATGTCACGCGAGAGCACAACCGTTGCGTCAAGGTGGCCGAAGGTCGTAGCCGGCGACGGGTCCGTCAAGTCGTCCGCAGGGACGTACACGGCCTGAACCGACGTAATCGAGCCGGTTTTGGTCGACGTAATGCGCTCTTGCAGCTTGCCCATTTCCTCAGCCAGCGTCGGCTGATAGCCCACTGCCGACGGCATACGGCCGAGCAGTGCCGACACTTCGGTGCCGGCCAGCGTGAAACGGTAGATGTTGTCGACGAAGAACAGCACGTCGAGGCCTTCGTCACGGAAGTACTCGGCCATCGTCAGGCCCGTCAGCGCGACGCGCAGACGGTTGCCCGGCGGCTCGTTCATCTGGCCGTACACCAGCGCGACCTTGTCCAGAACGTTCGAGTCCTTCATTTCGTGGTAGAAGTCGTTGCCCTCACGGGTACGCTCGCCCACGCCCGCGAACACGGAGAAACCACCGTGTTCCTTGGCGATGTTGTTGATGAGCTCCATCATGTTGACGGTCTTGCCCACGCCTGCGCCACCGAACAGACCAACCTTGCCGCCCTTCGCGAACGGGCAGATCAGGTCGATAACCTTGATGCCGGTTTCGAGCAGTTCCGTCGACGGCGAGAGCTCGTCGAACGCCGGAGCCTTCTGGTGGATCGAGCGGGTCTTTTCGCTGACGATCGGACCAGCTTCGTCGATCGGACGGCCGAGCACGTCCATGATGCGGCCCAGAGTGGGCTTGCCGACCGGCACGCTGATGGGGTTGCCGGTGTTCTTGACCACCGTGCCACGACGCAGGCCGTCCGACGCACCCAGACAGATGGTGCGCACGACGCCGTCGCCGAGCTGCTGCTGCACTTCGAGGGTCAGTTCCGAGCCTTCGAGAATCAGTGCGTCGTAGATCTTCGGCATGTGCTCACGCGGGAACTCCACGTCGATCACGGCGCCGATGCACTGTACGATCTTGCCTTCTGACAAAGCAGTTGTACTCATCGATTTTCCTTTCAATACCTGAATCTTTACTCGCGCAAAGGCGCACTCTCGAGCCGGGTTCCCGTCCGCTTACACGGCGGCGGCGCCGCCGACGATCTCCGACAGTTCCTTCGTGATCGCGGCCTGACGGCTTTTGTTGTACGACAGCTGCAGCTCGCTGATCACCGTCTTCGCGTTGTCCGACGCGGCCTTCATCGCGACCATGCGCGCTGATTGCTCCGACGCCATATTTTCCGCGACAGCCTGGTACACGAGCGCTTCGATGTAACGCAACAGCAGCGCGTCAACGACCACCCGCGCATCCGGTTCGTAGATGTAATCCCACGACATGGACGGCGTCTCCGCGTCGTCGGCGAAATCCTCCGACGAGAGCGGCAGCAACTGCTCGATCACCGCTTCCTGCTTCATCGTGTTGACGAAACGCGTGTATGCGAGATAGACAGCCGACAACTTGCCCTCGGAATACAGGTCGAGCTGCGCCTTGACGGCACCGATCAACTTCTCGAGGTGCGGCGTGTCACCGAGCGACACGACCTGCGACACCACCTTCGCGCCGAGACGAGTCAGGAAGCCGAGGCCCTTGCTACCGACCGCAGTGGCTTCGACCTTGATGCCCTTGTCGTCCAGTTCCTTGAACTTTTGCAACGTCGCGCGCATCACGTTGGTGTTCATCCCGCCGCACAGACCCTTGTCGGTCGTGACGAGAATGATGCCAGCGGTCTTGGCGCCTTCGTTCACCGTCATGAACGGATGGTGGTACTCCAGGTTCGCACGGCTCATGTGCGCGGCGATGGCACGGACCTTGTCGGCATACGGGCGCGCCGCACGCATGCGTTCCTGTGCACGGCGCATCTTCGACGCCGCGACCATTTCCATCGCCTTGGTGATCTTGCGCGTGTTCTGGACGCTCTTGATCTTGCCGCGAATTTCCTTCATTCCAGCCATAACTTGCTCCTTGATCGAAGCGATGCGCGGGGACAGCTACTGCCCGCGCCGCTTCAATGTCCGTTTATCGTGGTTGATTCCCGGACGGATCAGTATGCGCCGGACTTCTTGAAGTCCTTGATCGCCGCGTGCAGCGCGTTCTCGTCGTCCTTGGACAGATCCTTCGTGTCCTCGATACGCTTCACGAGGTCAGCGTGGCTCGCCTTCAGGTACTCGCGCAGGCCCTTTTCGAACGCCAGGACATCCTTCACTTCGAGGTCGTCGAGGTAGCCGTTGTTGGCCGAGAACAGTGCGACAGCCAGCTCCCACACTTGCAGCGGCTGGTACTGCGGCTGCTTGAGCAGTTCCGTCACGCGGCGGCCGCGCTCGAGCTGCTTGCGGGTCGCTTCGTCGAGGTCCGAGGCGAACTGCGCAAACGCCGCGAGTTCGCGGTACTGCGCGAGGTCGGTACGGATACCGCCCGACAGCTTCTTGATGATCTTGGTCTGTGCCGCACCACCCACACGCGACACCGACACGCCGGCGTTAATAGCCGGACGGATACCCGCGTTGAAGAGGTCGGTTTCCAGGAAGATCTGGCCGTCGGTAATCGAGATCACGTTCGTCGGAACGAATGCGGTCACGTCGCCGGCTTGCGTTTCGATGACCGGCAGTGCCGTCAGCGAACCCGTCTTGCCCTTCACTTCGCCGTTCGTGAACTTCTCGACATAGTCGGCCGAAACGCGCGCGGCGCGCTCGAGCAGACGCGAGTGCAGATAAAACACGTCGCCGGGGTAGGCTTCGCGGCCCGGCGGACGACGCAGCAGCAGCGAAATCTGACGGTATGCCCAGGCTTGCTTGGTCAAGTCGTCATAGATAATGAGGGCGTCTTGACCGCGATCGCGGAAGTATTCGCCCATCGTGCAGCCGGCGTACGGCGCGAGGTACTGCAGCGCAGCCGATTCCGAAGCCGAAGCCGCGACGACGATGGTGTACTCCATCGCGCCCGTTTCTTCGAGCTTGCGCACCACGTTCTGGATCGACGAAGCCTTCTGGCCGATCGCAACGTAGATACAGAAGAGGTTCTTGCCCTTCTGGTTGATGATCGCGTCAACCGCGACGGCGGTCTTGCCGCACTGACGGTCGCCGATGATCAGCTCGCGCTGGCCACGGCCGATCGGCACCATCGCGTCGATCGACTTCAGACCGGTTTGCACCGGCTGCGACACGCCTTCACGCCAAATCACGCCCGGGGCGATCTTTTCGATTGCGTCGGTCAGCTTGGCGTTGATCGGGCCCTTGCCGTCGATCGGGTTGCCGAGCGGGTCCACCACGCGGCCGATCAGTTCCGGACCCACCGGCACTTCGAGAATGCGGCCCGTCGTTTTGACGATGTCGCCTTCCGAGATATGGCCGTATTCACCCAGAATCACCGCGCCGACCGAGTCGCGCTCGAGGTTCAGCGCGAGACCAAAGGTGTTGCCCGGGAATTCGAGCATTTCGCCCTGCATCACGTCCGACAGGCCGTGAATGCGCACGATGCCGTCGGTCACGGAGATCACGGTGCCCTGATTGCGAACGTCTGCGTTCGCTTCAAGGCCCTGGATCCGGCTCTTGATCAGCTCGCTGATCTCAGAGGGATTGAGTTGCATTATTCGCTCCTGATGTTCAATTCTGTTGCGTGCCAGCCGCCATGCGCGAGCAACGCGCTCAGGCGGTCAGTGCCGCCTGCATGCTGGCGAGCCGCGCGCGGACCGAGCTATCGAGCACTTCATCGCCGACCGTGATGCGCACGCCGCCGATGAGCGACTTGTCGACTTCGACCGTGGGCTTCAGCTTGCGCTTGAACTTCTGTTCGAGGCTGGCGACGAGATCGTTCAGCTGCGCGCCTTCGATCGGAAACGCGCTGACGATCAACGCGTCGGCTGCGCCGTCTTTCGCGTTCTTGAGCGTTTCGAACTGTGCGTGAATTGCCGGCAGCAGTTGCAGACGATGGTTCAAGACCAGCATCTGCACGAGGTTCTTCGCCTCGGCGCTCTCCTTGAGCGGCGACTTCACCGCGGACAGAAGCAAGTCGATGACCTGGGCGTGGCTCACTTTCGGGCTCGACGCAAGCGACAGCACGTCCGGCAAGGCCGCAACCTGCGCCAGCTCCGCAACGAGCGAGGACCAGCCAGCGACGTCACCCGTTTCGGCCACGGCGAACAGGGCTTCTGCGTACGGGCGGGCGATGGTTGCAAGTTCGGCCATGATCAGAGCTCGGCTTTCAGTTGATTCAGCAGGTCGGCGTGGGCCGTCTGGTCGACTTCGCGCTTCAGGATCTGCTCGGCCCCCTGGATGGCGAGCACAGCAACTTCTGCGCGCAGGACTTCACGCGCCTTGACGACCTGATGCTCGGCGTCGGCCTTCGCCTGGGCGACGATGCGCTGGGCTTCGGCATACGCCTGAGCCTTGATTTCCTCTGCCAATGTCTGAGCGCGCTTTTCGGCGTCAGCAATGCGCTGCTGCCCGTCGACACGGGCCTGCGCGAGTTCCTGTTCGACGCGCTTGTGCGCCGCCGCCAGTTCCTCTTTGCCCTTTTCGGCTGCCGACAGTCCGTCGGCAATCTTCTTCGAGCGCTCGTCGATGGCGTTGATCATCGGCGGCCACACGAATTTCATCGTGAACCACGCGAGGATCAGGAACACGATCATTTGCGCAAACAGGGTTGCGTTGAGATTCACGGTGTTTCCTTCCTAACGTTGCTATAGAGATGCCCGGCTACCGGTGGCCGGATCCTGTGGATCGCAGCCCCGTCCGAGCATCCCGTCACCGGTACCATGCCGGCCTGGCCCAGTTGGCAAACTTCTCCTGGGAGTCGCTTGCACGACTAGCCGCCAGACTCGGCGATGGGGGAGACGCTATAAACCGGGAAAACTCAGCCTGCGAGCTTCGACAGCAGCGGGTTGGCGAACGCGAACAGCATTGCGAGACCCACACCGATCAGGAACGCAGCGTCGATCAGGCCAACCAGCAGGAACATCTTCGTTTGCAGCGGGTTCATCAGTTCAGGCTGACGTGCGCAGGCTTCGATGTACTTGCCACCCATCATGCCGATACCGATACATGCGCCACATGCGCCCAGACCGATGATGATGCCGATGCCGATGGCCGTCGGACCTTGGATGAGAGCGGTCAGAGCGTGGATGTTGGCGAGCAATTCTTGCATGATTAATCCTCTGAAAAAGACTTAATTACTTGATTTAAAAAACCAGAGCCTGATAAAACAAACCGGTGAAGCAAACCCCGAGTCCGGCGTACCGGGCAGCACGAGCCTCAGTGCTTGTCGTGCGCTTGCCCCAGATAGACCAGCGTCAGCATCATAAAGATGAACGCCTGCAGCAGAACGATCAGGATGTGGAAGATCGCCCAGACGCTGCCCGCGATCACATGCGCGATGAAACCAAGGACACCGAAATTCAGATCGAAGCTCCACAGGCCGCCCAACAGCGCGATCAGCAGGAACAGCAGTTCGCCTGCGTACATGTTGCCGAACAACCGCATGCCGAGCGAAACCGTCTTGGCCACATATTCGATGATGTTCAGGCCCAGATTGGGAATCCAGAGCAGCGGATGCGCACCGAACGGCGCGGAGATCAACTCGTGCAACCAGCCGCCGAGGCCCTTGATCTTGATGCTGTAATAGAGCATCAGGATGAAAATGCCCAATGCCATGCCGAAGGTCGCGTTGACGTCTGCCGTCGGCACGATGCGCTGATGCGGAATCTCCGTGGAGAGGCCGAGCACGCCGATGACGCGCGTGGCCAGATCGACCGGGATCAGGTCCAGCGTATTCATCAGGGTCACCCAGATGAATACGGTCAAGGCCAACGGTGCGATGAACGCGCGGCTGCCGTGAATCATGGCCTTGGACTGATCCTCGACCATCTCGACCAGCATCTCGATCGCGCCTTGATAACGCGAGGGCACGCCCGACGTGACCTTGCGCGCTGCCAGCCACAGTATGAAAATCGTGAGCACGCCGGTCAGAATCGACCAGAACAGCGTGTCGTAATTGATGATGGAAAAATCGACGACGCTCGTCTGCGGCTTGTTCGAGAAGAACGTCAGGTGGTGCGCAATGTACTCCGAGGGATCGAGTACGTGCGGTTCGCTTGCTGCCATTTTTTCGGACACCCCAGCAATATTAAAATACGGTCAGCCTGCCGCGCTCAGCCCGTCGGCGCGCCTGCCTGCAGGACGCGCGCGGTTACCGAACTCGACAAACATTGATCAAAACGCCAGTGCGACCCAATACACTTTGAGCCCCACCGCATAGGCCACCAACATCGGCAACCAGCGCACCTCGTGATACGTCTCGCCGATAACGACGAAGAGCGCCAACGTTATTCCGGCCTTGAATGCTTCGCCTACTATCAGTGCCATCCGGGAGCGGGCTCCCGCACCCTTCAGGTACAGTGCGAACAGCGCGCCCGGAACCCAGCACGCTGCGCCGCCCAGCAGGGCCGACAATACGCCTTGCGTGGACTGGCCGGGAAACACCGAGACAACAAGCGCCACCAGCAATGACACGGCTATTTGTGCTGCCACGACCCGCAGCGGCGTGATGCGCGACGGACGATCCACTTTCGGGCCGAACAGTTTCCTGGCTTCGTCCCGCGTGAGTGGAGTGATATTTTCTTGCTCGTCCCAGGCATCTTGCGGGGATGAAGTCCGAGCGTCGGAGCGCTTTGGCGCTCCTCCCTCAACTGACGCCCGAGACGGCGGCAGGTCAGGCAATTTGCGCGTCATGCAGATCCTTGGTTCGGCCCACGCCTTACGCAAGGCCTTCAGGCGCATCAAACTGTCAATCCGGCCAGATTGTAAGCGATAGTCGCAGGGGGTTCAAGATTTTAGACTATTCGAAAATGCCCGTGAAACATCACATCATGATGCAAAATATGGGCATCCTGTAGGGAAAAGGATCACAACTGCCAGGTGAGCGCGCCCGGCGTAAGCATCCAGCACGCGTCGGTACTCGCATCGGCGAAAAAGCGCTGCGCCAACGCCCCGGAAAGCCGTGTCAAAAATGCGACAGAAGCCAGCCGCCCGCCGCGCCGCCAAGCAGCCAGAACGATATGGAACAAAGGTGGAACGGCAGCCACACGCCGCGCTCGCCCGAGAGGCGCACGGCGATGAGATTCGCCAGCGAGCCGATGGCGAACCCGAAGCCGCCCACACTCACGCCGAACGCCAGCGCGCGCCAGTCGTGCGTGAAACCGGCGAGCACGATGGCAGCGGGCACGTTGCTGATGACCTGCGAGAGCACCGCACCCGCGGCATAGGCGCGTAGCGGCGTCTGCAATCCGAGGCTCGAGAGTGCGTGATGGATCCACGGCAGCGCGGCGGCGCTGCGCAGCACGATGAACATCAGCACGAAGATCAGCAACAGCAGCCAGTCGATCTTTAAAACGATGCGCGTGCGCCAGATGAGGAACCCCACGCCGACGCCGGCCAGCGCAATGCCCGCGCGATGCGTATCGGCAAGCAGCACGAATGCGACGAAAAGCAAGGCGGCCACGCCGGCCAGCGCGCGATCGACCGGGTGCCTTTCCACGTCCTGCGTCAGATCGAGTGGCCGCGGCCGGAAAAGCAGCGCCGCGAGCGCGAACAGCAGCACCATCAGCAGCGCGCACAGCGGCGCGAGTGCCGCAACGAAGCGACCAAATGACGCACCGCTCAATTGCCAGAGAAACAGGTTTTGGGGGTTGCCGAGCGGCGTGAGCACCGAGCCCGCATTCACGGCAAGCGCGATGACGATTACAAGTCGCTTTAACGGCAACGGCGTGAGCTTGTGCAGTGAAAGCACGAGCGGCACCACGACGAAAAGCGCGACGTCGTTCGTCACCACCATCGAAAGCGCCGCCGCGAACGCGACGAGCAGAAAAGCGAGCGCGCGCTCGGAGCGAATCCGGCGCACCAGTCGATGCGCCGTCCACGTCAGGAATCCTGAATATTCGAGCGCCTTGGTGAGAATCAGCAATCCGGCAAGCGTCATCACCGTTTGCCAATCGACCAGCGCGGGAAGCGTCGTCCACGCACGCGGCGCGCAAATCTGCAGTACCACGAGTGCGACGACGAGTATCGACAAAACCGGCTCGGCGAGTGCGAACGCGCCGAGTCGGCGGAGCAGGCTTAGTGGGCCGCGCGTGGCAGCATCGGATTCACGCACCGGGAGCGACAACGAGCATCAAGTCAAACAGCGGTCTCGCCGCGCAGGCGTAGCAGAATGCCGTCGAGTGCATCGAGATCGCCGAAATCGACGGTGAGTTGGCCACGCCCTCTCCGGCCGAGCTTGATCTTGACGGTCGCGGCCAGCAAGTCGGACAGTTCGTCCTCGAGGCGGCGCGTATCGCGGCCGCCATCGTGCGCCGCCTTTGCCTTCACCGCAGGCGCGGCTTTGGTGGTGGTCGAAACGAGCTTCTCCGTTTCACGCACCGACATGCGCTTGTTGACTACCTGATTGGCGAGCGTGATCTGCGTGGCCGCATCGACCGCGAGCAACGCGCGCGCGTGCCCCATGTCGAGATCGCCTGCAAGCAGCATGGTCTGCACCGGCGCAGCAAGATTGAGCAGACGCAGCAGGTTCGATACCGCGCTGCGCGAGCGCCCCACCGACTCCGCAGCCTGCTCGTGCGTGAAACTGAATTCGTCGAGCAGACGCTGGATGCCCTGCGCCTCTTCGAGCGGGTTCAGGTCTTCACGCTGGATGTTTTCGATCAGCGCCATCGCGGCGGCGGCCTGGTCGGGCACGTCCTTCACGAGCACCGGCACTTCAGTGAGGCCGGCAATGTGCGCCGCGCGGAAGCGCCGTTCGCCTGCAATGATTTCGTAGCGCTCGGGTCCGACCGGGCGCACGAGGATCGGCTGCATCAGCCCCTGTGCACGGATGCTCGCCGCAAGCTCCTGCAGCGCGCCTTCGTCCATGCGCGTACGCGGCTGGTACTTGCCTGCCTGCATCTGCGTGAGCGCAAGCGTATTGGGCGCGCCATCGATCTTCACCGCTTCGGTGATGTCCGCGCTGCCGCCGAGCAATGCTTCCAGTCCTCGGCCCAGCCCCTTCTTCCGTGCTACTGCATTCATCGTGCTTCCCCAGTCTGCGTCAGAGTGCGCGTACGCGCTCGATCATTTCCGCGCCGAATTGCACATAGGCCTGCGCACCGCGCGACGCGCGATCGAATACCACGCCCGGCAAGCCGTAGCTGGGCGCCTCCGCAAGCCGGACATTGCGCGGAATCACCGCGTCGAACACCTTGTCGCCAAAGTGTTCCTTCAGTTGTTCCGATACCTGTTGTTGCAGCGTGATGCGCGGATCGAACATCACCCGCAAAAGACCGATTACCTTCAGGTCGCGATTCATGTTCGCGTGCACCTGCTTGATCGTATTGACGAGGTCCGACAACCCCTCGAGTGCGAAGTACTCGCACTGCATCGGAATCACGACACCGTGCGCCGCGCACAAGCCATTGAGCGTGAGCAAGGACAACGCCGGCGGGCAGTCGATCAGCACGAAGTCGTATTCGTCGTCGACCTGGGCGAGCGCCGCCCTCAGGCGGCGCTCGCGTTGCTCGACCGTCACCAGCTCCACTTCGGCGCCGGCGAGCTCGCGGTTGGCTGGCAGCACGTCGTAGCCCACTTGCTCCGGACGCGTGCGCGCTTGCGGCACCGAAACGCCATCGACGAGGACTTCATAAACCGTGTTCTCGCACGCCGCCTTGTCGATGCCGCTGCCCATCGTGGCATTGCCCTGCGGGTCGAGATCGATGAGAAGGACACGTTGTCCCTGCGATGCGAGGCTCGCGGCGAGATTGACCGTTGTCGTCGTCTTGCCGACGCCGCCCTTCTGGTTCGCAACGCAGAAGATTTTTGCCATCTTTTGTGTGTCCCTTTTTACTGCCTTAAAAAGTTTGCATACGTTATAGCGTGTTTTCTATCAGCGCGCTATTTAGCCTGGCCATTCGGCCTGGGCCATCGCGGCCAGTGAAGCACGCTACTGTGTCAGCGATCAGGCAGCGGATGCCGGCTCGATTTTCACCTCGGTCAGATGCCGTTCCGCATCGAGCATCGGTACTGTGAGCCGGATCGTTTGCACCGCTCGCGCACCGGCCGGCAAGCGTTCGATCTCGCCGTCGGGCCGCACGCCCTTCATCGCCCAGATCGCGCCATCGTGCGCAACGAGGTGACGGGCCAGTGTAACGAAATCGGACAGATCCGCGAATGCCCGCGAGACGATCAAATCGAATTTTTTTGTTACTTCGACACCAGGACGAAGCGATTCGACACGCCCCGTCACTACCGACAGATTCGTGAGTCCCAATTCCGCCTTGGCCTGCGACTGAAATGCCGACTTCTTCTGCACGATGTCGTTCAACGTGACCTGCCAGTCCGGACGCGTAATCGCCAGCACAATGCCGGGCAAGCCGCCGCCCGAACCGACGTCGAGCACCGCGGCGTCGGCGCGTGCGGGCAAGTGCGGCAGGATCGAAAGCGAATCGAGAATGTGCTGAATGAGCATCTGGCGCGGATCGCGGATCGCCGTCAGGTTGTAGACGGCGTTCCACTTCGCCAACAGTGCGACGTAGGCCAGCAGTTGCTCGTGCTGCCGCTCGCTCAAGTCGAGGGAAAGCGCCTGCGCGCCCTCCTTCAGCAGCCGCGCGAGCGCGTCGCGATCCGCGATGCCGGGTTGCCGTGCGCGGCCCGTCATTGGGCCACCGGCGCGTTGTCGGTGCCCTGATCGGACGGATTCTGACGCCGACGGCCCAGGCCACGCTTCAGGTGAACCATCAGCAATGAGATTGCAGCCGGCGTGATGCCCGAGATGCGCGACGCCTGGCCGATCGTTTCGGGACGGAACTGGCTCAGCTTCTGACGCGCCTCGAACGACAGGCCGCGCACTTCCGCATAGTCGATACCTTCCGGCAGACGCGTATTTTCGTGTGCGCCGTTGCGCTCGATTTCATCGGCCTGGCGGTCGATATAGCCCTGATACTTGATGCCGATCTCGATCTGCTCCTTGATTTGCGCGAGCAGGATTTCGTCGTCGGCAAGCGGCGCTTCGGGCGCACAGGCGCCTTCGCGCAAACCGCACACGCCGTCATAGCTCACGCCGGGACGACGCAGCAGATCCGCCAGGTTGTATTCCCGGTCGATGGGCTTGCCCAGCAGAGCCGTCGCCTCTTCCGCGCCAAGCGTCTTCGGATTCACCCACGTCGACTTCAGGCGCTCTGTTTCACGTGAAACAGCGTCGCGCTTGCGGCTGAATGCGTCCCAGCGGACGTCATCGACGACACCGAGTTCGCGCCCGATCTCGGTCAGACGCATATCGGCGTTGTCTTCGCGCAGACTCAGGCGGTACTCGGCGCGGCTCGTGAACATACGGTACGGCTCGGAAACACCACGCGTCACCAGATCGTCGACCAGCACGCCAAGGTACGCTTGATCGCGACGGGGACACCACGCGTCCTTACCCTGCACCTGCAGACCCGCGTTGATACCCGCGAGCAGACCTTGCGCCGCAGCCTCTTCGTAGCCCGTTGTGCCATTGATCTGGCCTGCGAAAAACAGGCCATTGATCACCTTGGTCTCCAGCGATGCCTTCAGGCCCCGCGGATCGAAGTAATCGTATTCGATCGCATAGCCCGGACGCAGGATGTGCGCATTCTCCAGGCCGCGCATCGAGTGCACGAGTTCGAGTTGAACGTCGAACGGCAGGCTCGTCGAAATCCCGTTCGGGTAGAACTCGTTCGTCGTGAGACCTTCGGGTTCCAGAAAAATCTGGTGCGATTCCTTCGAGGCAAAGCGATGGATTTTGTCTTCGATCGACGGGCAATAGCGCGGCCCCACCCCTTCGATCACGCCTGTATACATAGGCGAGCGGTCCAAGCCGCCGCGAATGATGTCGTGCGTGCGCTCGTTGGTGTGCGTGACCCAGCACGGGATCTGCTTCGGATGCTGCTCGGCCCGGCCGAGAAACGAGAAAACCGGCACCGGATCGAGGTCGCCCGGTTGCTCTTCGAGTACCGAAAAGTCGATCGAACGGCCGTCGATACGCGGCGGGGTGCCCGTCTTGAGGCGGCCTTGCGGCAGCTTCAACTCCTTCAGGCGCGCCGAGAGCGTCACCGCCGCAGGATCGCCGGCGCGGCCACCCGTGTAATTATTCAGACCCACGTGGATCTTGCCGTCGAGGAACGTCCCCGCCGTCAGCACCACAGCACGTGCGCGGAAGCGGAGACCCACCTGCGTCACAGCCCCGACGACACGATCGCCTTCGACCATCAGGTCTTCGACCGCCTGCTGGAACAGCCAGAGATTGGGCTGATTTTCGAGGCGCCGGCGGATCGCCGCCTTGTACAGGATGCGGTCGGCCTGAGCGCGGGTCGCACGCACGGCCGGTCCTTTGGACGAATTGAGGATACGGAACTGGATGCCGCCTTCGTCGGTGGCCGCGGCCATTGCACCACCCAGCGCGTCGACTTCCTTGACCAGATGGCCTTTGCCAATGCCGCCGATCGACGGATTGCAGCTCATCTGACCGAGCGTTTCGATGTTGTGCGTGAGCAGGAGCGTCTTGACGCCCATGCGGGCGGCGGCAAGCGCGGCCTCGGTGCCGGCGTGACCGCCGCCGACGACGATTACGTCAAATTCTGTGGGAAAAAGCATGGCGGGACCTCACGCACGGACGAATGAACCGCGTGAGCCTTCTCGGAAAAAAGTGGTATGCGCGAATTATAACGGTTTCGGGTTTTGGGTCGTTCACGCCCGAATATTGTTGCGACCAGAGTGTGTGCTTCAGCACTTACTTTGGTCCCACGCAGAGCGCCGCAGCCACAGACAAAAAAACGGCGTGTTTCACGTGAAACACGTCGCACTTTTCTGCAGAGACTGACGAGATCAGACGGTTTTTTTGGCCAAGCCAAGGTAAGTCTCGACCACCCGAGGGTTTTTCGCCAGGTCGTCTGCGGGTCCTTCCAACGCCAGCTCGCCGGTTTCCAGCACGTAGCCGTAATCGGAGATCTGTAGCGCGGCGCGCGCATTCTGCTCGATCAGAAGCGTTGCCACGCCCGTCTGACGAAGCGCGCTGATGATGTGGAAGATTTCCTTCACGATCAGCGGCGCCAACCCGAGGCTGGGCTCGTCGAGCATCAGCAGATCCGGTTTCCCCATCAGCGCGCGCCCTACCGCGAGCATCTGGCGCTCACCGCCCGAGAGCGAGCCGGCCGCTTGGGCGCGCCGCTCCTTGAGGCGCGGAAACAGCTGGAATACGTGATCGAGCTGATCGAGAAAATTGCGCTCACCGGCCCGCTTACGCCGATAGGCGCCGAGCACGAGATTGTCTTCGACGCTCATCGACGCAAACAACTCGCGCTTTTCCGGCACCAGACACATGCCGCGTGCGACGCGCCGCTCGACGGGCAGCGTGCCGATTTCTTCGCCGAGATAGGCAATCCGTCCGCTCGCGTGGCCCGTGATGGGCAGCGCGCCCATGATGGCATTGAGCAACGTGGACTTGCCGGCCCCGTTCGGACCGATCACGGAGACGATTTGCCCTGCGCCCACCTTGATTGCCGCCTTGTGCAGCGCCTCGATTTTGCCGTAGCGGACGGCGAGCCCGGAGACTTCGAGTATGGGAGCGCTCATTATTCCACCCCGCCCAGGTAAGCCTCGAGCACCGCCGGGTCCTGTTGCACCGCTTCCGGCAATCCTTCCGCGATCCGCGCGCCGAACTCCATCACGACCAGACGGTCGGTGAGATTCATCACGAAATCCATGTCGTGTTCGACCAGCAGCACGCTCATCCCCTCTTCTCTCAGCCTGCGCAGCAAGCCGGCCAATTGTTGTTTCTCCTGATAACGCAGGCCAGCAGCAGGCTCGTCGAGCAGCAGCAGGGTCGGATCGCAGCAAAGCGCCCGTGCAATCTCCAGAATGCGTTGCTGCCCGAGCGCGAGGCTGCCGGCTTCGTCATACATGTGCTGCTCCAAGCCAACGCGGCGGATCTGCTTTGCCGCCTCGCTCATCAGACGGCCCTCCTCCGCCGCATTGAGCTTCACGACGCTGCGCAGCACGCCCGAATGACCGCGCAAGTGCGCGCCGATCGCGACGTTTTCGAGCACCGTCATCGTCGGCAGCAGCTTGACGTGCTGGAACGTCCGCCCGATGCCGCGCGAGACGATTTCACGTGAAGTCAGACGGTCGATACGCTCGCCACGGAACGTGATCTCACCGCTGGTGGGTTGCAGCACGCCCGTCACGAGGTTGAAGGTAGTCGACTTGCCCGCGCCATTCGGGCCGATCAAGCCGATGATCTGCCCCGCCCTCACCTCGAAGCTCACGTCGTTGACGGCGACGAGCCCGCCGAACTGCTTGCGCGCTTTATCGACAGTCAGCAGCAGCTCGCCCGTCGCCGGCTTGCTGCGTTGCGGCAAGGGCTCGGCGTGCTCCGGCACATGGGCCTGCGGCCCGCGCGGGAAAAAGCGCGCCACGAACGGCCACACGCCGCGTCGCGCGTATTGCAGCAGCAGCACCATCAAAATGCCGAACACGATGATCTCGAAATTGCCGTTCTCGCCCAGCAGCTTTGGCAGCAGCGTCTGCAGCCAGTCCTGAAGAATGGTGAGGATCGCCGCACCCAGCACCGCGCCCCAGACGTGCGCCACGCCGCCGACCACGGCCATGAACAGATATTCGATGCCATGATTCAAGCCGAACGGCGTCGGGTTCACGGCACGCTGCAGATGGGCGTAGAGGAAGCCCGAGACCGCCGCGAGCACCGCCGCGTAGACGAAGATCACGACGCGCATCCAGGCCGTGTTCACACCCATCGCCTCGGCCATCAGCCCGCCGCCGCGCAGCGCGCGGATGGCGCGGCCCGTGCGGCTATTAAGCAGATTCTGAACGGAGATGACCGACGCCAGCACCACCACCCAGATCAGGTAATAGATATGCCGCCCCGATTCGAGGTCGATGCCGAGCACGTTGAGCACGGGAATGCCGTTGATCCCGTCGTACTTGCCGAGCATGTCGAGGTTGCCGAACAGGAAGAACAGTGCGAGGCCCCAGGCGATGGTGCCGAGCGGCAGGAAGTGCCCCGAGAGCCGCATGGTGACGAGCCCCAGCACGAGCGCGACGAGCGCCGTGATGAGCACGCCGACAATCAGCGCGAGCCACGGCGAGACGCCGTATTGGGTCGTCAGATACGCGGTCGCATAGGCGCCGAGCCCGACGAACGCGGCCTGCCCGAAACTCGTCATCCCACCAATGCCGGTGAGCAGCACGAGCCCGATCGCGACGATCGAATAAAGGCCGATGTAGTTGAGCAGCGTGATCCAGTATTCGGGCACGTGCACGGGGTGCGGCAGCACCGGTAGCGCGAACACGACCACGAGGAACAGCCAGAAAAAGCGGTTATGCAGCACAAATCGTTTCATCGCGTCACTCCTCTTCCTCTTCGGCATGCGGCGAGGCAAGGCTGCGCCACAGCAGCACGGGAATGATCAGCGTGAACACGATCACTTCCTTGTAGGAGCTCGCCCAGAACGACGAGTACGACTCCAGCAGCCCCACGAGCACGGAACCCGCGGCAGCGAGCGGATAACTCACCAGACCGCCGATGATGGCGCCCACGAAGCCCTTCAGGCCGATCAGGAAGCCCGAGTCGTAGTAGATGGTGGTGAGCGGCGCCACGAGGATGCCGCACAGCGCGCCCAAGCCCGCCGCGAGCGTGAACGCGAGCCGCCCGGCCTGGGTCGTGCCGATGCCCACGAGGCGCGCGCCCAGCCGGTTCACCGAGGTCGCGCGTAGCGCCTTGCCCGAGATCGTGCGGCCGAAATACACATACAGCGCGACGATCAGCACCACCGCCGTGCCGATCACCCAGAGGCTCTGCCCCGAGACCGAAAGACTGCCGACGTTGAAGGTGGCGTCGGTGAACGCGTTCGTGCGCGAACCCTCGGCGCCGAACATCACGAGCCCGAGGCCCACCATCGCGAAGTGCACCGCCACCGCCACGATCAGCAGCAGGAGCGTGGTCGCCTCGGCGATGGGCTCATAGGCGAGCCGGTAGATGAACGGCCCCATCGGCACCACGATCGCGAGCGTGAGCGCGATCTGCACGAGCATGGGGAGCGGCTGCCCTGCCACGCCGCGCGTGAGCGCGTAGAGCGCGATGGGAAAGAGCAGATACTTGCCCGCGAGCGTCACGAGCGTGCGCGGCGCGTGCTTGCGCCGCTCGGCGTGCCGCACGAGCCCCGCCGTCTCCACGACGAAGCACGCGGCGCCCAGCGCGACGAGCAGCCAGCAGGTAGCGGGAAACTTCTGCGATTGCAGCGCGGCGAGCGTGAGCGCGCCGTACGAGACGAACTCGCCCTGCGGAATGAAGATCACCCGCGTCACGGAGAACACCAGCACCAGCGCGAGCGCGAGCAGCGCGTAGATCGCTCCGGTGGTGATGCCGTCCTGCGCGAGGATCGCGGCGATCGATAAATCCATAACTCCTCTTTCTGTGGCGCGTGAAACCAGGTACGTCGGAACAGACCGCGATGCGGGAAAGACACGCGGCGCAGCCGCACTGGCTGCGCCGTGTTGAAAGACGGACTGCGAGGGCGCACCGCAAGGCCGCAAGGCGCCGTTATTGTCGGTGACCGAAATGAGGCGCGGCTTTTGCGTGCGATGCCTGCGTGCGTTTCTTGAGTCCGATGCCTGCGTGCGTTTCACGTGACGCTGCGCGCCTGCGCAGCATCACGTGTTTGCCACCCTCACTCGCTTTGCAGCTTCCACTTGCCGTTGACGATCTCCACGATCACGCGGGCACGGTCGTCGAGACCGTTGTGATCGGTGGGCGTGGTGTTCATGATGCCGTGCGAGAGCGGCAACTCCTTGACGTTCTCGAGCGCGTCGCGCAGCGCCGCACGGAACGCCTCCGTGCCCGGCTGAGCCGTTTTGAGCGCGACCGGAATCGCACGCTGGAGCATCTGGCCCGCGTCCCAGGCATGGCCGCCGAAGGTCGCCACCGAGCCTGCGCCATAGGCCTTCTCATACGCCGCTTTATAGGCGAGCGCCGACTTCTTCACCGGGTTCGAGTCGGGCAGCTGATCGGCGACAAGAATCGGGCCGGCGGGCAGGATCTCGCCTTCGCAGTCCTTGCCGCACACGCGCAGGAAGTCGTTGTTCGCCACCCCGTGCGTCTGATAGACCTTGCCCTTGTAGCCGCGATCCTTGAGCGTGGTCGCGGGCAGCGCCGACGGCGTGCCCGAACCCGCGATCAGCACGGCGTCCGGGTTCGCCGACATCAGCTTGAGCACCTGGCCCGTAACCGACGAATCCGTGCGGTTATAGCGCTCGTTCGCGACGATCTTGAGGTTGTGCTTCGCCGCCGCGAGGCCAAATTCCTTGTACCAGCTGTCGCCGTAGGCATCCGTGAAGCCGATGAAACCCACCGTCTTCACGCCGTGCTTCTCCATATAGCCCGCAATCGCGTTGGCCATCAGATCGTCGTTCTGGGGCGTCTTGAAGGCCCATTTGCGCTTGTCGTCCATCGGCTGCACGATCGCCGCCGACGCCGCGAGCGAGATCATCGGCGTCTTGCCCTGCGCCACCACGTCGAGCATCGCCAGCGAATTGGGCGTCACCGACGAACCGATGATCGCGTCCACGTGATCCTCGTCGATCAGCTTGTGCGTGTTCTGCACGGCCTTGCTGGTGTCGGAGGCGTCGTCGAGCACGATGTACTGCACGCTCTTGCCCGCGATCTCCTTGGGCAGCAACGCAATCGTGTTCTTCTCCGGAATGCCGAGCGACGCAGCCGGCCCCGTCGCCGAGAGCGTCACGCCGATCTTCACCTGCGCGGCGGCCATGCCGGCCACGCCCATCAGCGCCGCTGCGAGTCCGGCGCTCATCGACCTCAAAACCCACTTCTTCGTTTTCATTGCGCGTCTCCAAACGCTTTGTTTGCGTGTTATCGAGTCATCCGGCGCCGATTGCTACGATCTTCGTAAAATCGGCGCTGGCCTCTGAGTGTAGTAATCGGAATCGCGCGTGTGATGCATGGTTTTCCCTGCCCGCGGCGTAACACTTGCCGCCGCGCGAACGGTGCGCGTTCCGCTTTTTCGCCTGCTCTCCCCATGCCGCTTTGCGCCAGCCCCGCGTCGTTGCGTCGGCAACAAAAAAGGCACCTCAAAAATCTGAGCGTGCCTTTGGGGTCCTTGCTTGATGGGCTGGTGCGTTCCTCGTAAGACTCAGTCGCCGGCCAGCTTCCACTTGCCGCCGCTAATCTGCACCATCACGCGCGCGCGTTGATCGAGGCCTGCGTGATCGGTTGCGCTCATGTCGAAGATGCCATGCGCGCCCGCGACGTCGTGCGAATCCTCAAGCGCCTTGCGCAGCGCCTCGCGAAACGCCTTCGTGCCGGGCTGCCCGGCCTTCAGCGCAACCGGAATCGCGTGCTGCAGCAGCAGGCCCGCGTCCCACGCGTGGCCACCGAAGGTCGAGATCGAGCCTGCGCCCCAGGCCTTTTCGTAAGCCGCCTTGTACGCGAGCGCCGATTGCTTGACGGGGTTCGTGGCCGGCAACTGGTCGGCCACGAGCAACGGGCCAGCGGGCAGATAAGTGCCCTCGCAATCCTTGCCGCAGACCCGCAGGAAGTCGTTATTCGCCACGCCATGCGTCTGATAGATCTTGCCCGCGTAGCCGCGCTCCTTGAGCGTCTTTTGCGGCAGCGCGGCCGGCGTGCCCGCGCCCGCGATCAGCACGGCGTCGGGATGCTGCGAGATCATCTTGAGCACCTGGCCCGTGACGGACGTGTCGTTGCGCGCGAAGCGCTCGTTCGCCACGACCTTGATGTTCTGCTTCGCGGCAGCCGCGCCGAATTCCTTGTACCAGCTCTCGCCGTAGGCGTCCGAAAAGCCGATGAAGGCCACCGTCTTCACGCCGTGCGCCGCCATGTGCTGCGCGATGGCGCCGGCCATCAGCTGATCGTTTTGCGGCGTCTTGAAGACCCATGCGCGTTTCGCGTCCATGGGCTCGACGATCGAGGACGCGGCGGCCATGGAGATCATCGGCGTGGCCGTTTCGGCGGCAACGTCGATCATCGCGAGCGAATTCGGCACCACGGTCGAGCCGATCAACGCATCCACGTGATCTTCGCTCGTGAGCTTGCGCGCGTTCTTCACGGCCTGGGTGGAATCGGTGCCGTCGTCGAGCACGATGTAATCGATCTTCTGGCCCGCAATTTCCTTCGGCAACAGCGCTACGGTGTTCCTTTCGGGAATCCCCAGCGAGGCTGCGGGTCCGGTAGCCGACAGCGTCACGCCAATCTTCACATCCGCCTGCGCCGCACCTGCTGTCGCGGCAAGAACTCCGGTCGCGGCACACGCCGCGCTCATCCAACGCCAAACCCCCTGCATCTCCACTCCTTCGATAATCGTTTTCTTTATTACACCGGATTTGCCCCGGGTACTGGCCAATAATGCTGACCGCATGGTCGGCGAATGGCGAGTGTAACGGAGTGATGTTTGGCGCGGCAAGCGCTTTCCAATGACTGACAACACGCGCGCAATGCGTAATGCGCAAAGCCATACACGGTGGGCATTACGCGCTTTGTAGCGAGATTTGCGTAATTTGGAGAACAGGAAAACGTGCGTACGCGCGCCGATTATCGGCGAACGCCGTGCGAAGCCAAAGCGAGGGGGAAAAGAAGGAAAGCGGAGGGAAAAAGATAATCGGGGGAACGAGGCATGCGCAACGCAAAATATTCGCCGCACAAATTAAAAGCGCTGTTGGATTCACATCCAACAGCGCTTCCTTGTCCGGGCACTTTGTGCCTCAGTTGTCTCCTCGTTCTCCACCTGCAAATTCGGTGCATCAGAACTATGTGGAACTTTAAACTTCACCCCCTATCCGGGCAACTAGCATTTACCCTAGTGGTGCAGTGCGGCACGGGAATGGGGCGCGGCAACGGTCCATTGTCTCACTAACGGCAACAAAAGACCATGCGCGGACCATCCGCGGACCATGCGCGCCGCTTGCCGCACCGCCCTGCTCACGCCCTCAGCGGCCGCACGCGCGAGACGATCTCGCCGACGATGCCGCGCCGGAACGCCAGCACGCAGGCGATGAAGATGAGGCCGGTGACGATCGTCGCCGACTCGCCGAGCGAGCGGAACCAGTCCACGCCCGTCAGGTGAGCGAGCGCCGTGCCGATATCGCCGAGCCGGTCTTCGAGCGCCACGATCAGCGCCGCGCCCACGAGCGGCCCGAACAGCGTGCCCATGCCGCCCACGAGCGTCATCAGGATCACGAGGCCGGACATGGTCCAGTAGGCGTCGCCGAGCGTCTCGAAGCCCAGCACGAGCACCTTGAGCGAGCCGGCGAGGCCCGCAAGCCCGGCCGAGAGCACGAACGCGAGCAGCTTGAAGCGGTCGGTGTCGTAACCGAGCGAAACGGCGCGCGGCTCGTTCTCCTTGATCGCACCGAGCACCTGCCCGAACGGCGAATGCACGATCCGCACGATCAACAGGAACGCGAGCACCATCACCACGAGCACGACGTAATAGAGCGCGAGATCGGAGTCGAGCGAGATGAGCCCGAACAGCTTGCCGCGCGGCACGCCCTGCAGCCCGTCCTCGCCATGAGTGAACGGCGCCTGCAGGAACACGAAGTAGACCATCTGCGCGAGCGCGAGCGTGACCATCGCGAAGTAGATCCCCTGGCGACGGATCGCGAAGAGGCCCACGATGAACCCGAGCACGGTGGCGGCCACCGTGCCGGCCAGCACGCCCAGCTCCGGCGTGAAGCCGAGCGACTGGATCGCATAGCCGGTGGTGTAGCCCGCCGTCGCGAGGAACATCGCATGCCCGAACGACAGCAGGCCGGTATAGCCGATCAGCAGATTGAACGCGGCGGCGAAAAGCGCGAAGCACAGCACCTTCATCACGAAGAGCGGATACGCGCCAATGAAAGGCGCCGCGATCAGACCGATCAGCAGCACGCCATAGAGCACTTTTCTTTGCATCACCGTTCCTTGCCGAAGAGGCCAGCGGGGCGAATCAGCAGCACGATCGCCATGATCACGAACACCACGGTCGCGGAAGCCTCGGGCCAGAACACGCGCGTGAAGCCTTCGATCACGCCCAGCAGGAGGCCCGTGACGATCGACCCCATGATCGAGCCCATGCCGCCGATCACGACCACGGCGAACACCGTGATGATCATGTGCTGACCCATGAGCGGCGAAACCTGGATGACCGGCGCGGCCAGCACGCCCGCGAACGCGGCCAGCGCGACGCCAAAGCCGTAGGTCAGCGTAATCATGAGCGGCACGTTGATGCCGAAGGCCTCGACGAGCTTGGGGTTCTCGGTGCCGGCGCGCAGATAGGCGCCAAGGCGCGTCTTCTCGATCACGAACCACGTGGCGAAGCACACGGCAAGCGAAGCGACCACGACCCAGGCGCGATAGTTGGGCAGATACATGAAGCCGAGATTGGTCGCGCCCGACAGCGCGTCGGGCACGTCGTACGGCTGCCCGGAGGAGCCATAGATCGAGCGGAACACGCCTTCGATCACGAGCGTGAGCCCGAAGGTCAGCAGGAGTCCGTACAAATGATCGAGCCGATAGATCCAGCGCAGCATCGAGCGCTCGATCACCATGCCGATGAGCCCCACCACGATGGGCGCGACGAAGATCATCACCCAGTATGGCAGGTTGAAATAAGCGAGGCCCATCCACGTGAGCATCGCGCCGAGCATGAACAACGCGCCGTGCGTGAAGTTGATCACGTTGAGCATGCCGAAAATCACTGCGAGGCCCAGGCTCAGGATCGCATAGAACGAGCCGTTCACGAGCCCGAGCAACAACTGGCTCAGCATTGCCGGAAGCGGAATGCCAAAGATCGTCATGAAAGCCGCCATGAATGCCAACAACGGTTACGTACACAGGCGGCACGCGGCGCGGACTCGTCGCCGCGCCGCGTGCCGCCTGCCTGACACCCCTGCATCACCCCCTGCGGGCGCGGCGAAACGCCGGGGCGCCTACTTCCACAGCGCGCATTTGCTCTCCTGCTTCGTCGTATATGCCTGCTCGCCCGGAATCGTCTGCAGCACTTTGTAGTAGTCCCACGGCTTCTTCGACTCGGACGGCTTCTTCACCTCGACCAGATACATGTCGTGGATCAGCACGCCGTCCTGGCGGATATAGCCGTTGCTCGTGTACATGTCGTCGATCTTGTTCTTCTTGAGCTGCGCCATCACCTTGTCGGAGTCGGTCGTGCCGGCCGCCTGCACCGCCTTCAGATACGTCGTCACCGCCGAATAATCGGCTGCCTGCAGCTCGGACGGCATCTTCTTCGTCTGCTCGTAATAGCGCTGCGCCCACTTGCGGGTGGCGTCGTTCTGGTCCCAGTACCAGCCGGTCGTGAGCACGAGGCCCTGGGTCGTCTCGAGCCCAAGGCTGTGCACATCGGGCAGGAACATCAGCAGCGCCGCGGTCTTCATCGTCTTGTTGATGCCGAATTCCTTGGCGGCCTTGATCGCGTTGACCGTATCGCCGCCCGCGTTCGCGAGGCCGAGGATCTGCGCCTTCGACGCCTGCGCCTGCAACAGGAACGACGAAAAGTCCGAGGCCGAGAGCGGATGCCGCACTTCGCCCAGCACCTGGCCGCCGTTCGCCTTCACGACGTCCGCGGTGTTCTTTTCGAGCGACTTGCCGAACGCGTAGTCGGCGGTCAGGAAGAACCAGGTCTTGCCGCCCTGCTTGAGCACCGCGAGGCCCGTGCCCTTCGCCAGCGCGACCGTGTCATAGCCATAGTGGACCGTGTACGGCGTGCACTGCTCGTTCGTCAGCGCATCCGTGCCCGCGCCCGTGTTGATGTACACCAGCTTCTTTTCCTGCGCGACCTGATTCATCGCGAGCGCGGTGGCGGAATTCGTGCCGCCGAGCAGCAAATTGAGCCCGTCGCGATCCGCCCATTCGCGCGCCTTCGACGCCGCGATGTCCGCCTTGTTCTGGTGGTCCGCGTACATGACCTGGATCGGCTTGCCGAGCACCTTGCCGCCGAAGTCCGCCACCGCCATCTTGACGGCGGTGAGGCCGCCCGGGCCGTCGTCGTCCGCATAAAGGCCGGACATATCGGTGATAAAGCCAATCTTCACCGCGTCGTTGGCGGCCTGCGCGCTCCCCGCGCTGAACGCCATCACGGCTGCCGTTGCAGCAAACAGGCCCGCAAGCCGCGCGAACATGGTTTTCTTCATTGCAGTCTCCTTCATTGGTTGCGTTGTTATTCAGGAACACTCCATGAACAGCGGAGGCAAAACGCGTCGCGCGGCGCGGTCCACTGCCGCGCGCGAAGCAAAAGTGAAAACTAGACGCCCAGCAAGTCGTGCAGCACGGGCATCTTGCCTTCGAGCTCGGCAATGCCGAAGCGCTCGACGATGCGCCCGTGCTCCATCACATAGAAACGGTCGGCGAGCGGCGCCGCGAAGCGGAAGTTCTGCTCGACCATCACGATGGTGTAGCCGCGCGACTTCAGCGTGACGATCATGCGGGCGAGCGTCTGCACGATCACGGGCGCGAGGCCCTCGGAAATCTCGTCGAGCAGCAGCAGATTCGCGCCCGTGCGCAGGATGCGCGCCACGGCGAGCATCTGCTGCTCGCCGCCCGAGAGCCGCGTGCCCTGGCTATGGCGGCGTTCCGCGAGATTCGGGAACAGCGCGTAAATCTCGTCGAGCGACATCCCTTTCGCGCCCTTCATGCCGATTGCAGGCGGCAGCAGCAGGTTTTCCTCGCACGAGAGACTGGAGAAGATGCCGCGCTCCTCGGGGCAATACCCCACGCCGCAATGCGCGATGCGATAGGTGGGCATGTTGATGGTCTCGCGCCCGCCGATGCGGATCGACCCGGTGCGCCGGCCCGTGAGACCCATGATCGCGCGCAGCGTGGTGGTGCGTCCTGCGCCGTTGCGCCCGAGCAGCGTGACGACTTCGCCGCGTTTCACGGAAAAGTCGACGCCGTGCAGAATGTGCGATTCGCCGTACCACGTCTGCAGGCCCGCGATTTCGAGGGCGCTTTCGCCAGGCGCGGCATCCACGGCCGCAACGTTGCCGTGCTCGGTCACCGTGCTCATGCGTGCGCCCCCGCGAGCGCCGCATCGGCGCTGCCCATATAGGCTTCGGCCACGAGCGGATTCTTCGAGACTTCCGCGTAGCTGCCCTCGGCCAGCACCTCGCCGCGCTGCAGGACCGTGATGGTGTCGGAAATGCCGGCGATCACGTTCATGTTGTGCTCGACCATCAGGATCGTGCGGCCGCTCGAGACTTTCTTGATGAGCGCCGTGACGCGGTCCACGTCCTCGTGGCCCATGCCCTGCGTGGGCTCGTCGAGCAGCATGAGCTCGGGCTCCATCGCGAGCGTCGTCGCGATCTCGAGCGCGCGCTTGCGTCCATAGGCGAGTTCGACGGTGGGTACGTCGGCGAAATCGGTCAGGCCCACCTGGGTGAGCAGGTCCATGGCGCGGTCGTCGAGCCCGGCGAGCGTGCGCTCGGTCTTCCAGAAGTGATATGCGGTGCCAAGCTGCCGTTGCAGCCCGATACGCACGTTCTGCAACGCCGTCAAATGCGGAAACACCGCCGAAATCTGAAACGAGCGGATGATGCCGCGCCGCGCGATCTGCGCGGGCCGCTCATGCGTGATGTCGATGCCGTTGAAAACGATGCGCCCCGCGCTCGGGACGAGAAATTTGGTTAGGAGATTGAAGCAAGTGGTCTTGCCCGCGCCATTCGGTCCGATGAGCGCGTGAATCGACCCGCGGCACACGCGCAGGTTCACCCCGTTGACGGCCGTGAAACCCTTGAACTGTTTCGTGAGGCCGCGTGTCTCCAGAATCGTGTCGCCGAGAATCATGTCCCCTTCCACGCGAAGTAAGGCGTAACACTTCAGAATCGTTCGTGCGGGGCTGCGCACGACTGTGTATGGCGCGCCATGTTTCGGCTCGCGCTTGCCCGCTGTTGCCATTCCGCGCCATTGTCGCGCCAATGATGCAGCGCAATCATTGGGATTTGCACTTATGGGTGAGGGACAGCGTTCACGCGCACATGCCACGTCATTTGGCAACAAATGGCAGCATGATGACGCCGCAATGACAGCGCATTCAGCGCAGCGCGATGGCGCGCAAGACGTGCGCAAGCGCATGCGCCGCAACTGCGGCCCATGTCCTGGATAGTGGTTCGAAACGCGTGCTCCGCGAGGCCTCGTTATGCCCGCGTGCGTCTCGAGTCAGGCGCTCGCCCGTCTGTCCCGCGCACGTGTCAGTCTCCGAAGTTAAGTGCGCGCTTCACGCCGGCGTCGCCGATACGGCTGCGTCGCCACGCACGTTCGTCGCGGCGCCCGCGCGACGGTCTTCGCGCAGCATCTGCGCGGCGCGCTCGGCAATCATCAGCGTGGGCGAATTCGTGTTGCCCGAGGTGATGAACGGCATCACCGACGCGTCCACGACACGCAAGCCCTGCACGCCGCGCACGCGCAAACGCGCATCGACTACGGCGTCGGCGTCGTCGGCGCGGCCCATGCGGCAGGTGCCCACCGGATGGAAGATCGTCGTGCCCACGTTGCCGGCCGCCTCGTATAGCTGCGCCTCGCTCTCGAACGCGGCTCCCGGCAGGATTTCCTCCGGCCGGTAGCGCGCGAGCGCGGGCGAAGCCGCAATGCGCCGCGTCAGTCGCATGGCGTTCGCGGCCACGCGCAAGTCCTCCTCGGTCGACAGATAATTCGGCGCGATCGCGGGCGCGTCCTCGGGGTTGGCCGACACCGCATGAATGCTGCCGCGCGACGTGGGCCGCAGATTGCAGACCGAAGCCGTGAACGCGTTGAAGCGATGCAGCGGCTCGCCGAAGCGGTCGAGCGAGAGCGGCTGCACGTGATATTGCAGGTCGGGTCGCGTCATGCTCGCATCCGACTTCGCGAACGCACCGAGCTGCGAGGGCGCCATCGACATCGGGCCGCTCTGAAAGAGCGCGTACTCCATGCCGATCTTCAGCTTGCCCCACCAGTGCGCGGAGGCCGTGTTGAGCGTACGCACGCCGTTCACGCGAAACGCCATGCGCAGTTGCAGATGGTCCTGGAGGTTCTCGCCCACGCCGCGCAAATCCTGCACGACGCCAACGCCAAGCCGCGCGAGCCGGGCGGCATCGCCAACGCCCGAGCGCTCCAGCAGTTGCGGCGAGTTCACCGCGCCCGCGCTCAGGATCACTTCGCAGCGCGCACGCGCGACGTACGCCACGTCGCCGCGATATTCCACGCCCACGCAGCGCGTGCCCTCGAAGATCACACGCTCCGTGAGCGCGCCCGTGACGACGGTGAGATTGGGCCGCTGCATGGCGGCGCGCAAAAACGCCTTCGAAGTATTCCAGCGCACGCCGTGCTTCTGGTTCACGTCGAAATAACCCACGCCGCCGCTCGGCCCGCCGCTGTCGCCACGATTGAAATCGTCGGTTGCGGGAATGCCCTGCTCCTGTGCGGCCTGCGCGAACGATTCGAGAATCTTCCACTTCAGGCGCTGCTTCTCGACGCGCCATTCGCCCCCCGCGCCGTGATACGCGTTCGCGCCGCCGTGGTAGTCCTCGCTGCTGCGGAACACCGGCAGCACCGAATCCCACGACCAGCCCGAGTCGCCCGTCAGGCGCGCCCACGCGTCGTAATCCTCGCGCTGGCCGCGCATATAGATCATGCCGTTGATCGACGACGATCCCCCCAGCACGCGCCCGCGCGGATACGAGAGCGCGCGGCCATTGAGGCCCTTCTCCGCCGCGGTCTTGTAGAGCCAGTCCGTGCGCGGATTGCCGATGCAGTACAAATAGCCGACCGGAATGTGAATCCAGTGATAGTCGTCCTTGCCGCCCGCTTCGATCAGCAGCACGGAGACATCGGGGTCTTGCGTGAGCCGGTTGGCGAGCACGCAACCCGCCGTGCCGGCCCCGACGATCACATAGTCGAATTCGCCTTCGAGGCGGCGCGAAGCCGCGTCGGATCGTCGCGTGGATTCGCGCGTCGTTGTAGTCATGATGATGTCTCCTGTCTCCTGCTCGCGGCGCCTGACAACCCGCCGAGCCCTCGAAGCCCGTCAGCGCCGCGAGTCCATCACTTCGCCACCGGCATCGTGAATTCGGCGCCCTTCGCGATGCTGTCCGGCCAGCGCTGCATGATGCTCTTGTAGCGCGTATAGAAGCGCACGCCTTCTTCGCCATAGGCATGGTGATCGCCGAACAGCGAACGCTTCCAGCCGCCGAACGAGTGCCACGCCATCGGCACGGGAATCGGCACGTTGATGCCGACCATGCCCACCTTGATCTGCCGCGAGAACGCGCGCGCCACGCCGCCGTCGCTCGTGAAGCACGACACGCCATTGGCGAATTCGTGTGCGTTGATGAGCTCGACGGCGCTCGCGAAGTCGGGCACGCGCACGACCGAGAGCACCGGCCCGAAGATTTCCTCGCGGTAGATGCTCATATCGGTCTTCACGTGATCGAACAGCGTGCCGCCGAGGAAGAAGCCGCTCTCGTTGCCCTGCACGACGTGGCCGCGCCCGTCCACCACGAGCTTCGCGCCCGCCGCCACGCCCGCTTCGATATAACCTTGAACCTTCGCGCGGTGCGCGCCCGTCACGAGCGGTCCCATTTCCGATGCGTCGTTCATGCCGTCGCCAATTTTCAGCGCCTTGACGCGCGGCGTGAGACGCTCGACGAGCTCGTCGGCGATATGACCGACGGCCACCGCCACCGAGATCGCCATGCAACGCTCGCCCGCCGAGCCGTAGGCCGCGCCGATCAGCGCGTCGACGGCCTGGTCCATGTCGGCGTCGGGCATCACCACGAGATGGTTCTTCGCGCCGCCGAGCGCCTGCACGCGCTTGCCGCGCTTCGTGCCCTCGGTGTAGAGGTATTCGGCGATGGGCGTGGAGCCCACGAACGAGAGCGCCGTGACGTCGGGATGCGCGATGAGCGCGTCGACCGCCACTTTGTCGCCGTGCGCGACGTTGAACACGCCATCGGGCAGGCCGGCTTCCTTGAGCAGTTCGGCGAGCCGCAGCGTGACCGACGGATCGCGCTCCGAAGGCTTCAGCACGAAGGTGTTGCCGCACGCCAGCGCGATGGGGAACATCCAGCACGGCACCATCATCGGGAAATTGAAGGGCGTCACGCCCGCCACCACGCCCAGCGGCTGGCGCAGGTTCCAGTTGTCGATGCCGCCGCCGATCTGGTCGGTGAAATCGGTCTTGAGCAGATTCGGAATGCCGCACGCGAACTCGACCACTTCGATGCCGCGCATCACCTCGCCTTTCGCGTCCGAGAACACCTTGCCGTGCTCGCGCGTGACGAGCGCGGCGAGTTCGTCGTGATGCTGGTCGAGCAGATCCTTGAATTTGAAGAGGATGCGTGCGCGCTTGATTGGCGCCATCTCACTCCAGGCGGGAAACGCAGCGTTCGCGGCGGCGACCGCGGCATCGACTTCGGCGACGCTCGCGAGCGGCACGCGCGCGCTCACCTGGCCGCTCGCGGGATTGAAGACATCGGCAAACCGTCCGCTCGTGGCGTCCAGAGGCTTGCCGTTGACGTAGTGCGTGAGGGTGCGAACGCCTGCTTCGCTGCGATGTGTCTCGCCCATGTGTGCCTCTTTGGTGGAGGTTTATCTACGCTCACCGTGCACAACGACGTAAAACGCGCGCGGCAACGCTTGAACGGGTGCTGGATGGGTGTCGGTTAGCGTAATCGCGCGAGGCATCGGCGATCCAATGATTAATCCTCAACTAAGATATAAGGCGAGTTAATATCAGCGCATGGACCTGACCTTGTTGCGCGCGTTCGTGACGGTCGCGCGCGAGGGCAATCTCACGCGCGCGGCAACCCATCTGCATCTGACGCAGCCGGCCGTGAGCCTGCAGATCAAGCACCTGCAGGAGACGCTGGGCGTCACCCTCTTCACCCGCACCTCGCATGGCCTCGTGCTCACGCGCGACGGCCAGGCGCTGCTGCCGCACGCCGAGCGCGCGCTCGCCGCCGCCGGCGACGTGCAGCGCGCCGCCGCCGCACTGCGCCACGAGGTGCGCGGGCGGCTGCGTATCGGCACCATTCTCGACCCGGCGTTTCTGCGTCTCGGCGGCTTCCTGCGCCAGCTCGTGGAAACCTGGCCGCAGATCGAGACGGCGCTGCGCCACGGCATGTCGGGCTGGGTGCTCGATCAGGTGCGCGCGCGCGAGCTGGACGTGGGCTATTACATCGGCCAACCCGGCCCCGATCCCGACCTCTTCCACACGATCACGCTCACGCGCTTTCAATATCGCGTGCTCGCGCCCGCCGGCTGGAAGGACCGCGTCAAGGGCGCGCGCGACTGGCGCGCGCTCGCGGCCCTGCCCTGGATCTGGACGCCGCCCGCGTCGGCGCATAACCGGCTGCTCTCGGGCCTCTTCGAAGCCGCGCACGCAAAGCCCGTGAAAGTCGCCGAAGTGGACCAGGAGCCCTCGATGCTCGATCTCGTGAAGTCGGGCGTGGGCCTCTCGCTCGCGCGCGACGCGACTGCGATCGCCGAAGCGCACGCGCATGCGCTCACCATCGTCGAAGGCGTGACGGTGCCCACCGAACTCACCTTCATCACGCTTGCCGCGCGCCGCGACGAGCCCGCCATCGCGGCGGCGCTCAAGGCCATCGAAACCCAATGGGCGATATGAGCCGCGCTCATGAGCGCATGACGGCACGCGGGTTGGCGTTCAGGTCCGATCTTTCGCAGCGTGCGTTGTTGGTGGGTGTAACAGCACGGTCACACAAGTTTTGCTAGATTCACCATTCGCGCTGCGTCTTACTCGCGTCTGATTTGCGCGCATCGGCGCGGCGCGTTCCGTGCCTCGCCCATCGTTCCCCCCGTTCCCCCCGTTCCCCAGGAGCCTTGCATGGCCCGCAACATCGAAATCAAAGCCCGCGCCCGTCATTTCGACGCCTTGCGCGAGCGCGCCGCCCAGCTCGCAACCGATGCGCCGCTGATCTTTCGCCAGCAGGACTTCTTCTACGACGTACCGCGCGGCCGCCTGAAGCTGCGCCAATTCGACGACGGCACACCGCCCGAGCTGATCTTCTACCAGCGCGACGACCGCGACGGCCCGAAGGCCTCGTACTACACGCGCAGCCCCGTCACCAATGCCGAGGCGATGCACTCGCTGCTCGCCACCGCGCTCACGACGCGCGGCATCGTCTCGAAGGAGCGCCACGTGTATCTGGCGGGCCGCACGCGCATCCATCTGGACCGCGTGGACGGTCTGGGCGACTTCGTCGAACTCGAAGTGGTGCTCGGCCCCGAGGACGACGAGCAAGGCGGTGAGGCCGAAGCGCACGCGATGTTCAAGCAGCTCGGCGTGGAGGAAAGCGATCTGGTGGCCGTGGCCTACGTCGACTTGCTCAACGCGCCGGCCGCCGCGGCTTGAACGACCTACGCGCGCCACCGCAAGCGCATGGCGCGCTGCCCCCGCATCAAGGCGCCGGCGCGCCGGGCTCCAGGTGCCCGAGCGGCAACGGGCCATTGCGCTTGAACGTCGTGAGTACGATGTTCGAGCGCACGCTGTCCACGCCGGGCACCCGCATGAGCTTCTTCATCACGAACGACGACAGCGCGTTCAGATCCGGCGCCACGATGCGCAGCAGATAATCGGCGTCGCCCACCACGGCGTGGCATTCGAGCACTTCCGGCAGCACGTCGATCTGCTGCTGGAACTGCTCGATGATCGAATCCCCGTGGTGCTTCAATTTCAGGCTCGTGAACGCCGTCACGCCGAGGCCCAGCTTTTCGGGCCGCAGCACGACGCGATACCCGTCGATCACCCCCGAGGCCTCCAGCCGCTGCAACCGCCTGCCGATCTGCGAGGGCGAGAGCGGCACCTGCTCGCCGAGTTGCTGATGCGTGGCGCGGCCAAAGCGCTGCAAAACGTCGAGCAGCGCGAGATCGAAGTGATCGAGTTCAAGCATGAATGAATTCCGCATCATTTTGTGTATTAACGCTCGATTATTGCATATCGATTCTTCAACTCACCTGAAACGCGCGCATCCCGCGCCCGCTCCGCTCTACACTCGCATATCAGCACGTGCTTTTATTGGAGCGTTACGAACATGGCCATCGCCGCCACCGCGAAACTGCAAGAGCAGTTCGACGCGGGCCTCGAAACCCGTCCCGACTTCACCATCGACCCGCCGCTCGAACGCTACGGCGCAGTCGATCACGCAGTCTGGGACCAGCTTTACCGGCGGCAGATGGCGCTGCTCGAAGGCCGCGCCTGCGAGGCGTTCATCGAAGGCGCCCGGCGCATTGGCTTGAACGTCGCGCACGTTCCGAATTTCGACGCCGTGAGCGAGCGGCTGATGGCCGCCACGGGCTGGCGCATCGTGGCGGTGCCGGGACTCGTGCCCGAGCGCATCTTCTTCGAGCATCTCGCGCATCGCCGCTTTCCGGTGACGTGGTGGATGCGCCGTCCCGATCAGCTCGACTATCTGGAGGAGCCGGACTGCTTTCACGACCTGTTCGGCCACGTCCCGCTCCTCGCCGACCCCGTTTTCGCCAATGCGATCCACGCCTACGGCCGCGCCGCGCTCGCCGTGGACGAACGCGCGCGGCCGCTGCTCGCGCGCCTCTACTGGTACACGGTGGAATTCGGTCTGATACGCGATGCAAGCGCGCCGCGCGGCGTAAAGATCTATGGCGCGGGCATCGTGTCGAGCAAGGGCGAATCGCTCCACAGCGTGGAAAGCGCCGCGCCCAACCGGCTCGCCTTCGACCTCGAGCGCGTGCTGCGCACGCGCTATCGCATCGACACGTTCCAGAAGACCTATTTCGTGATCGACTCGTTTGCGCAGCTATTCGACGCGCTCGGCGCCGGCATTGCCGCGCGCCTCGCCGACCCTGACCCGCTCATCGCCGTCGAGCCCTGCAACGCCGGCGACGTGCTGCATAGCGACACGGTGTACACGCGCGGCACGGGCGAAGGCTGGCTCGAAGGCGGCGACGTCTAAGCCCGGTGCGGCGCAACGTGAATCGCGGCATGGTATTGGCACGATACCGGCACGCGCCATACGCATGACAAACCGCAAAGCCGCGAGCCGGTCCACGAGCGAATTGTCGCAACGCTGGCCGGCGCGCTCGCACGCGTCGCACATCCGTGAAAAAATGGCCTATTGGCCCGGCGCGTTTGCCGGGCCCGGAACATACCTAGCGTATACAGGTGCCACGATGATCAACCGACTCACATCCGAAGAGCGCGCCACGCAGCTCGCCGACCTGCGCGGCTGGCACGCCGTCGCGGGCCGCGACGCCATCCAGCGCCATTTCCGTTTCGCCGATTTCAACGAAGCCTTCGGCTTCATGGCGCGCGTGGCGATCAAGGCGCAGGAAATGAACCACCATCCCGAATGGTTCAACGTCTACAACCGCGTGGAAATCACGCTCTCGACCCATGAAGCCGACGGCCTCACCGCGCGCGACATCGAACTTGCGCGCTTTATCGACTCGATCGCGCCTGGCCCGCTCACGGCCTCGGCCTGACTGAAGATGAAGAACACGTAAGCGCTTTGCGTGCGTCGTGCGTTAGATAGGGGCCCGCACGACGCACAACACGCAAAAGCGCTGCGATGAAAGCATAATGCAGGGTATCAGGCGTCCAAACCTTCAGCATTGAAGGCCATTGTTGAACGATACGTAAGACTCCCAAACAACCTTGCAATGGGGTCCAAACGTTAAGGTTAGAAGACGTTCTGACGCTGTACAATCAGCAGCGCATAGCGCCTGGAGCGCGTCTCCCGGCACAACGCGAGTTCGTCGCCGCTCGAAGGAGAGCGGTTGCGCCAGCAGTCGAAACACCGAACTGCGTGCGTCAATGCTAAACCCCTTGTACTTGAGCGAATCCCATGCGACTCCTTCTGATCGAAGACGACCGCCCCATCGCACGCGGTATCCAGTCCAGCCTCGAACAAGCCGGCTTCACGGTCGACATGGTCCACGACGGCATCTTCGCCGAACAGGCACTCACGCAAAACCGTCATGAGCTCGTGATCCTCGACCTCGGCTTGCCGGGCATCGACGGCATGACGCTGCTCTCGCGCTTTCGCCAGAGCAACCGGCACACGCCCGTCATCGTGCTCACCGCGCGCGACGAACTGAACGACCGCGTGCAAGGCCTGAATTCGGGCGCCGACGACTACATGCTCAAGCCGTTCGAGCCCGCGGAGCTCGAAGCGCGCATTCGCGCCGTGATGCGCCGCAGCGGCCCGCACGGCGACGTGCCGCGCCCCGAAGTCTCGCTCGGCGGCGTGCGCCTCTCGGGCGTCGACCGCCGCATCTTCAACGACGACAAACCGCTCGAGCTTTCGCCGCGCGAATTCGCCGTGCTCGAAATGCTGCTGCTGCGTCATGGCCGCGTCGTGAGCAAGGCTCAGTTGCAAGACCACCTCACGCACTTCGGCGGCGATCTCGGCGACACCGCGATCGAAGTCTACGTGCACCGCGTGCGCAAGAAGCTCGAGAACTGCCGCGTCGAGATCGTCACGGTGCGTGGCTTCGGCTATCTGCTGCAGGAAATCCGCCAGGCCGCCTGAAGCCCCCTCGCGCGCCATCCGGCGCCAGATCGGGGGCGCATTCGACATGCGCCCCCGCACTCCCCGTCCGGGCTTCCCGCCTCGCCACACGCCAGTCTGCCGCAGGCCCGTCCACCCGCGTAAAATGGCTCGAGCGTCGTGCGGCGCGCACGCCCCGAAGAGGCCGCGCCCGCCGCGCCCGTGATCCTCTTTATCGCCCGAACCGACCATGTCCCTACCGGCCGCAACGAGCCTGCGGCGCACGCTATTGCGGCGCCTCGCCGCTCCACTTTCGCTGCTCGCGCTGATGAGCGGCCTGATCGCCTATTGGCTCGCGTGGCAGTACACGCAACACGTGGTGGACCGCTCGCTCGCCGACCTCGCCACCGCCATCTCCAAACAGATCCAGATCGCCGGTCCCGAGGCGCCTATTACCGTGCCGCCGCTCGCCCAGGCGATGTTCTCCGATCCCGTCGAGCACCTCATCTACCGCATCAGCGACGGTGAAACCGAAATTGCCGGCGACCACGATCTGCCGCTGCGCGGCACCAACGTGCGCCGCATGCACTATGCGTACGTGTTCGAGACCGCCTATAAGGGTGTGAGCGTACGCGTCGCGCAAGTGCGCGTGTCGCAGGCCAAAGGCAATCCCATCGTCGTGGAAGTGGGCCAGCCGGTTCATCACCGCTTTCGTATCGCCGCCGAATTTCTCGTGGCGATCATGATGCCGCTGATGCTGCTCCTGCTCGCCGGCTGGGCGATCGTGTGGCGCGTGGTGAATCAGCAGCTCAACCCGCTCACGGATCTCGCCGACTCGCTCAATCGCCAGACGCACACCTCGCTCGAACCCGTCGACGAAACCTTCGTGCCCGTCGAGATCCGTCCGCTCACGGGCGCGCTCAACGCACTGCTCGGACGTCTGAAGACCGCGCTCGACGCGCAGCGCAAGTTCATCGCCGACGCCGCGCATCAGCTGCGCACGCCGCTCACGGCCGTGAAGCTGCACGCCGAGCAGGCCGTGAACGCACGCGAGCCGCAGAAGGTCAGCGACGCCGTGCGCGAGCTGCGCGCCGCCGCCGATCGCGCGGTGCGTCTCTCGAATCAGTTGCTTTCGCTCGCGCGCGCGGAGCCGGGCGAACAGGCCGCGCGTTTCGTCGACATCGACATGGCCGCGCTGGCATTCGAGACGGGTGCCGAATGGGTGCCGCGCGCGCTCGCGAGCCACGTCGACCTCGGCTTCCAGCGCCTCGACGACCCCGAGAACGATTCGCCGCTGATGGTGCGCGGCAACCCCGTGCTGCTGCACGAAGTGATCGCCAATCTGCTCGACAACGCGCTGAAGTATTTGCCGCCCGCGCGCGTCGAGGGCGGGCGCATCACCGTCACCGTGACCGAGACGCTTGCCGATGGCGTGCCGATGGCGGAGATCGTCGTCGAGGACAACGGTCGCGGCGTGCCGCAAACGCAGCAGGCGGACCTCTTCAAGCGTTTCTTCCGCGGCGACGGACAAACCGAGAGCGGCGTGGACAGCGGCGCGGGCCTCGGCCTCGCGATCGTGCACGACATCATGACGCTGCATCGCGGCAGCGTGCACTACGAAGATGCGCCCGAAGGCGGTGCGCGTTTCATCGTGCGCGTGCCGCTCACGAACCGTCCTGCGCCGGGCGCGAAAGACGGCAAGCAGGCGAAACGCGCGAGAGATCCGGCGGCGGGCGAACCCGTGCTGGATATGAACGCGACACACGCCAACGATCAGGAAGCCGGCCCCGGCGCGCAATCCGCACCAGCGCCCACGAAAAAGCCGACCCACCAGGCACCCATCGATAACTGACGCGCGACGCTGTCCCCTACGCATTCGGCGTCCAGAAAAGACATGGGCCGCAGTTCGATCTGCGGCCCATATTCATTTCAGCGCCCCATGACGACGCGCGCCTGCACGCCCGCCACGCTTACTTCTTTTTCTTGCTCTTCTTCGACTTGCCGCCCTTGCCCTCGCCTTTGCCCTCCTCGGGCGGCGCGAGCATCGTGCCGCGGCACTTGCGCGCGCCGCAACGGCATTCGTATTCGCGCTTGAGCTTCTTGGTCTGCTTCGCGGCGATCACGAGACCGTAGTCGTAAAAGAGCTCCTCGCCCTCGGCGATATCGCGCAGCGCGTGAATGTACACGTGACCGTCGATCTCTTCGGCTTCGCAGTTCGGCGCGCACGAGTGATTGATCCAGCGCGCGCTATTGCCGTTCACCTTGCCGTCGATCACGTCGCCATCGTCGAGCGCGAAATAGAAGGTGTGGTTCGGTTCGTCGGGATTATGCGGATGACGCCTCAATGCTTCCTTCCACGAGATGCGTTCGCCCTTGTATTCGATCACACGCTCGCCGGCCTCGATCGCTCCGGCCGCAAATACGCCCTTGCCGTGTACGCCCGACTGGCGCACGACGATCCTGCGTACACTCATTGAAGAATCCTTGTTTAGTCATTCGACGCAAACGCGGCGCCTCGTCGGCGCCGCGCTCTCGAGCGCGCGTTCGGCCTGGAGGCCGGAGGCGCGCCGCAACCGGCATCGTACACGTTCGCCCCGCTTCCCTTCAACTCGCGCGCCACTCGCGTACATGGCGCCCGACGCCTCTGCACGGCGTTCAGCGCTGGCCGAGCGTCGTCTCGCCGAAGAGCGCCTTGTGCTCGCGAGGTTGCGAGCGCCAGTACTGCGGCGGCGCGTTCACGCTCGCGCCGAATTGCGCAGCGGCATGCCACGGCCAGCGTGGATCGTAGAGCATCGCGCGCGCCATCGCGATCATGTCGGCATCGCCGTCTTCGAGAATTTGATTGGCCTGCAGCGCGTCGGTGATGAGCCCCACCGCGATCGTGTTCACGCCGGTTTCCTGCTTCACCTTGCGCGCGAACGGCACTTGATAGCCGGGCTCGAGCGGAATCTTCTGCAATGGCGAAACGCCGCCGGACGATACGTCGATCCAATCCACCGCACGCGCCTTGAGCGCTTGCGCGAACACGACCGTGTCCTCGGGCGTCCAGCCGCCACTGACCCAATCGCTAGCCGACACTCGCACACCAACGGGACGATCCGTCGGAAATTCCGCGCGCACCGCCTCGAATACTTCGAGCGGGAAACGCATGCGGTTTTCGAGCGATCCGCCGTATTCGTCGGTGCGCTGGTTGGCGATCGGCGAGAGAAACTGATGCAGCAGATAGCCGTGCGCCGCGTGGACTTCGAGCGCGTCGATACCCAGCCGCGCCGCGCGCCGGGCCGTCGCTGCAAACGCATTGCGCACGCGGTTCAGGCCGGCCGTATCGAGTGCGAGCGGCGGCGTCTCATCGGCCTTGTGCGGCAGCGCCGAAGGCGCGTGCGGCAGCCAGCCGCCATCGGCCACGGAAATCAGCTGGCCGCCCTCCCAGGGCACGCGGCTCGACGCCTTGCGCCCCGCATGCGAGATCTGCATGGCGATGCGAATGGGCGAATAGCGACGAATCGCGGCGATCACCGGTTCGAGCGCGGCTTCGGTCGCGTCGTCCCACAGGCCGAGATCGGCTGGCGTGATGCGGCCATCGGGCTCGACAGCGGTCGCTTCGATACACAGCATCGCCGCACCGGACAGCGCGAGATGACCAAGATGGATCATGTGCCAGTCGGTGGCCTCGCCTCGTACAGCCGAGTATTGACACATCGGCGACACGACAATGCGATTGGCGAGCGTCACGCCACGCAGCTCGAGCGGAGTGAAGAGCTTGCTCATGGGGGAGTGCGAACGGTGGTGGAAGCGTCCGAGAATAGCACGCGCTTCTGACAGGCGCTGGCGCTGCTCACCAGCCCCCACAAGCCGAAGCCTCAGGGCTGCTGCGCGCTTGCGTCGATATTCGCGTTGTCGACGGCGTCGAGCCACTCGCCGAACATGCGGCTCGCCTGGACTTCGAGACGCGGACCGTGCTGCGCAGTCTGCGCGCGCAGCGTGTTGACGTCGATGCCCGCTGCGGCGATCTCGGCGGCATGGCCGATCAGCCAGGGCTCGAAACGGTCGGCACGCACTTCGGGATGGCATTGCAGCCCGAGCACATGCGAGCCCCACGAGAACGCCTGGTTCTCGCACAGCGGCGTGGACGCGAGACGCGTCGCGCCTTGCGGCAGCTCGAACGTGTCGCCATGCCAATGCAGCATCGAGGTGGATGCGCCATCGACATGCCGCAGCGGCGACACTTGACCCGCGTCGGTGAGCGTGAGCGGGGTCCAGCCGATTTCCTGATGCCCGGCGGCATAGACGCGTGCGCCGAGCACCCGCGCGATGAGCTGGGCCCCGAGGCAAATGCCAAGCGTGGGCAGGCCGGCGGCGATACGCTTTTCGATCAGCGCGGCGATGGGCGCCAAGGTGGGATAGCGTGCGTCGTCGCAGGCATTGATGGGCCCCCCCAGGATCACCATCAGCGAGGCGGAAGCCGGATTGAGCGCGCCGACGCGCGCAAAGCCGACATCGACATAGCGCACCGGACACCCGCGGTCGCCGAGCACCCGCTCGAAGCTGCCGAGGTCCTCAAAATATACGTGGCGAATGGCCAATACTTCGCGATTCATCGCCAATTCCCTGGGTCAGCTACACAATGCGACGCGTCGCGCGAGCAGCATGCGGGCGCATGCCGGAATCACGCGTTTCAACATACGCTGGAGCACGCATGAGCGTGCGACGATCAGCGCGCCGGCGCCAATGCGCCGCGCGCACGACCGAACCAGACGCAAACTGGATCTTTCAGGCGAGCAGGCCACGCGGCCGCGGACAGCCGCCGGCCTGCGCGACGCTACGTGATGCCACGCGGCAATTACGCCGCGAAGATCTTCCAGTTCTTCTTCTGCGTCGTCGCGTCGGCTTGTTCGTACACCGAGCAATCGAGACGCAGATCGGTGTCGGACATGTCGATCTTGAGCAGCCCGCAGTGATGCGGCGTCTTCTTCGGGTTCTTGCTGGGCTCGAAGTGCGAGCAGGTGAGGCACATGCGGTGCTGCGGCATGGCTTCCTGCGACTCCAGCACGTAGACCGTCTTGAGCAGCGTGCGGTAGACCGCCGACTGCTCGTCGGCGCGCAGCGTGCCGACGGCCTTCGAGAGGAAGTCAGGCCATTGCGCGGCTTTCTTCGCGGCCGTACGGCCACGCGCGGTGAGGCGCACCGCGAGCGCGCGGCCGTCGTCGAGCGCACGGCGCTTTTCGACGAGACCCTTGGTTTCGAGCGTGCTCACCGCATCGCTGGTCGTAGCGGCAGTCAGTGCCGTCTCGCGGGCGATCTCGCCGAGGCGCATCGGCCCCTTGCGCTGCATCAGCAGCACGAGAATTTCGCCCTGGGTCGGCGTAAGTCCTGCCCCTTCGGCCCAGTCCCACGCCTGGCTCCGCATTGCCGTGCTCAGTCGCAACAGGCTATGGGTCACCCGCCCGGCTGCCTGCTCTCCGTATACGCCTTCGCTCATAGTCTTTCGCTGGTTATTGGCAGCTTGCGCTGCATCGTCAGCCGCCGTACTGCCGACGGCCTTGTGGGAAAGTTCGCGCCCGATTCCAGGAAATCGGCCGCACCATCTCAAAAAATTCCTGCTTCGCCGGCGCAAGAAACGCCCACTGCGCACAGTCATTCTTTCTCGCCTTGCAGGCTCGAACCGTCCTTCCCGGCCTCGGGCCCGTGCAGCAAACCGACATTCTATGCGAGAGTGGCAAATCGCACAGCTAACTTATCCAACGCGAATTGTGGATAACCAGTTGGTAAGTACACCATCAGGATGTGGGCAGATTGTTGATACGACACAATCCCAACCCCAACCAATACCTGGTTATCCCTGATTTTTTCCGCTCGCGCAACTGCAGTCTACTCGTGCGCCGCATACGCAGGCCATTGAGTTTTCAGGCATTTCGAAGGTTACCCACAGGAGATGGGCCGCTTCGTCAGCAACGATTGACTCTGTTTGGGCGCACATCAAAAAAATAAGAACCCCCTGGTATCTTGCCTGGGACAAAAAAATCTTTTTTTACTCCCGCGCAAGCTTGTGCAGACCAGACGGCCCCAAAAAGCGAGGGCAGCCCGCAGGCTGCCCTCTTTCAGGATGTTTTTTAGCGTTGCGACGTTGCGAGGAAGGCACACGCGCCCTGCTCGTCTCGCGGCCGGACCCTCGCCAGCCAGGCCTGTTGGCTGCGCCCGGCGCTCAAGCGCGCCAGCGCAAACATTGCTGCCGCACCGCCTCGTGCAGCGACTTTTCCTCGGCGACCACGCCGCGCAGCCAGGTCGCATCGTTGGTCTGGGCGCGCGCGATCGTGCCGATTTCGGCGAGCGCGCGCGTCGAGCCCAACACCTCGCCATGCGGCGCGATCTTGTCGAGGGTGGCCAGAATGTCCTCGGAGATGGTGCGGCGCTCGCCCGTCTGCGGATCGACGCAGGTGCCGGCGAGACCGAAACGGCACGCCTGGAAGCGGTTGAACGTGTAGACGAGGTAATCGTCCTCGCGCGGGTAGATCGGCCGATCGGTCAGCAGATGGCGCGCAAGCGTCTGGATATAGCAGGCGATCGCCGCCGCGCGCTCGACCGAGAGCGGCGTGTCCATGACGCGCACCTCGATCGTGCCGAAGCCGGGTTTCGGGCGGATATCCCAGTAGAAGTCTTTCATGCTGTTGACAACGCCCGTGTGCACCATCTTCGAGAAGTACTCCTTGAACTCCTCCCAGCTCAGCATGAACGGAGCGCGGCCCGAGAGCGGGAATGCGAACACGGAATTCAGCCGTGCCGAATGAAATCCGGTGTCGACGCCCTGCACATACGGCGACGATGCCGACAGCGCAATGAAATGCGGAATGAAGCGCGAAAGCGAATGCAGCAGGAACAGCGCGCTGTCGGCGTCGGGGCAGCCGATATGCACGTGCTGGCCGAACACCGTGAACTGCTTCGCGAGATAGCCGTACAACTCGGAAAGGTACTGGAAGCGCGGCGTGTCGACGATACGCCGGTCGCTCCACTGCTGGAACGCATGCGTGCCGCCGCCGCACAGGCCAACGTTCAGACGGTCGGCGGCCGTGACCAGCACGTCGCGGATCTTGCGCAGATCGGCCACGGCCTGCTCATGATGCGTGCAGATGCCCGTGGAGAGCTCGATCATGCTTTCGGTGATCTCGGGCGTGATGTTGCCCGGGATCTCCTGATCCTTGATGAGGCGCATGAGGTCGCTGCCCGCCTTGGTCAGATCGTAATCGTGCGTGTTGACGACCTGCATTTCGAGTTCGACGCCGAACGTGAACGGCTTCGAATCGACAAAAGTTTCCAGTGACATGACATCCCCTCTTTCGACCGCGCCGCGCGGGAGGCCGATTGTCTGGTCGGCGCGCGGCGCGGCAGGTGGTGTTTCCTGGCGGCCAAGGCCGCCGCATTCATTTTTCGCCGCGTTCGCCGACGAGCGCAAGCGCACGGTAGACGAGCCACGGCCCGAGCAACTGCAGCACGACGATCGCGCACATCATGATCGCGCGCAGGCGCGGGTCGAACGACGGATAAAGATCGTAGGTGTCCTCCACGAGCAGCAGCGCGAGCGCCGACATGGGCGTAAGCGCCAGACCGAGCGCGACGCCCTGCTTCCATTCGAGGCCGCTCGGCTTCGCGAAGATCAACACGCCGACGAGTTTCGCCACGAGCCGCGCGACGATGAGCCCCGCCGCGGCCACGCCTCCGACGAGAATGTCGTGCCATTCGAAGGTAGTCATCGTGAGCACGAAGAGGATCACGGTGAGCAGCCACCCGGCCGTGCCGAAATGCTGCGGCCATAGTTGCGGCCGCGCCTCGAGATTCTTCACGATGATGCCCGCGGCCAGCAGGCTCAGGATGGTCGAAAGCTTGAGCAGATGCGCCACCGCGATCGCGAGCAGCACCAGACCGAAGAGCGCGACGAACGAATGCTCGTCCTGCGGGCTCAGGCGCCGGTAGAACAATGTGCAGGCGCGCGCGAGCCCATACGCAATGACGATCGAGCCCACCAGCAGATAAAGCGGTTGCAGGACGGTGGCGAAAACGTTGCCATAGATCTCCTGGTGCAGCCATCCCGAAGCCAGCTTTTCGATCACGACCGCGTACATGCTGTTGAGCGCCGTGAGCGTGAGAAGGCGCTGCGTGACCTGGCCTTCGGCGCGCAGTTCGGTCTTGAGCTGGATCACCATCGCCGGTGAAGTCGCCATGGCGATCGAGGCCACGACGATGGCAACCATCGCCGGCACCGAGAGGAACAACAGCACGACGAGCACGAGCACGAAAGTCAACGTGGCTTCGGCGAGGCTCGACAGGATGATCCACCAGTTGCGGCGGATCCAGCGCAAGTCGAGCCGGCTGCCGAGCTCGAACAGCAGCAGGCCGAGCGCGACATCGAGCAACGGCCGCGCGGCATCGGCCGTATCGACGCCGATCACGCCAAAGCCCGCCGAACCGGCAATGAGCCCGATGATCGCGTAGCCCGAAATACGCGGCAGCCGCCAGGCGCGATAACACAGCTCGCCGACGAGACCGGCGGCGAGCAGCGCAAGGCCCGCCCAGAATATGCCGTCTGGCTGCAACGGCCAGCTCGGAAAGAACGAAAACGCCGACTTCATCGTAGTGGCTTCTCCTTGGCAGAACATCTTGCATGGGATTGGACGAGGCGCCTTGCAAGGGCCCACAGCCAGTGCTGATGAAGCACTTACTGCGGCCGGCAGCTCGAGCACCAGGTCCGATCGACCCAGAAGACAATCCGGCTGTCCGACGCGAAGTCAAACCATCTGACATCTCGCGTCCGGTACATGGGCAAGCCGCGTGCCGGAAAGGCGCAGCGCGAGCAGCACAACCGCGCAAAGCGCCGCGCGCGACGGTTGCGCCCGTGTCATCGCGCCGGGCCCCACGCGCCATGCTGCGCTTTTGACGCCGCCAACGCTGACAAACAGGACACGCAGGCTCGCAACCCAATCGGGCGGCGGCCAGACACGACGGACAACAACGGGAAACCTCTGCACCGGCGCCACTTGCGCGGCGAACAGCCGGTACGGGCGCATTCTTGTGGATTGTCAGCGCCCGCGTTGGGTGAACGAACGCTGCCGACTCTCCCGAGCACTGAGATTCAGGACAAGCGACATCCGTTCCTTGGACGCGTCGGCCGTCTGTAGCGGCACATGACGCGGAAAAGAACGGCGATTGTGCCATAGCTTTTTTGCAGTTGTCCCGATCTGCCGGCAAAGGTTCGCGAAGCCGGTAAATGCGTCCGTTTCCGGCAACTTTTTACATCGATAAGGAAAAAATGACCGCTTCGCCCGTGTACTGGGACGAACGCTTTTCGAGCCGCGCATGAGTGCCTTGCAGGTCTTTTCCGCCGATAGCGATGGCTCCAGCATCGGGTTTACGGTTTACCGTATGTATACGTAGTAGAAGTTAACAAAGGCGTGGCTTTTCTGTGGATAACCCCTGTATACCTATGTGAATCATCGGCTTGGCGTTCGCACAACCCCTTGCGTTGCATGTGAGGTGCCGGCTGGCATCGAAGAGTAACTTTGGTGCCGCGCGGATGAGGCATCGAGTTACCCCGTTTACGTCCACATCGCGTCCACACTGGATTTACCCGTAATCCGCGCGGTTATCCACAGGTTGGCGTGAACAACCGTATTGGTCCGGATAGGAGGCGGATAGGGGGCACGTACGCGTCCGGTCCGTGAGCCCGTAAGAGCGCGGGCGCGCAGCTAGAGGCTGCGTTGGCGCAAGGCGCGTTGCAGGAAGCGCGCAGGATCGACCTGCTCGGCGAGCTCCCGCTCGATGGGCCACGGCTCGCCTTCGAGTTGCGAGGCGATGAGTTCGGCGCCGAGCGCGGCCCACACGAGTCCGCGCGAGCCGAAGGCGAACGCGCCGAAGAGCCCGGGGGCGCGCGGCAGATCGAGCGGCCACGCGCCGGAAAGACGTGCAGCGTCGTGCCGTGCGGCGGCTTCGTCGCCTAGCTGGCCCAGCATCGGCAGACGGTCGCTCGTGACGCAGCGCAAGGCCACGCGGCCTCGCCAGGCGCTCTGAGGTGAGCCCGGAGGTGCGTCCGGAGCGCCGGCGGCGGCATCCGCGATGGCTTGCAGGCCCGGCAACATGCGCGCGACGCGCTCGAGGTTTTCCACGTGCCCGGCGTCGCGCAGGGCGGTATCGGTGTCGTCGACTTCATAGGTGGCTCCTGCGAGCGTCACGCCGCCTGGCAGCGGCACGACGTAGCCGTCGCCGATCACGGGTACGCGCAAGGACGCGAGCGGGCTCTCGTCGAGCAGCGTGAGTTGACCGCGCACACTACGCGTAGGCGCGAAGTCGAGCGCCGCTGCGCGCGCGGCGTCGTGTGCGTTGGCGAAGATGACCGCGCCGGCCTGTGCGATGAGGGCGCCGCTTTCGTCGAAGACTTGCCAGGTGTCGCCGGCACGCGCGATACGCGCGACCGGCACGCCGTAATGCACGTCGACCTGTGCGTCCGAGGCGGTTTTTGCCACGGCAAGCTGTGCGCGGCACAGCGAAGCCGGATCGATTGCGCCGCCGTGCGGATAAAACCAGCCACCTTGGGCGAGCGCGACGCCGGCAATCGACTCGGCCTCGGCGCGGTCGACGCCGCGCACGAATTCCTCGGGATAGCCAAACGATGCGAGCGCCGCGGCCACGGCTTGCGATTCGTCGTCTGCGGCAAGATGCAGGAGTCCTGCAGGCGAGCGCACCGGCGCTTCGATCGCCCCTTGCGGGTCCGCTTGCGCCGCGGCGTCGAGCGCGGCCCAGCGCCGTAGCGCGTAGAGAAACCCCGCGCGTGTGATGCGCGACGCGCTGCTGTCGTCGCGCGAAACGAGCGGATGGAACACGCCCGCAGGATTGCCCGAGGCTTCGCGTGCGGGTGCCGCGTGCCGTTCGACCAGCGTGACGCGCCAGCCGCGCGCCGCGAGCCGCTCGACCAGCGCGCAACCCGCGAGTCCCGCGCCGATCACTATCGCGTGCCGGTCTGCCAGCGCGAGCGGCAGCGGCGGCTCGTAGCGCCGCACGCGCCAGCGCGGCGCGAAGCGGCCAACGAGCATCGTCCATTTCGCCCCGAAGCCGGCCGTCTTGCGGTATTCGAAGCCGTTCTGCTCGAGCGCGCGCTTCACTTCGCCTGCGCTGCTCCAGGTTGCGAAGGTGGCCTCCTCGCCCGCGACGCGCGCGAGCGCCTTGAAGATCGCCGGCGACCAGAGCTCGGGATTTTTCGCGGGGGCGAAGCCGTCGAGATAGATGGCGTTGGCACGTAACCACATTTTGGGAAGCGTCTCGAGCGCGTCGCCGAACGCGAGCGTGAGCGTGACGCGTCCGCCTTCGAACTCGAGCCGGTGCATGCCGGGCACGAGCATCGGCCAGGCGTCGACGAGTTCGTGCGCAAGCCGCACGATCGAGGTGTCCGGCGTGTGCGGTGCGTGCGCAACCACCGCATCGAGCGCCGCGCGCAGATCGTCCCGCGAAAACGGGTGCTTTTCCACCGAGACGAAATGCAGGCGCTCGCAGCGCGCGGGCGCATTGCGCCACGCCGCCCATGTCGCGAGGAAGTTCACGCCCATGCCGAAACCCGTTTCGAGCACCGTGAAAATGCGCTTGTTCTGCCAGCGCCCGGGCAAATTGTTGCCGCGCAAAAACACATATTCGGCCTGCTCGAAAGCGCCGAAAGTGCTGTGATAGACGTCGTTAAAGCGCGGCGACCAGGGCGTGCCGTCTTCGCGAAAGGCGAGCGTGGCGGGGATCAGTGTGGCAGTCATGACTCACGCATGGGCAGGAAAGAGCGGGCTTCGAAGGTGCTTGCGCTGCGGCAAAGGCCCATGGGCGCTGGGTTTGCGGGCGCAAAGCGTTGGCGCGGCGCAACGCCTGGAACGTCAAATTTGCGGTCGCGGCGTCCTTCCGGCATAGGGCGCCCATCAAAAACGCGAGCGAGGTGCGTAAAACCCGCGCGAACCCTTCGAAATCTTCGAAACCCTTGTCGTTATTGGGTTTGCGCTGCGCTATCATAGCAAGCGCCGCCCAGGGAAGCGGCAGCACGGACGTCGCGGCGAAGCGAACACGCTGGCCGCCGCAACGAAATCACGCCGGGGTGCTCCGGATCCGTCGCTGCTCGACGGCGCGGCACGCGACCGTATAATCGGCGCGTTCGCGCTGTTCGTGTCAACCTAAACACAGAAAGGAACTTCTCAATGAATAAACAGGAACTGATCGACGCCGTCGCAGCACAGACGGGCGCTAGCAAGGCACAAACCGGCGAAACGCTGGA
>Ga0164242_10000321_pt1 | contig 59600 bp, 49 predicted proteins | sample OricomgcompostMG_FD_108783 | JGI IMG/M metagenome (GOLD analysis project Ga0164242, IMG submission 108783) | Miracle-Growth compost microbial communities from Emeryville, California, USA - Original compost - Miracle growth compost (MG) ...
AGTATTGCATCTTTTAACGCGAACGTGTATCTCTCTATTCTTAACTTTTAAAGGGAAGGGGGTGACACTCATGCCAGGTATCGTCATTCGTGAAGGAGATTCCTTCGAAGCCGCTCTGAAGCGCTTCAAAAAACAGGTCGAAAAAGCGGGCGTTTTAGCCGAAGTTCGGAAACGCGAAGCTTTTGAAAAACCTTCAGTCAAACGTAAAAAGAAAGATATCGCAGCGCGCAAGCGTGGTCGGAAGAGTAATTTTGACCGCCCTCGCAAGCCACGTTTCTAGTCTCGATTTTTAAACGGAGCATCAGGTCGCGCGGGAATGGGGGATAACCCCTCCAGTGGGCAGGATGCTCCGTTTTTTATTGGGAATATGTTAGGATTTCAATATGCCCACCATCAAAGAAGTCAATCAAGAGAACATGAAAACCGCGATGAAGGGCGGCGACAAAGAAACGCTTCAGTTTACGCGGAACCTTCATGCGGTGATTCGTAAAAAAGAGATCGACGATCGCAAGGATCTCGATGACGCCGAGATCGTGAAACTGATTTCGACGATGCTCAAGCAGCGTGAAGAATCGATCACACAGTTCAAGGCAGGCGGTCGCGAAGACCTCGTCCAGAACGAAGAAGCCGAAGCGAAGTACCTTCGTCAGTTCATGCCGGCGCAGCTTTCGACCGACGAGATCCGCAAGCTGGTCGACGAGGCGGTGGCCGAAACGCAGGCGAAGGAAGCGAAAGACCTCGGCAAAGTCATGAAAGCCCTTCAACCGAAAATCGCGGGCAAGGCTGACGGTAAAGTCGTCAATCAGCTCGTGCGCGAGAAGTTGGGCGCTTAATCCACCGGTCCCCCTGATTACAATGCAAAAAAAAGGCCGTTTTTCATCCGAATGGATCCAGCAGCTGAAACAAAGCGTTTCGCTGGTCGAGATCGTCTCTGAAAACGTCGAGCTGAAGAAATCCGGCCGAAGTTTCATGGGCCGTTGTCCGTTCCACGGCGATCGTTCGCCTTCGTTCTCGGTGAACAAAGAATTTTATTACTGCTTCGGTTGCAAAGAGACGGGCGACGCCATCCGGTTTCTGACCCAGCTGCACGGACTCAGCTTCGAAGAGGCCTGCGAAGATTTGGCCGAACGGGCGAATCTCAAAATCCCCGAAAGCGCCTACCAGCTGTCGAGCGACGAAGAGCGTGCGCTTTATCAGCGCCGCAAACAGACCCAGAAGGCGACCCGCCTCAATCACTTCGCCTCGCTTCAGTTTTACCATCAAAATCTGCTTCGCGGGCAATCGAGCCCGCTCTTTCAAGAAGCGCGCGATTACCTGAAAAAACGCGGAATTTCGCAGCAAACGATCGAAAACTTCCAGATCGGCGTCGCGGGTTCGCAGCACGACGGACTCGTGCAGTTTCTGGCTCAGGCCAAGGCGCCGCTCGATCTGGCGCGAGAGTACGGGCTCATTCGCCCTTCGCAAAAACAGGCGGGTGATTACGATTTTTTTCGCGAGCGCCTGTTGTTTCCGCTGATCGACGTGCGCGGTCGAGTTTGCGGCTTTGGCGGCCGCATTCTTCCCTCGGTCGAAAAACGGCCGTCCGAAATGAAATTGCCGAAGTACCTGAACACCGCCGAGAGCGATCTGTTCCAAAAGTCGAAATTTCTGTACGCGTTTTTTCAAGCGCGCCGGGCGATTCGCGAAGCCGAGACGGTGATCATCGTCGAGGGTTACTTCGACGTGATCGCGCTTCATCAGGCCGGTATCGAAAACGTGGTCGCGACCTGCGGAACCTCGCTGACCGAAGAGCACTTGAAGGTCCTGACCCGTCTGGCAAAACGGATCATCGTTTTCTTCGATCAAGATCAGGCGGGAATCAGCGCCACCGTAAAATCGATGGAGCTGGGCTTGAAAAACGGGCTCATGCTTTACGGCATTCCGTTCGAGAGCAAGCTTGATCCCGACGAGTTTTTGCTCGAAAATCCGGCCGAGAACGTGCAGCGGCTTCGCTCGTGGATCGATCGCGCCTATCCCTTGCTGGATCACCTCATCGACCGCGAGATGAAGGCGAGCGAGTCGGACATCGAACAGCGCGCGCAGACCGTAAAGCGCATCACGCATTGGCTGGAGGCTTACACCGATCCGGTGGGGCGTTCGCTTCGGGTGGATCAGCTCGTCCAAAAGTGGAAGCTTCCGCAGGCGGCACTGGGATCGTTGGCTTCGGCGATGAGGCCCGTCCCGCGAGGCCCGCAGCCGCCGACACGATCCCATTCCCAGGCGCCGTCTGGCCCGCATTCTAGGCCTCAGCCTGGCAACGGAAGGCGGAAGCCGATTGCTTTGGCTGACCGCCAATTATTGCAATTCTTAGTGAAGTTTAACGATTATGGGCGCTATTTTGTTGAGGCGCGTAAACAGGTGCCTGAAAAAGATACACTGTCTGTCTTGTTTGAAGACACCGAGGTCCAGGCGTGGGTTCAAAAAATGAGCGAAGATCCGGCCGGATTTTCCCGTTTAAAACTGGCACCCGAGCAGGTCGTGACGGATTCGATTTCTCAAGAGTTACAGTCTCTTATTCTAGAAGGCCTTCTTCAAGAAACGGTCGCCGGGTCCGAGCCTCAGTTGGAATTGCTGCTGAAACGGGGAATTTATAAATCTTGGGTACGATTTTCGCATGCAATGAAAAAAGAGCTGGCCACACTCGATCCGGCCCAAGATATCGAAAAATTTGAGGAATTATCCCAACATTACCTTGACCTCCAACGTAAATTAAAGGAATTTGAAGATTCTTATGTCTCAGGAAAAATCAAAGAATAATTCAGCGGCCAGCGCGTCGCAGTCGAACCTTCATGCTGCCGGTAAGATCAACCGCAATCACAAGGATATCAAAAAGCTGCTCGACCTCGGGGTCCAGCGCGGTTTTCTTTCGTACATCGAAGTGCACGAGCTGCTGCCGGCTGAATTGGTTTCTTCCGAAGAAGTCGACGAAGTGATGATCATGCTCGCCGAAAACGAGATCGAAGTCACCGATGGCCGCCGCCGCGCGGAAGGCGAGGGCGAAGAAGGCGAAGAATCCCTGATCGAAGATTTCGCCGGCGATCAAGCGACCGAAGAAGAATTGCAATCCGACGAATCGGGCGACCTCGTGTCGACCGCCGAATACGCGAAGGGCACCGATCCGGTTAAGCTGTATTTGAAAAAAATGGGTTCCGTGTCGCTCCTCACTCGCGAAGGCGAAGTCGAGATCGCGAAACGCATCGAGGAAGGCGAGCTTGAAATCCTGCGCGCATTGCTCGCTTCGCGTCTGGGAACGATGGCGATCGTCGAACTGGGCGAGCGCCTGGAGACGGGCAAGACCAAGGTGAAAGACGTCATTCGCGGCGTTGAAGACGAAGTGTCGCCCGAAGACGAAAAAGAATACCTCGATAAGGTGATCAAAGCCGTTTCGAAGGTTAAATCGCTGCTTTCTTACCAAGAGAAGATGGATCCGAAACTGGTCGGACAAGAAGCGAAGAAGACCGCTGCGAAAGAAAAAGACGCGATCCGCGCCGAGATCAAAAAACGCGAACGCCAGGTCGAAAACGCGTTTGAAAGCATCGCCTTCAACCGTAAGACGATCAATGTGCTTTCGGCTCAGATTAAGGAATACTGGGCTCGCGGCAAAGAGCTGAGCGAAGAACGCGCGAAGATTTACCTTTACCTGGGCGTGAAAGACGAGCCGGAATTCTCGGCCGTGACGGTCGAAGTGAAAGACCCGGCGAAGATTCCCGAAATCTGCAAAAAATACGATATTCCCGAAGCGAAGCTCATGCAGCTGTTCGCCCAAGAAGAAGAAGCGATCAAGAAGCTGGACCGTCTGGAGAGCGAATCGGGCGTGACCGTCGAAGAGCTGAAACGCATCAACGAAAGCCTCATGATCGGCGAACGTCGCGCCGACATCGCCAAGAGCGAACTCGTCGAGGCCAACCTTCGTCTCGTCGTTTCGATCGCGAAAAAATACACGAACCGCGGGCTTCAGTTTTTGGACCTCATCCAGGAGGGCAACATCGGGCTGATGAAGGCCGTCGACAAGTTCGAATACCGTCGCGGTTACAAGTTTTCGACCTATGCCACTTGGTGGATTCGCCAAGCCATCACCCGCGCGATCGCCGATCAGGCCCGCACGATCCGGATTCCGGTGCACATGATCGAGACGATCAACAAGCTCGTCCGCACCAGCCGCATGCTCATGCAGCAGCTTGGCCGCGAGCCGCAACCCGAAGAGATCGCGGTGAAGATGGAAATGCCGGTCGACAAGGTCCGTAAGGTGCTCAAGATCGCGAAAGAACCGATCTCGCTCGAAACCCCGATCGGCGAGGAAGAGGATTCGTCACTGGGCGATTTTATCGAAGACAAGAACATCATCAATCCGGCCGAGGCCGTGATCAGCCTGAACCTTTCCGAGCAAACTCGGAAGGTGCTCTCGACCCTGACCCCGCGTGAAGAAAAAGTGCTTCGCATGCGTTTCGGGATCGGCGAAAAATCCGACCACACCCTCGAAGAAGTGGGCCAGGATTTCTTCGTCACTCGCGAACGGATCCGTCAGATCGAAGCGAAGGCGCTTCGCAAGCTTCGTCATCCTTCGCGCGCGAAGCTGCTGAAGGCCTTCACGGATTAATCGCTGAGAGCGTTTGCTCTGCTTTAATGATCGACTTTAATTATCGACGCAGGCATCGCCCGACTGATGACTGCCGGGCGGGCATTGATTTCCGTATTTATCCGCTAAAATCCGCTCGATCGAAATCGCTGCCGCATTCCGTTGGTCGATGACCGTGTCGACGGGAAGCATTCGCGGCATTTTCGCGATTTCCGTAATTTGTTCCATACGGATATGAACCTGCATCGAGCTCGCAGTTGCGCAGCGAATGATGCTCGGAAGAGACGAGGTGTCCTCGTACGTCCGCTGGGTCGCGCTCGGAGAAACCGGGTTCGTCGGGCACTGTACGACGAGTGCCGCGCGCACGAGGATCGGACAGCGCCGCCGCTCGGCCGCCGTCGTGGGAATTCTGGTTCCCGGAAGCTTCAGGCTGGAAGGACCGGTGTAAGAGGGCCCTGGAAGGGGTTTTACCGTATCGCCAGTCATCGAGTCCACGCGCGCCGGCTGGATCGTGCCCGCGAATTCGCTGAATTCGTGACAGCGCGTGCCTTTCAGGGTGTAAAAACCGCTCATCGGTTTTCCCATCGAGTTGGTCAGCACCATCGCGTTGCTTTGCCCGCCCTGGGCGGCGGTGTCGGCCGAATCCCAAAGCTCGTCGAAGTTCGTGTAGTGCGTTTTGGAGTTCTGAACGCAATCGAACTTGGCGTAAGCGTCTCCGGTCGAGAACAAATTCAAACAACATGCAAGCTTCTTGTTCACCGTGTTTTGAAAACGCGCGGCCGCGGTAGAGCCCGTGATGTGGGTCGAGACTGCCGACGCCAAGCCTGAGGCGCTTCCGTCGTCGCAAGCGTGATGTTCGGCGATGAATCGGCAATTTCCGGCGGCGTCGGTTTCTTTCGGCAATTTGCAAGTCGGGGGCGTGGGGCCGGTCGTGCTTCCGCTGGTGGTCGTTCCGCTGGGAATGACGGGGCCACCATTGGTGAGGGTGGGGTTGGTCGTCGCTGTGGTTCCACCGGGATCGGCAACGATTCCGTTCGTATTCCCCGGCGGGACGTAAATCGTTCCGGTGGTGGTTCCGACGGGCGTGCTCGTGGTACTTCCGCCATTGGTTCCACTGCTACCGCCGTTCGATGACCCACCGCCGGTGACGCTGATCACGGATCCGGTACTCGGGTTGTAAGGGGCGGGGCCGCCGGCCGTTCCGGTACCGGTCAGGCCGCCGTTGCTGTTCAATTTACAGGTGATACAATCGGATAAATCGTTTTCTTTCGCCTGAACGGAAAAAGGCCATCCCACGGCGACGAATCCTGTAAATAAGACCATCAACGACAATGATTTCATGTTAACCCCCGAGTTCATTCTTATCCTCATCAGGATAAGTGAGAACGGAAGAGCGACCAAGGACGTTGCAGTCGGGCAGCGTTTTTTTTTTGGGGGGAACGAAGCTTATTTGACCTGAATCACACTCATATTCGGCATTCGTTTGGCGAAAACCGATTTCGGAAGGTTGGCTTTGATCGTTTCGTTGAGTTTCTTGAGGATCGTCTGTTTATACTGGCTTCGCCGATAAACGAGACTGATTTCACGAGTGGGGATCGGTGATTTGATTTCTTTCAAGCCCGGATGTTTGTCTTGAATCAAGCGCTCGGTCGCCAGCGCCGGTAACAGCGTATAGCCATAGCCTTGTTCGACGAGCTGAATGATCGTTTCCATGCTGCCGCTTTCGAAGCTCACGTTCTTGAACACGGCCGAAGTTTTTCTGGCCGAGCAAAGCTTCACGACTTGGTTGCGAAGGCAATGGCCTTCCGACAACAGCCAGATTCCGTTCGCGGTCAGATCGTCTTCGCTGACCGACTTGAGCTTCGCGATCGGATGGGTCGACGAGGTGTAAACCCAAAACGGTTCGTAATAGAGCGGTCGTTCGTCGAGCGCGATCACATTGAGGGGCGTGGCCAGAATTCCGGCATCGATTTCGTCGCGATCCATGGCTTCGATGATCTGACTCGTGGTCATTTCGCGGATGCTTAAATTTACCTTGGGGTAGCGATCGGCGAAGATGCCGACGAATTTCGGAAGCAAGTAGGGCGCGACCGTGGGAATGACGCCGAGTCGGAACTCGCCGCTCGGTTCTCCGCCCTGGTCGACGCTCAGGTGTTTGAGCTTTTCGTACTCGCGCAAAACGGTTTTGGCCTGCTCGATCAGATCGGCCGCCTCGGGGTTCGGCAAAATCGGCTGCTTCGAGCGATCGAAGAAGGTGACGCCGTATTCTTCTTCCATCTTGTGCAGCTGCATGCTGAGCGTGGGTTGCGAAACGTGACAGGCTTGGGCCGCTTTTCCGAAGTGACGGTATTTGTCGACGGCGACCAGGTATTCGAGCTGAGTCAGGGTGGCCATAATTAAAATCTATCGTATCACAAAAATCATTGGCGAGAGAGAAAAAGCGGCGGAATGCGTGAGACCACCGTCATCGGCGACGAATCGGGATAGACGGTGCTGATCGAGCAGCCCGCTTGAGTTTCGTGAAAATCGCCGTAACCCGCCGAAAGGATGCCTTCCGCCTCGCCGGTTTCGGCGTTGAAGACGAGCGAGCCTGAGTTGATCGAAAACGCGTCGAGGTCGGTGACGAAGAAATCCGGACGGGTTTGGAACACGGAGCCTTCGGCAAGCTTGAGCGGAATGCCGCTCGGAAAACCGGCGAGGACGACGCGGGTTCCGAGCTTGACGGTGGCGCTGGAGTCGGCAACGCTCACGGGCGAAAATCTCGTGACCTTGCGATCCAGGCGGATGAGCGCGTAATCGATGAATTTCGAGATCTCGAATTTTTCTTGGACGACGGTGCCTGAATAGACGTTTTCGACCGGCACTTCGTCCGAAAGATAACCGAACACCCACGCGACTGACGAAAGGTCCGATCCCCGGTCCAGCATGCCTTCGACACAATGGCCGGCAGTCACCAGCAAATCGTCCGAGATCAGAAAGCCCGAGCAATCGGCGGCAGACGGCTGATCGAAGAAACGCTCGGTGGGGCAGAGGCCGAATTGTTTTCCGAAGGTGGGAGCGACGATTTTGTAGGTACCCTGGTCGGTGCGTTGAAGACGGCCGACGGGGATCATGGCCGCTGCGGCCTGGGCCGATTTTTTAAAAACCGGATTTTGAACTTGTGAGTATTCCCTCCGGTCGTCTTGGCCATAGATGCTGGCAAAGACCGGTAAGGAGAACCATAAAAGTAAAAAGGCCAAACGGGGTTGCACGGGGCGAAGTATAGCACGCCGGAAAGAAAAAAGGCAGCTCTCCGCGAGGGGAGAGCTGCCTTTATAACGATTTTAAAACGATTACGCCGATTTTTTCCAATCGCCGCGCGCATCCCACCACTGTTTGGCCCAGTGGGTTTGGGTTTGTTCCACCCATTGATTCCCACGGACTTCTTTCCAGACGAATTGTTCGAGTTCGTCGGGGGTCTTCACGTCAAGCCAGATCGAGCAATCCCAGTCGCCGGTGGTCGACCAGACGCCTTTGACCCATTGATTGTTTTGCCATTTGCTCCAGGCATCCACGGGCGTTCCCGGTTTCCATTTGATGTTCACCCATGCTTGCCATTGTCCTGCTGTGTTCATGTGCACTCCTTGTTGAAAGTTTCTGTGACTTCCTTTCAGGGTACGGACGACGGAGCGGGACAATCAAGAGACAAGAGTTTGACTTTAGCCTGAAAAATACCGCTTTAAAGATACAGCTCTTCAGGATCGATCTTCGTGCGCAGAAGCTCGACGATTTTCGCGTCGGGCTCGGGGACGGTCTTCAGCTTCGGCGCGATCTTGAGGTTCCAGCCGCAGCTTTGCTTGACCTTCTCGACGGTGACGCCTTCGTAGATTTCAGTCAGCGTGAATTCGCCGTCGATCATTTCGAGCACGCCCAGATCGGTGATGGCGCGGGTCGGGCCGCCGCCCGGAAGACCGAGTTCTTGCCGGGTTTTGTCGTGGAATCGCGAGCCCGGGCTCGTGATGAAATCGCATTTCTCGACGAAGCTTTTAGGCGACATGCGCATCATGATCAGCACCCGGTGCGAGTGCGTGGCGATCTCGCAGGCGCCGCCCGAACCGGGCAGGCGGACTTTCGGGTTCGCATAATCGCCGATCACCGTCGTGTTGATGTTGCCGTAACGGTCGATCTGGGCACCGCCCAAAAAACCGACTTCGATCAAACCGCCTTGCAAATAGCTTTGAAAAATATCCGATTGCGAAACGATCGCGAGCGAATCGGTGACGAGCGTCGGATCGCCGATCGAAACCGGCAGCCGCGCGGGGATCGTTCCGATCGTGCCGCTTTCGTAAATCATGAACAACTGAGGCGCATGAGTCGCGCGCGCCAGGTTGCACGCCAGATTCGGAAGACCGATGCCGACGAACACGACGTCTTGATCTTTCAATTCTTGCGAAGCACGGACAGCCATGCGCTCGCTCGGTTTAATATCCATAATCGACCCCCTCGCATTTACGGGGTTTGGCTTTCAGACGTTCGATCAGATCCGTGCCCATCTTGGCCAGGTATTCCTTACGGTCCTTCACGCCGTAAACAAAAGCATCGAGATAGTTTTTGTACGAGGCCGGATCGCGCGAGATTTCTTCCCACTGAACGTAAAACGCGTTGTCGCGGTCGTAGTACCCTTGCGCGTACGACGGATGACAGCCCCAGGGTTCGTGCACGACGTGATCGACCAGAATGCCCGGAACGAGCGTGCGGTTCGGATCGCGGCGGATCACCGAGGTATCGACGATTTCTTCGGCGACGATGATCACCCGCTTGGACGAAAAGGCGACTTCCTTCTGGGTGCCCATCAGTCCCCAGACCTGGGCGTTACCCTCGCGGTCGGCGCGCTGAACGTGAATGATCGCCACGTCGGGATGAAGCGCCGGAACAGTCGCGAATTTTTCGCCGGTGTAAGGGCAATTCACCGACTGGATTTTAGGGTTTGAAGCGGGGATGTCCGTCCCCTCGTAGTTTTTCAGCGGCCAGAACGGCAGGCCCGAGCTTCCGGCCAGCGTGCGCGCGACCATGCCGAAGTGCGAGTACTCTTCGAGTTCGATCTTCGAGATCGAGTCTTTCTGGGAACGCCGCCGAAGCGCATGCAGCGAGCCCACGCCGGGGTTTCCGGCCCAACTGAAGACGAGCTTCTTCACCAGTCCCGCTTCGATCAGCTGATCGTAAACGAGGTCGGGGGTCAGGCGAACGGCGGTCAGGTCTTTGATCCCTTGACGGATGATCTCGTGGCCCGCAGCGAACGAAATCAAGTGAGTAAAGCCTTCCAAATAAAGCTCGCAACCGGGCTTCACCGCATCGGCGATCGCCTCGCGCATGGAAACGATTTTATTGGCTTTGACCTTCGCGGAACGCTGTAACGACGAGTGCATGGTCTTAACCTGCCGAGCCCAGCTCGGTCAGACACTGATCGACGATCTCCAGCCCGACCTTCACTTCATCCTTCGTGATCACGAGCGGAGGCGCGAAGCGGATCGTGGATTTTCCGCACGAGAGCAGCAGCAGTCCTTTGGTGAACGCGAGTTGTTCGAGTTTACCCACGAACTCGACGGCGGGAGATCCGTCTTTTTTGACGAACTCGCAGCCGATCATCAGGCCCACGCCCCGGACGTCACCGATCACCGAGTGCTTCTTCTGAAGCTTTTTCAGCTCTTCGATAAAATATTTTCCGACTTCGCGGATGCTCGGAAGCGTGTCCTGGATGATGTCGAGCGTGGCGTTCGCGGCGGCACAACAGACAGGGTTCCCGCCATAGGTCGAACCGTGGCTACCGCGTCCCCAAGTCATGACCGAGGTCTTGGCGATGATCGCGCCGATCGGCATGCCCGAAGCGATGCCTTTCGCCGAAAGGATTACGTCGGGGGCGACCCCCATGGTCTCTGCCGCGAAGAAATCGCCCGTGCGGCCGATGCCCGATTGGATTTCGTCGAAGATGAGGACGATGCCGTGTTGATCGCAAATCGCGCGCAAGTCTTTCAAGAATTTCTTCGACGGCATGATGTAACCGCCTTCACCCTGAATCGGCTCGACGATGATCGCCGCGACTTCGGTCGGTTGAAAGTGACGGGTAAAGAATTCGTTCTCGATATAGCTTGCGCAAGTACAGTCGGTGTCGCTCTTTTCGCGGCTGACGCCGCAAGGGCAGTGATAAGGATTCGAGTACGGCGCGTGATACACCTCGGGGAGGAGCGGGCCGAAAAACGACTTCTGCGTGTACTTCGACGCGTTCAGGGTGATCGCTCCCATCGTGCGGCCGTGGAACGCTCCGCTGAATGCGATGATCTTCTGGCGTTTCGTATGCAGACGCGCGAGCTTGATCGCGCCTTCGACGGCTTCCGTCCCGGAGTTGCTCAAAAATACCTTGGTCGGCCCCATGTAGGGCGCGACGATTTTCGCAAGCTTCTCGCAAATGGTGACCATCGATTCGTAGTAGAAATCCGTCCCGCAGATGTGCAAAAACTTCGCCGCCGAATCCTGAATCGCTTTGACGACCTTCGGATGCGAATGCCCGGTCGAAGTCACCGCGATTCCCGCCATGAAGTCGAGAAACGAGTTTCCGTCGACGTCGTAAACGAACGAACCTTCGCCGTGATCGACGACGAGCGGGTACTCTTTGATGTAAGAGGGAGAGGTGACGGCACGGTCGCGTTCAATGACGGACTTCGCCTTCGGCCCCGGGGGCGGGGTTTTGATTTCAGGGCGTTTCGATTGTGTTTGCATTCAACGAATTTACCTTATTTCGCACGGCTAAAAAAGTGAAAAAGAGTTTCGACGGACTGTGCCGATCGGCCACGTCTAACACGGCGGGCGGAAACCGGAAACCGCATCCAACCGAGGATTTTTTCAAGAATGCCCCATCCGGCTCGTGGGATTGCCAGTCCAATCGGAATGCGGGAAAATAGAGGGGTATGCAGCCTAGGGTGAATCGAGATCAGTTGAATCAATGGTCGGTTCCGAACGATGAAGCCAGCGAACGGTTTTTGGATCGTTTGGTGAGGAATTTCCTCGAAAACGTCCCCAACGTCACCCGCGAAATGGAGGGTCACCTGCGCAGCCGTGATTTCGATGCGATCGCGAAGCTTGCCCACATCCTGAAGGGCACCTCGGGCAATCTCGGGCTGATGCTGCTCCAGGAATACTGCGCTTTTCTCGAACAAAGCGCGAAGGACGGCGACGTCGATCGGACTGGCGAACTGATTCGAAAAATTCGAGAGGAGACCCCGCAAACGATGGAAGCGTTAAGCCGGATGAAATGAGCCGGTGACGGCGCCCTCGGCGGATGGGAGTAGGGCATGAAGTATTCTACGCCTCGGTCCTTATCGAAAAAAATCACCCTTTCCATGGCGCTTCGGCTGATGGCGGTGACGGTCATCATCGTGGCGATCAGTTACGTCCACGTCGCCTCGATCGTTTCGCGCATGATCGGCGAAAACCTCGGTCAGTACATTCAAGTCCGGGCCGAACGCGAAAGCGAAGTCTTCCAGATGACCGAAGAGTCGCACCGGCTGCTGCGCGATCGCCTCTCTGAACAGCTCGCGCATCCGGTCGATCGCGCGGGTCTTTTTCAAAAACTTTTCGTTCGCGATCCCGACGGCGCCATCCGCCAGCGGCGTCATTTCGACACGGCCCGAACTCCGTCGTTTTTCATCCCGAAAGGAACGCGCGTCGATTCGCGCGAGCGGGGACTTGCGCTCACCGCTTACGAGTTTCTTAGCCGCGAATGCCTGTCGAGCCTGGCCAGCTACTCGGATTGCTGGGTGAGCTTTCGCGACGGTACCTTCGGTATTTTTTATCCCACGTCGCCCGATTACACGAGGCATGCCTCGGCGAACTTCAGGATTTCAGAGCGGCCGTGGTTTCAGGTCGTCGATCCCGGCCACGACCCCGAGCGGTCGTCCGAATGGACGAACACCTATCTGGACCCGAACTCGAAGGCCTGGATGGTGACGCTCGTGACGCCGATTTACGTCGGCGGAAAATTCGTCGCCGTGCTCGGAAACGACCTCGAAGTGGACGCGCTGGTGAAGCGGACCATGCATTCCGGCCTGGAAGGGACGAAAAACTTCGTCTTCCGTTCGGACGGCGTTCTGATCTCTCACCCCGATTATCAGCAGCAGATCTGGAATTCCGGCGGAACGCTCAACATTCGCGATCTCAAATCGGATGCGGCCTTGCAAGAAGCGCTGGCCTTCGCGCGAAAAAAGGGGCAGCAAAAATCGGTGATTCCGCTTCACGGCGAGGATGCGCTGTTGGCGATGGCGAAATTGGCGAGCCCCGACTGGTACATCGCCATGCTTTATCCGAAGCGCCTGATCCGGGCCGCCTCGATGGATGCGTCGCGGCTGATTTTGCTCGTGGGTCTTTTCGGGCTGTTAGTCGAAATCATCCTGCTCATTCGCATCCTGGATCGAAAAGTCGAGGAGCCGCTCGAATCGATGATCAAGGTCGTGCGGCGACTTTCGAGAGGCGATCTCGACACCAAGGTCGAGATGAAGACGAACGACGAGCTTGAGATTTTAGGCGCGGCCTTTAACGACATGACGAGCAAGCTGAAAACGTCGTACGACCAGACGAAAAAAGCGATGGACGACGCCTTGGCGGCTTCGCACGCGAAATCGCGTTTCGTCGCGAACATGAGCCACGAGATCCGCACCCCGCTGCACGGAATTATCGGCATGGCGCAGTTTCTCGATCAATCGAAACTGAGCGAAGAGCAACGCAAGTACGTCGAGATCATTCGCAGCTCGGGCAAGACGCTGCTTTCGATCGTCAACCAGGTGCTGGACATTTCGAAAATCGAGTCGAACAAATTCGAGATCGAAAACGTCGAATTCGAGCTGGAACCGCTGCTGAGGGAAGTCGTGTCGAGTCTTCAATACGCGGCACAGATGAAGAATCTGCCGCTGATCCTGAAGCTCGATTTCAAACTGGAGCGGCGCCTGCGCGGCGATTCCACGCGTCTGAAGCAGGTCGTCTTCAACCTCGTGAACAACGCGATCAAGTTTTCTCAAACGGGCGAGATCGTCATCCGGGCGCGGACCTTCAACGAAAACACCCACGACGTGGAGGTCAGAGTCGAGGTCGAGGATCACGGCATGGGCATTCAAGAAAGCGTGCTGCCGCGTCTGTTCACCCCGTTCGCCCAGGCCGATTTGTCGACGGCGCGAAAGTTCGGCGGGACGGGCCTCGGGCTTTATCTTTGCAAAAGCTTCGTCGAGGCGATGGGCGGTTCGATCGGCGTCAAGAGTAAGGTCAACGAAGGATCCTTGTTCTGGTTCGAAATCCCGTTCACCTGGGGCGGCGACATCGAGCTGGAGCCGAACCCTCCCGAAGAGCGTCAGCCGGCCGAAGCGTTCAAAGACGTGAAGCCCATCCTCGTAGCCGAAGATTTTCCGACCAATCAGTTTTTGATGGTGAAGCTGCTCGAAAACTTAGGGCTTCCTTGCGACGTGGCCCAAAACGGTTTAGAGGTGCTGGATGCGCTTGAGAAGAAAGAGTATTCGCTCATTTTAATGGATTGCCAGATGCCCGAAATGGACGGTTACGAGGCTTCGATGGAAATCCGCTCGCGCGTCGATTCGCCTTATCGCTACATTCCCATCGTCGCCGTCTCGGCGAATGCGATGAAGGGCGATCGCGAGAAGTGCCTCGCCGCCGGAATGAACGACCTGATCAGCAAACCCATTAACGCGAAAGAGTTTCAGGATAAGCTGAAGTATTGGATCGGGGGATAGGCACCGATCATCCGGAAACGATGGTCCGAGATTGCTCGCGCATGAACTGCGAAACGTAGTAGGGGCCGCAGCCGCCTTTGCCGGTGGCTCCCGAGCCTTTCCAACCGCAGAAGGACTGGACTCCGGGCCAGGCGCCGGTGGTCGCGCCGGCCGCGCGATTCACGTAAATAACGCCCGCTTCGACATGGTTCAAGAAATGATTCACTTCGTTTTCGTCACGGCTGAAAATCCCCGCCGTCAACCCGTACTCGGATTGATTGGCGAGCGCCAGCACGTCCGCGAAGTTTTTGAATTTCGTCACAGCCAAGAACGGCGCAAAAAGCTCGTCCTTGAAGTGGCGCGCGGTCGACGGAAGTTCGGCGATCGTCGGATCGGCGAAGTAGCCGTTCTTGAGCTCCGGTTTTGTGCGCAGATCAGTCCCGCCGAAAAGAATCTTGCCCGTCGATTTTGCGTCGGCGATGGCTTGCAGGTGCCGGTCGAGCGATTTTTGAGTGATGACCGGACCGATGTAGTTTTCTTTTTTCGTCGGATCGCCGATGGTGACGGTTTTGGCCTGAGCCACCAGCTTCTCGATGAAGGCATCGTAAACGGATTCATGCACGTACAGACGCGAAAGCGCGCTGCATTTCTGGCCCGAAAGACCGAAGGCGCTTTTCATACAGCCCTGAGCGGCTTGATCGAGGTCGGCACTGGCGCAAACGAAGGCCGGGTTTTTTCCGCCCAGCTCGACCAACACGGGTTTGGCGAAGGGGCCCGCGTTCATATGACGGATGATGCTCATTCCGACTGCCTTGCTGCCGGTAAAGGCGACGCCGTCACACATCGGGTGCTTCGTCATCGCTTCGCCCAGCGCGGGGCCTTGTCCGAAGACGACCTGTAAAACGCCTTCCGGCAATCCGGCGTCGCGATAGGCGAGGTAAATTTCGTGCGCGCATCCCGGCGCATCGTCCGAAGGTTTCAAGATCACGCTGTTTCCGGCCACGATCGCGGCCGACGTCATCCCCGAGGCCAGGGCCATCGGAAAATTAAACGGAGCGATCACGGCAAAGACCCCGTAAGGACGCAAAATGTCTTGCGTGTGTTCGTTCGGCGAAAGCTTGGCCAAGGGCTGATCGAAGCCTTTTGCGTCGGTCATTTGTTGGGCGTAATACGACAGCAAGTCGGCTGCTTCTTCGGCATCGCCCAGCGACTCCATGCGGTTCTTGCCCACTTCGAGGGTCATCGTCACCGCAAGCTTCATGCGGCGTTCGCGGATGTTTTCGGCGGCTTTCTGGGTGATCTTCACCCGTTCTTGCCAAGGGGTCGCAGCCCAAGCGACTTGCGCTTTTTTCGAAGCCTGAAACGCTTCGTCCAGGTGGGAAGCGTCGACCGTGTGATAGCTCGCGATCAGTTCAGAGGTGTTGGCGGGGTTGTATTTTTGATTCAGTTTCCCAGTTTTGACTTCTTTGCCGTTGATGACGGAAGGGACTTCGAGCCCTTTTTTAAATTTCTGAACGGCCTCGTCGAACGCTTGGTGAATGACGCTCATATCGGCATTGAGCGCGGAATAGGTGATTTTGAATCCTGACATGTGTGACCTCCCAAAAGAATGATTTAAATTAACCCAGTTTTTTCATCAAGGCATCGGCGTGCTCGCGATCGAGCAGTTCGAAGGCCATGTTTTCGAACGAATACTGATACACCTCGGCCGTTTTGATGTTGAAAAACCAGCCATGGAGCATCAGACGGTTTTCACGCATCCGTTCGCGGACCTGAGGATAAGTCTTCAGGTGCTCGATCTGAAGCAACACGTTTTCTTGCGAAAGCGTGTTGACGTCGACTTCTTTGAAATCGCCTTCGATTCCGTTCTTGAGCCATTCCCGGAGGCCCGCACTGGAGAGTTTCCCCAGTCCGTTTCGAATCGCCGTGATTCCGCCGCATTGAGAATGGCCGCAGATGACGATATGGCGGACATCGAGCGATTCGAGGGCGAAATCGAGCGCGCTTTCGAAGTAGGCGGCCAGGGGCGACCCGTGGGGCGGAACGATGTTGCTGATGTTTCGAAGCACGAACATATCGCCCGGATCGGTCGAGGCGAACACGTTGACCGCGACCCGGCTGTCCGAGCAGGCCACGAGCAGCACGTCGGGCGTTTGCCCGAGCGCCAACTCTTCGAAGTGCTCGATCACGTTGGGACGGATTTTTTCGCGGAACTCGACGACGCCTTTCAATAGCTTTTTCATGTGTTTCGAGTATAGATCGGGTGGGCGCTGGATGCAACCGGTGCGACATTCGACGAAATTCGTTGAGGTGTGGACTGCCGGTCTACGGAAAATCTTCTAAATATTTACTTATTATTTAAAAAATGACGGGTTTTTGCTATTCTGCGTGCGGAGTGAAAATTTAGATGAAGACGACTTTGCAGACTGTTTTGCTTTTCATGATGTTGATCCCGATTTTGGGGCGAAGTGCCGCGCATGCCCAGCTCCCCGCCGAATCCTCGAACGTTCGGTTGCTGGGACGAGGCCTTCTTGATCGGAATACGGGTGAAAGCATCGCGTTGGCCTGCAAAGACGAAAACTGCGACACCATCGGATTGCTTTACGCCAAAAAAGGCCAGGCGAGTTGGGTCGGAAATACTTTTCCGGCTCCGGTCTACGAAGGACGGCAAAGCGACGGCAGCGAGATTCCGGGACCCCAAAAATTAATGCGCTACGCGCTGAAGCTGGAGCTGACCTATTTTATGGCGCTTCATAACCCTTACTTCGCCGCCGAAGAATACCGACGAGACGTACGGTACACCGAGTTTGTTCCGTTGGCGGGGGTGTTTCACCGAAGCGTTCATCACTATGAAGGGCTGTTCGAGAAGGCAGGATTCGACCAAAACGGATGGAATTGGTCGTCGAAAGCCAAGCCGACGAAAAGCTCGGTCGTTCAGCGGTATCTCTTCGTGTTCAAGCATCCGCCGATTCAGACCATGTGCTCAAATCTGAACGACATCCTGGAGCTGAAAGCACACTGCTATCAAAAGGGAGTTCGCTTTCACGACGGCGCCGAGCTGTTCATCACGAACAACGGAAAAAGCAATTACAGCCGCATGAAGGCGAATGCGTATTCGCCCAAAAAAGGCGATTGGATTTACGATGATTGAGGGTTAAATCGAAAACGAGCGAACGGCCTTTTCAAGAAGTGCCACGCACTCGTCGGCTTCGTGCATCGTCATTTCAAGCGAAGGCCCGAGCATGACGAGATCGCCGTTCACCCCGTCGGCCTGGCCGTAGTTCGGCCAAAGAATCAAACCCTGATCTTGCGCGTGCTGCACGAATTGAGGCGCGAATTTCTGCGCAACGGGGAAGGGTTGCTTCGTCGCCTTGTCTTGCACGAACTCGACGCCCGCCATATGGCCGATGCCGGTGACCGAACCCACGAAGGGGAGCGGCTGAAGATGGCGTTTCAGTTCCGAAAGCCAATGCGCCGAGACGGTCTGCGATTTTTGTAGAACTTGATTCCGGTCGAGGTACTTCAGGACGGCAGCCGCCGTCGCGGCCATCGACGGAGACTGCATGTAGGTCTGCGCGTGCATGAATCCGCCCGATCCGCGCTTCATCGTATCGACGTCGCTTTGCCGGACCAAGATGGCCGAGACGGGCATGAAGCCCGCGTTGATCCCTTTTCCGAGCACGAGAACATCGGGCTTCAGGTGTTCGTGTTCGGCTGCGAAGAATTTTCCGGTCCGGCCCGATCCGCACATCACTTCGTCGGCGATCATGAGGATGTTGTTTTTGCGGCAGATCTCTTGCACGCGTTGAAAGTAACCCTTCGGCGCGATCCATGCGCCGGTGGATGAGCCGCTTACCGTCTCGAAGATGAAGGCACTGATCGTGTCGGCGCCTTCGCGCTCGATCAAGGTTTCGAGCTCGCGCGCGTAATATTCGGCGCCTTTTTCGTGATACTGGCGCATCATCTCGTCCGGATCGTTGGTCTGAACGAAGGGCGCGCGATAGCCGTAGGGGGCGCTGACCGTCAACACGGGCGAAATGAGCGGGCCGTAGACTTTCTTGTAGTGAGGCCGCCCCGAAGCCGAAAGCGCGTACAGCGTGTTGCCGTGGTATCCGGGCGAGCGCGAGATGAGTTTGTGCTTGTTCGGAAAACCTCGATCGTACCACAGTTGGCGCGCATACTTGATCGCGGCCTCGACGGCTTCCGAACCCGACGCGAGCAATCCCACGCGATCGAGGCCGATCGGTTTCGCCCGTTCGGCAAGCAATTGCGAGCATTCTTCCATCGCGGGCGAGGTGAACTGCGTGCCGTTGACGTAAGCCACTTTTTTCATCTGCTCGAAGATTTCGGCCGCGAGCACCTCGTTTCCGTGGCCCAGGCTTGCGACGAGCGCCCCGCCCGAACCGTCGAAGTATTTTTTCCCGTTCTGGTCGAAGAGGTGAACCCCTTTGCCGTACGTGCACACCGGAAAATTCTTCGTCAGATTCCGAAGCAGCGTGTGTCCCTGTGGATAATGAATCGTATTCATGGTGATGCCCTCAAGAAATCATTCGGATTCTTCGTCCGAAAATATAAGCCAGTAGCCCAAACGTCGCCGAAAGATAAGCCGTATTCGAAAACCCTGTCAGGTGAAACGTACCGGGTACCTGCGTGACCACCCATCCGCCGATGAACGATGCGGTGGCCGAGCCCAGCTGTTGAATGCAAGAATTCAAGCTCATGAAACTCCCCCGCCGCGACGGAGGGATACTCGACGAGATGATCGTCATCGCCGGAACCATGCGGGTGTTCGAGAGCACGAAGAACGCCGTGCTGACGACCAACACCCAAATCGGGGCCACGACGCCCAGGCGGGTGAGGATGAAAACGGGGATCAAAAACAGCAATCCCATGCGAGTAAAAATCAGGGTCGGGTTCGTCCGGTCACACCATTTACCCATGAGCGGGCCGGTAAAGGCCGTCATCATCCCGCCTAAGAGATACAATAACGGCAGCTGGCTCTCAGGAAATCCCGCGTTCGCCACGATATAGGGGCTGATGAAGGGGATGACCACGAATTGCGAAAGCACCATCATGAACGTCGTCAAGAGCGCCGTTCGCGAATTGAGGTCGCCCAAATTTTCGGTAATGCCGGCGAAGATTCCCGAGTAATGCGATTGCAGGTGTGAACGGACGTTCGGAACGATTTTGAGCGCCGAGAACAGCGCGATCAGACCCAGCGTCACGATCACGAAGAAGGGGGCATGCCATCCGTATCGGTTGGCAAACAGCAGGCCGACGGGAACCCCCACGATCGCCGCGAGCGAAAACGAGGTCATGAGCTTGCCCGTGGCGGCGCCGCGCTCGTGAATGGAAAACACGTCGCCGATGATCGCAAAACAAATTCCCGAAAGAAGACCCCCGAACGCTCCCGAGAGGGCTCGCGCGAACAGCAGAAAGGCGAAGCTGGGGGTGAGGGCGCAGGTGAAGGTTCCGGTCAAAAACCCGATATAAGCGCCGAGCAGGGCGTGCTTGCGGTCGAGGCGATCGAAGATCAGCGATCCTAAGAATCCGAAAATGCCGGCCGTAAAAGAGTAAATCGAAACCAGGAACGAAAACTGCTGAGGGTTGATTTGGAACAACACCATGAGTCGCGGGCCCAAGGGCATGAGCACCATGAAGTCCATGATGTGGGTGAACATGACGAGCGCCAAAACCACCACGATCCACTTTTTCTGAGCGGGCGAAAGGCTGTCTCGAAGGGGGGCATCACGATGCGCTCGGGGAACTGAATGCCGAGCGATTGCATTGGGATCCGCTTCGGCCTCCCCGGGTTGTGGTGTGGTATCGGGCATGATAGGGATAATACCATGGCTCAACCTCGATCTGCATTTCCAAAACCAATCTATATCGGCGCGTCAACTCGGACTCCGTTTGGGAAGTTCGGAGGCGCGTTAAAGCGATTTCTGGCCGGTGAATTGGCGACTCTGGCGCTCAAAGAGTGTATGCGCCGCGTTTCAAGCGCAGACGGAGCCCTCTCCACGAATCCGGATTGGGTTTTTTTGGGTCATGCCCGTCAAGCCGGCGCAAGGCCGAACCCCGCCCGACAGGCCACGGTCTTCAGCGGCCTTTCCGAAAAAATTCCCGCCATCACTTACAACCAAGCCTGCGCGTCGGGCTTGGCCTCGATCATCGCAGCGGCCGAGAAGATCGCTCTCGGTCGCGCTCAAACCGTGTACGCCGGCGGAGTCGAAAGCATGTCGAACACGCCGTATTTGCTGATGCAAGGGCGTTGGGGTTTGCGTCTTGGCCATACCGAAATTTTAGATGGCATGTCTCAAGACGGATTTTTCTGTCCGATGGCGAACATGCTGATGGGCGCGACCGTCGAGAGTTATCTGGCGAAAGAACTGGGGATCAGCCGCCGCGAGCAGGACGAATACGCGCTCGAATCGCAAAAACGCGCCGATGCCGCTTGGAAAGCCGGAAAGTTCGACGCCGAGACTTTTGAAATTCCCGGCGACGGAAAAAATCCGGGCTTGAAAGAAGACGAACACCGCAGGCCTTCGACTTCGCTCGAAAGCCTGGCGAAGCTTCCGCCGGTCTTCGACCGCGCTTCCGGCACGGTCACGGCCGGAAACTCAAGCGGCATCGTCGACGGCGCCGCTTTCGTTCACGTCACCGATCGTCCGCTTCAGTCGAGCGAACTCGAATTGCTCGATTACGAATCGATCGCGCTCGATCCGCGCCGCATGGGCCTGGGCCCGATCGAATCGACCTTGAATCTTTTGAAACGCAACGGCCTTTCGGTCGCCGATCTCGAAGCCGTCGAATTGAACGAAGCGTTCGCCGCCCAAGCGATCGCCTGCAACCGCGAGTTGAAGATTCCGGCCGAGAGACTGAATGTCCACGGCGGATCGATCGCCATCGGTCATCCGATTGGCGCTACCGGAACCCGGATCGTGGCGACGCTTTCGAATGTGTTGAAAGGTAAAACAGGAGCGTTGGGAATTGCAACACTGTGTGTGAGCGGCGGTCAGGGAGTTGCCGTTTTGGTGCGTTCTTTGCGGTAAAAGCCGCAAATGTCGCTTGCGCGAAGTTCGGTTCGATGAAAACCTTGAAGGCGTAACTATCATTACGAAAGGGAACTGAATCATGAACATGAAAAACGTATTCGCAGCATCGATCGTCGCCGGTTTAATCGCTTCTTCAGTCGCGATGGCTCAAGAAGATTCCGCAGCTCCGGCAGCGGACCAAGCCGCTCCCGCAGCGGAACATCATGCGATGGACAAGCATTCTTGCCAAGGCATGCACATGAAGAAAAAACACCACCACAAAAAACACAAAAAAGCGGAAAAGAAAGCCGCTGAAGGTGCCGCTGAGTAATCGAGGCACTTCATTATTGGTTTTTCGGAAAGCCGGCTGGTCACAGCCGGCTTTTTTCGTTAAAATGGCTTTATGTCGCGGCCATTCTTCAAAAATCACGGGGTGGGAGTCGGTTTGCGGGCCCCGCATTTTTCGACCTTCTTGAATCCCGCCACGCGGCCGCGCTCGGTGAAGTGGGTCGAAGTCATCTCTGAAAACTTCATGGAGGGAAGGGCCCTTCCGAACACGCGGCCGATCTTGACGCTCGAAAAAATCCGCGCCGATTTTCCGGTCGCGCTCCATGGGGTCTCGCTCAGCATCGGGTCGGTCGAGACCGACCCCGAATACCTGAAAGAATGGAAAACACTCGTCGATCGCATCGAACCGATCGCGGTATCGGATCACCTGTGCTGGACGCGAACGTCCGAGCATCAAAGCCACGACTTGAACCCCTTGCTCTTCACCGAGCTTGAGGCCGATCGCATCGCCGAGAAGATCGCGCGCGTTCAGGATTTTCTGAAGCGACGGATTTTGATCGAAAACGTTTCGACTTATTTGCTCTTCGAGCGATCCGAGATGACGGAAGCCGAATTCCTCGCGCGAATCGTCGAGCGTGCCGACTGCGGGCTGCTTCTCGACATCAATAACGTCTACGTCAACTCGGTCAATCACGGCTTCGATGCGCGCGTTTATCTTGAATCGATTCCGCACGCGCGGGTGGGGCAGATTCACCTTGCGGGCCACACTCGCGAGGCGGACACCCTGATCGACACCCACGACGAGCCGGTTTCGGATGCGGTGTGGTCACTGTTTCGGGGGTACGGCGAACGCTTCGGGCATGCGAGCGCGATGATCGAGCGCGACGGCAATATTCCCGAATGGCCCGAGCTCGAAAAGGAGGTGCTGACCTTGCAATCGTTTTTTCGACCGATCGAAAAAGATGCGGCAGAGGCCCCGGCCCGTCCGCCGTCGCTTCACCGAGAATCCGATTCGCTTTCTGGAATGGGGCAGTGGATGAATCGCTGGATGAACTCCCTCCTCGGCGACTTCGAACTCGAAGGAATTCGCGGGCGATTCGACGTGTACGAAGACGCGTATTGGACGCGGCTGAATAAAGCCGTCACCGATGATTTTGCCCGCTTTCACCAGCACGCGATCGCTCAGTACGGAGACGAAGCCTGGGACGCGCTCGTGTTCGACGCGCTTTCGACGACTCCGCCGTCTTCTTGGAGCATCATTGAATTAGGCGAAGCTTTCCTCGATGGGCTTGAGAAAACCGGGTATTTCGATCGTGATCCCGAAGGTGCGCGACTAGCGCAGCAGGATTGGGCGGTCGTGAAAGCCGGGCTTTACGCCGACGCCGCGTCGGACGCGAATCGTGATTTTGCGGCCTTGGAGCAACTTTCGCCCGCCGAGCTGGAGCAGGCCGTGCTGACGATTCATCCCAGTACCCAGATGTTATCCGAGCAGAACCGTTTGGTGTGGTGGTCGGGCGATGCGGGGAAGGGGCGCGTCCGGGAAAAATCCTTTTCATCCGAAGATTGGCGCAGTATCTTATCGGTGTTGAATGAAACGCCCATGCTCACGCTGGTGTCTCGCGATCCCTGTGCCGAGGGATTGATTCAAGAGGGAATCCAAACCGGGTGGATTTGTGGATGGAAACGGAATAAATAACGATGATCTTGAAGAAAAACCTGAACGCTGACAGCCGCAAATCCAAGCTGAAACCGACCGCGCCTCAGACGGCGATCGAACCTCGATTCAGAGAAATTTTAAAAGCCTTGGGCGAGAACCCTTCGCGCGAAGGCTTGCTCGATACGCCTCGGCGTTTCTCGAAGTCGATCGAGTTTTTGACCTCGGGATATCACAAATCCGTGGCCGACGTCGTCGGCCGCGGCATCTTCAAGGCCGAATCGAGCGAGATGGTCATCGTTCGCGATATCGAGCTTTACTCGCTTTGCGAGCACCACATGCTTCCGTTTTTCGGAAAGGCGCACGTGGCCTACATCCCCGATAAAAAAATCATCGGGCTTTCGAAAATTCCCCGGATCGTCGACGTATTCGCGCGCAGGCTTCAGGTGCAAGAACGTATGACGGCTCAGGTGGCCGACGCGCTGATGGAAGTGCTTCAGCCGCTCGGGGTCGCAGTCGTGATCGAGGCCGCTCATTTTTGCATGATGATGCGCGGGGTAGAGAAGCAAAACAGCAAGACGATCACCTCGGCCATGCGCGGGGAGTTTTACTCCGACCCGACCACGCGTAAAGAATTTTTGCAGTTGATTCATGAGTGACCCTGAAGCACCCTTGACGATTTCTCATTCCGGCGACTCGGGTCTGACGGACAGTCATTGCCATCTGAGCGACGAGCGCGTGTTCGCCGAAGCCGACGCGTTGATCGCGCGTGCGATGAATGCGGGAGTGACTCGTATCGCTCTGGCGGGGGTCGAGCCCGCCGAATGGACGAGGCAACTGGAATTGAAAGCCCGGTATTCCGATTTGCTGACCTTGAACTTCGGCCTGCATCCGTGGTGGGTCGAGAAGTATTCCCGCGCCGAGCTCGATTCGATTTTGCACGAACTCGATACGCGCGTGGCGCACGCTCAGGGAGTGGGCGAGACAGGGCTTGATTTTCATTCGAAGCGCAATGCTTCGCGTTTTGACGATCAACGCGAGGCCTTTCGGCAGCAAATCCGTATCGCAAAGAAACACTCCAAGCCGCTGGTGTTGCACGTGGTTCAGGCGCACGAAGAGTGCGTGAAGATCCTGAAAGAAGAATGCTCGTCGGCCAAATCGATGGGCGCTTCTGATTTGGGTATCCCGATCCTGGTGCACAGCTATTCGGGGAATGTGACTCAGCTGCAGGAATACCTGCGGCTCGGCGCTTTCATTTCTTACAGCGGCACTCTCGTGCGGGCGGCCCAAGGCGACGGCCATGAAAAGACGGCCAAGGCCTTGCTCAATACACCGATTCAGCGATTGTTGTTCGAGACGGATGCGCCCGATCAGGGATGGGGGGACCCCGAGAATTCGGACGAGAACGAACCCGCACGCGTGCGCGAGGTGTACGAAGCCGCGCTCAAGATCATGGAATTACCCCTCCAATCGGGCCTCCCCGCGCTGGCCGAGGTGGTCGGGAAGAATTTTCGACGCCTATTCGGCGCCTTGGGCAATGTTCCGAACGACCACGGAAGCGCACGCTAAACCGAACGCGCCCGTGACGAAGCTTGCGTTGCCCAGAATGATATTGCGGTTGTCGCAATTGAAGAATTCATTCTGGCCCTGAGGGCACACGCAACGAAAGCCCTTGCCGTGGTCGTACTTCAATTCCATCGGCGCCGTCGTCGGCTCGTCCGAGTAAACGGCGGGAATGCCGAAGTCGCCTTCTTGGGGGAATCCGTGTTGATCGCGCAGGATGCGACGAAGGGCCTTGGCGAGCGGATCTTTCGAGGTTTGGCCCAGATCGGCGATTTTTAAACGAGTGGGATCCATCTTTCCGCCCGATCCGGTCGAGGTCACGATGGGGATGCCGCGATCGCGACAAGTCGCCAGCAGATGACACTTCGGCGTTACGCTGTCGATGGCGTCGATGATGTAATCCACCGCCTGGCCGGTCAGGGTCTTGGCCTCTTCGAAAATTTCGTCGCTGAAGCGGGCGTTGTAGAATTTAACGATGGGATGAATCAAAGCCTGCGGATTGATCTTGCGCAGACGTTCGGCCATCACTTCGGCCTTTTTCTCGCCGACCTTTCCCTGAAGGGTGTGTAGCTGGCGGTTGAAATTCGTGACACAGATTTCGTCGAAATCGACCAAGGTCACGCGACCGACACCCGAGCGCACGATCGATTCGGCGGCGAACGAACCCACGCCGCCTAGACCGATGATCATCACGTGGGTAGCGAACAGTTTCTCCATCACGGTATCGCCCACAAGGCGTCCCATCCGGTCGAACCGGCGGTGAAGCCGGTAAGTCTCAAGCTCCGATTCGGTCATCGGAAGAATGGCAGGATCGGCCGCCGTCGTAGCGGAAGGCTTTGAAACTTCTGGGTTCAGGTCATGACTCATGGCCGCAGTTGTAGTGGATTTCGGCGGAGTTGGCAACCCCTACCTAAGCCCCCGAATGCGGTACGTAAGTCTCGGGCGCGTGAGATTTCGAATTTCCGGCCATCGCTTTGATTTCTTCGGCGACGACCGTATCGTCCGTCGCGCCCACGAGCTTTTTCATCGAGCGATTGCTCCAGACGCGGAATCGATCGATGTATTCGAAGGCAGCCGGCACGACCACGAGGGTCAGGAGGGTCGAGCTGACGAGCCCTCCGATAATGGCCCAACCCATGGACGTGCGCTGTTTCGAGGCCTCGTTCAATCCGATCGCCAGAGGAATCGTTCCCGCAATCAGCGCCAAGGTCGTCATCAAGATCGGACGAAGTCGCGTGCGGCCCGCGATCAGCATCGCTTCGGCCCGTTTCATGCCTTTTTCCCGGATGAGCTGATTGGCGAAATCGACGAGCAGAATCGAGTTCTTCGCCGAGACCCCCATCAGCATCACCATCCCGATCATCGAGAAAATATTTAAGCTTTCGCGAGCGAGCGCCAATGACACGATCGATCCGACCATCGCCAGCGGCATGGCCAGCATGATGGTGAACGGCGTGATGAACGATTCATAAAGCGACGCGAGGACGAGAAAGATGAACAAGACGCCGAGTCCGATCGCGGTGAGCATCCCGGATTGCATCTCTTGGAAGTTTTCAGCCTGTCCGACGAACGAGTAGGTGCACCCCTGCGGAAGCTTCAGCTCGGGATCGTGCTTGAACTTGTATTGCAAATCCTTGATCAACTTGCTCAAGTCGCCGCCCGGAGCGTTGTCGGCGTTGATCTGAATATACCGCATCCGATCCTGGCGGTTGATCGTCGTCGGCCCCGTCGTTTCAAACGGAGTGGTAACATCCGAAAGACGGATCAAACGATTGTTGATGTTCGGGACGTAGGTTTTGGAATAATCTTTTTCCAGATTCCGTTGAGAGTCCTGCAGACGAACCCGGACGTTGTATTCGACGCCGTTTTCGCGAAATTTCGCCGCTTTCGTCCCTTCGATCTGAGTCCGAAGTTCCTGCCCCAGTTTCGTGCTGGAAATCCCGAGCGTTTCCATTCGTTGCTTGTTCGGAATCACCTGGAATTCGGGTTTTCCCGGGCGGTAATTGGTATCGACATCTTTTAAGGCGGGACTTTTCTTGACGTAAGCCACGAGCTTCGTCGTATAAGCTTCGAGCACCTTCATGTCGGTTCCCATGATGTTCAAGTTGAAAGGCCGCTGACCGCCGCCGACCGGATCATAATCTTTGACGATCGGGTTGGCGTAAGAGAATTTTTTCAGCATCGTGCGGATGCGGTCTTTGAATTGGACGGTTGAAACGTTCCGATCTTTTGTCGGGACGAGTTTGACGTACATTTGCGCGGTGTTGGACTGGCCGCCGAGGTAATCCCCGACAGTCAGACTGGCGAGCGTGACTTCTTTTTGAGAGCGAATCATTTCGTCGATTTGTTTGCCGACGGCGTAGGTCTTGTCGAGCCCCGTTCCCGGAGGCATCTCGAACGAAACCATGAATTCGCCGGATTCTTGGGCCGGAAGGAAGGTACTCGGCACGAACTTGATCGCTGAACAACTGGCCAGGGTGACGACGAAGGCCATTCCGAGCGTCGCCAGCGGCCGACGCAAGGTAAAGCTGACGATGCGTTCATAGCGATGCTCCAGCCAGGTTTGAAACCGGTCGAAGGTCTGAAGCACTTTGGCGACCGGGCCCGATTTCTGATGAAGGTTCGTCGCCGTTCCGGCGAAGTAGGCCGAAAGCATCGGCGCGATGGTGAGGGCGTCGAAAAGCGAGATCAACATCGCGAAACAAACCGTCAATCCGAACTCGCGTAAGAACTGCCCGATCACGCCGGGAATGAATCCGACCGGAGCGAAGACGGCGATAATGGCGAGTGTCGTGGCAATGACTGCCAGCCGGACTTCAGCCGTTCCTCGGCTGGCGGCCCGGATCGGCGTTTCTCCCATTTCGATATGACGAAAGATGTTTTCTCGAACGACGATGGCGTCGTCGATCAATAGGCCGACCGAAATCGAAAGAGCCAACAAGGACATGACGTTGATCGTAAACCCGGCCGCGGCGATCAGAATGAAAGCCCCGATCAGCGAGTTCGGAAGCGCCAGCCCCGTGATGATGGTCGAACGGCCCGAGCCCAAAAAGAAAAAGACGACGATGATGGCGAGCAGGATTCCGATGATGATGGTCTCTTGCACGTCCTTGACGTTCGCATCGATCCATTCGCCGCCGTCGCGAACCATGCCGATGGTGCCTTTTCCGGGCACTTGTTGGAGGTTTTGATTGATTTGGGCGATCTTGGCCTTCATGTCGTGAACGACATCGAGCGTATTGGATTTGGATTGCTTATAGACCGCGAGAAAAAGGGACGGCTTTCCGTTGATGTAGGAGCGCATCGTCTCGTCTTCGAGCGTATCCTTCACGGTTCCGACGTCGGCAATCGTGGTCGGAACGTCGTTGCCGAGGAAGTTCACGATCGTGGACGAGATGTCCTTGACCGAGCTGAACTGGCCTACGGTGCGGAATACGGTTTGAATGTCGGTTTGATCGTTCTTTCCGACCGGAACGTTTTCGCCGGCCGTGGCCAGCTGTTCGGCCACCTTGGTCGCCGAGATTTGGCGGGCGTTGAGTTTGTTGCGATCGAGCTGAACTTGGATTTCGCGCTTTCGTCCGCCCCAGATTTCGACCTTACCCACTTGATTGACTTGTTCGAAGCGAGGCTTGATGTACTCGTTGGCGAGATCGTAAAGCTTGGCTTCGGGCAGATCGGCATTGAGCGAAAGAATCAGGATCGGCTGGTCGGAAGGGTCGACCCGGCGGATGATGGGATCGTCGGTCACGTCGTCCGGGAAGTTCATCTTCGCGGCGGCGGCGTGATCGCGCACCTGTTGCTCGGCCACTTTGATGTCGGTCGAGAGGGTAAACTCGGCCACCACCATCGACACGCCCTCTTGATTGATCGAGCTTAAGCGTTTGATGCCCGAAATCGTGCTCATCTCATCTTCAAGCGGTTTAGAAATGAGGGTTTCGATCTCGTTCGGAGCCGCGCCGGGATAATTCGTCTGGACGGTGATCACGGGCAAGGTCACGTCCGGAAAAAGATCGACGCCGACCCGGCTCATCGAGATGAGGCCGATCGAAAGCATGAGGATGACGATACAGGTAATGAAGGTCGGACGTTTGATCGCTAAGTCGGCTAAGTTCATGGTTGGTCTCCGAAAGTTTTCATGCGGGTGAGGACGTTCAAGACATTCCTTTGGGCTTGAATGCGGGCCGCCTCGGCCATGTTGTAATCTTGGGTGAACGTTAGGGTTTGATAGGTCGTGGTTCGTCCGCGTTTCAGGCGCAGCCGTTCATTCTCGGCCTTGCTCTTTTGAATTTTGGCCAGGGTCGCGGCGATTTCGTAACGGTGTTTCGCTTCCGAAAGTTGTTGGGTCAAATCATTCCATTCGTTTTCTTGGTCGAAGAGTCGTTGAGCCGCCATCGTTTCGGCGGCATCGCTCTGAAGGCGATATCCCTGAGCCACGTCCGAACTGCGCCCGAATTCGAGCGGAACATTGAGGCGAACGCCGACCGAAGTCGTCTGTTGTCCCGTCTGCCACGAATGATCGAAAGTCCGGCTGAAATAATCCTCGCGCGCGTTGAGCGCGTAACTTCCGAAAACTTGAAGGTCGGGCTTGTTCCGCTCGGAACCCATGCGGGCCTGGGCCGCGCTCGCCTTCGCCGTTTCTTGGGCGGCGCGAACGTCGTCGCGAAGCTTCGCGCGCTCGGGGATCGCGATGTGATCGACGCTCGGAAGCGTCAGTGTTTCGGTCACCGTGTCGGAATCGACGTTACGAAGGTAATTGAATTCGCGCTCGGCCGAACGGAGCTCGTCTTTCGACGATTGCAGCGAAAGTTTCTGCGCCTGTTCGTTGGCCTGAGCTTGAAGCAGGTCGGAGCGGTCGGCGAGGTTCAGGCGGACTTGCCGCGTGTTGTACTTGAGCAGATCTTCCGCCTGCGCGAGCGAATCGGTGTAGACGGCCACGAGTTGCTGGGCCGAGACCAGGCGAATATAGGCGTTTTCGGCCTGCGCGCGCGTCGTTTTCACCTGATAGCGTTGGTTGTATTGATTGGCGAGCGCGCTGGAGCGGCTCAGCTCCTCTTGCGCCTTCGTCTCGGTTCCGAACCGGTTTCGCAAGAGAGAAAGGGAGATTTCAAACTTCGGTGTGCCCTCGTAAAATTTACGATCGGTCGACTGGTTGGTCACAAAGTCGAGCGCGTTGATGTAACCCGTTTTGTCGAGATGATAAGAAAACCCAAGGTCGAGGCCCCATGGCGTTTTTTGGGTGATGCCGATCGTGTAATCGTCGGTCTGAAGTTTTTCGTACGCGGTCGGAAGAAGCGCGTTCCGAAAATGATCGTCGAGCCATTGAGCTTGAACCGAGAGGGTCGGCGAGTAGAGGAGAGAGGCCTCTTTCGACTGCAGCTCGGCGCCGCTCGATGCCTGTTTGGACGAGGCGATCGTCTGGTTTTGCGATTCGACCTGATTCAGGTAATCCCCCAGGCTCAAGGGAATGGCCTGGGCGGCCGCGATCGAGACAGTCGAGCTGAAGATTAAAAACAAGGCAAAAATAGCGCAATCATGGCGTTTGAGGAGGTGTGAGCGCATGAAATCAAGGTCCTTTCACAATTTAAAGCTTGCTTGTACTCTAGCGACGTGAAAGTATGTAGTCAATTACATTATCATGAATTTTTTGAAAAACGCCTGTCAGAATTCGACCAAGAAACGCGATCGCCATGCCACCGAGCAGGCGCTGTTGTTGGCTGCGAGTAAACTCTTCGCCGAGAAGGGTTACGAGAAGACGCGCACTCTCGACATCGCCAAAGAGGCGGGCGCGAACGAAGCCCTGATCGGTCGTTATTTCGGCGGCAAGGAAGGATTGTTGATCGCGCTCATGAAAGACCGGGCCGCGCTCAAGCATTCGGCCGACTTCGAAAACTGCAACTCGCTCGATCGTTTTCCGGAGTGCGACGAGGTCAAGGACCTGAAAGACGGCATTCTCACGTTCTTTCGGCGTGGCGAAGAAGCGATCGAGGTTAAACAAGAATTCGCCCGAATCGGCTGCGCCCGCGCCTTCGTCGACCCCGAGATGGCGCAGGTCATCCGCGAACACATCATCGACGAGCATCTTCCCGATTTTACGAAGCAGCTGCGGACTTACTTCGGAAACAAAAAAATTTCCAAGGCCGAGTTGGAGGCTGTCGCGTTTCTGATCATGTCGGTTAATTTCAACATGAACTTCATGGGCCGCAAGGTGTATCAGATCGAGCCCGAGCGGATCGAATCCGTCTTTAAGCTCATGGCCAACGCGCTTCAGGCTTACTTACAGGGCTGATTCCAGAGCAGATCGGTATAGTCTCTTTCGCCGGGCCGGTCTTTGTAGGCGACGTGATGAAAGCTCGTGACCGTTACCCGCTCCAGGTAGGGTTCCGGAATCCGAAAATGCGAGTACTTCCGGCACCAGTAATAATAGGTATAGCCCGTCAGAAAATCCCGCCGCTTCAAATCCATGTTGAGCCAGAACTTGACCCGATGGCGGTTCTGAAGCCAGAACGCCTGCGAGTCGATCGCCCGTCGCGTGCCGTCCGAAAAATGCCCTTCGGGCAAGATCCAATAATTATCGAGCGCGGGATAGGGCGCGAACATCGCCCAATTTTGATGCAGCGACAAGATCTGGCCGATTTGCTGGACGACAGCCGGGAGCTGAATCTTGGGTTGAGCTGCGCGGACGTTCATCGCGACGACGACGACGAAGATTCCGAGCGAAACGACGAGGCTCGGAATCCAAGACGGGCGCCAAGTGACGGGCGGTGTTTCTTCGGGTGCGGGGTCTTCCCGCGAGGGTCGGGTTCGCGGAAACAGCGCGACCCAGGCGATGATGCACAGGTAGGGAAACATCCCCAGGCGCATCGTGAGCGAGAGCCCCAGGTGAAAAAGAATGAATGAAACGCAGACCGCTTGCCGCACCCGAATCGGCCAGCGATGTTTCGGGGAATGCGGAAAGAAAAGAGCCGCGAGGTACACCATCGGGGCCGCGAGTTCGAGCCAGTACACCGAGGCGGTCATGATCTTCAGAAAATGCGGAAAATGCAGAAGCCACTTGCCGACGGGGTTAATCAGAATATCGAGCCTTAACGTGAGCGCGACGGCGTTGAAGGCGGAGTTCCAGCTTGCGTCCGATTTTTGAAGCGCCGAGAACGAATACAGGCAAAGAATCTGAGCGATGAAAGCCACGTGCCACATCGGCTGGGCCACCCACTTGCGAAAATAGCTTTTCGCGTCCTGAAGCTTCGGCGTGAGCGGAAGAAAGATCGCAAAAAAGAGCAACACGATCGAAAGGTCGTCGCTTCCGTCCATCACCGCGACGTTGCGGTTGCGAAGCGAGAATTGAAAGGCCCAGAGCGCGACCGTCACCCACGGAAGACCCACGCCCGCCATAAAGCAGAGGGCCAGGATCAGATGAATCGAATACAGGATCGCGACCGAAAGAAACGAGCCCGCGAGAAAATAAATCGACCACCACAGCTTCGTTACCGACGGAATCGCCAGAACGCGGGGGAAGACTCCCTGATCGGTGTAAAGCAGAGAAAGGTCGCCGAAGTGGACGATCAGGTCATACGCAATGAGCGCGCCCAATAAAAACCGGAAAATTTGAAGGCTTCGGTTTGAGATCTCAATTCGCGGCAGGAGGCCTAGGCTTTTTCGATTTCCCCACATACTTCAAATCGTACACGACAAACCGGTGATTGGCGATTTTCCAATGGACGTCGAATTCGCGGACGAGCAGGCCGAAGTCCTTGCCTTGCGAATGCTCGGCTTCGGGCGGCAGGTCTCGTTTTTGGAATGCGGGGCGAGGATCGATCGTCAGAAGCTGCTCGATCAGTGCTTTGAGGTGGGGATATCCCCCTTGCTCGGCCTCGGCGATTTTTTGCGCGGCCAGGGGTTCGAATTCGACCGGGGTTTTATGGATGGCTTCCGCAGCCCATCCCGCGTTCGCTTCGGGAACCGAATCGGCATAAGGCAGGTAGGGCTTGATATCGAGGATCGGTGTTCCGTCGAGCAGGTCGACGCCGCGAACGTGAATCTCGGGTCCACCCCGGGCGGTAAGATCGATGCGATCGAGTTCGACGACCGAGATTCCGATCGGGTTCGGGCGATGCGGGGATCGCGACGAGAGCACTCCTACTTTCGCCTTGCCGCCCAAGCGCGGCGGGCGAATCGTCGGTTTCCACTTGTTTCCCCCGTGCGCGTGGAACACGAAGATGACCCACAAATGCGAAAACTGTTCGAGCGTCTTGAGCGCGAATTGAAAATCGGGGTTCGGGTCGAGTTTTAGAATGCCCTTGGCCTCGGGCACGAGGCCGGGCTGGCGAGGAATCCCGAAACGCTGGGTAAACGGCGTTCGGGCGAGGCCGATCGCCTTAAAATCGAAGCTCGGAAGCTCGGGTTTACCTTTGCGTGCCATGATGTTAAAAACCATTATCATGTATTACCCCTATCAAAAAGGCCGTTATGAGGTCGCTCCGGGATTGTTGCCGTTCCCCAAGGATTTCGGGAACGGCGATTGGGACCGCAAAGTTTTTCAGATCGGCGATGATTTTTCGATGTTTCGCGCTCAATTCGAACGAAACCGACGAAGCGAGCCCGTTTCGAAGTACGTTTGCCTGTCGGACGGCTCGCATGGGCAAAAGGCCGACCCCGCTTCGGTCGGCGCGATCGCGGCTTGGGTGGCCCGCCAGCTTGCCGAAGAGTACCCCGAAAAAATTTCGATCGAGGAATCCGTCGGAGCGTCAGGTGACGAGCTTCGGTTTCAGAGTCGCTTTACAAATGAGTCGTTCGTGCTCGTGCCCGCGCTCAATGCCGTGAAAAGCCAGAGCCCAGCCCGGAATCCAAGCGAAGCGGTAGAGTACACGAGCGCGTGGGATGCGATGGGTGCGCAGGTCCCCGAAGATTTGGCGATCTGGCGTTTGAACGACGACGGCTCGGAGCAATTGGAAGCGCTTCATTTGAATGCCCCGAACCACTGGGCCGCGGGCGAAAAGGTGGGGCGCACCTTTGCTCAGGTTCATACCCCGGTCGCCCACATCGAGACGATCGTCCCGTGGGCGGTGAATTTATTGAACGGAGTCTTAACGAAAGGCCCGTTCACCCGTTTCGCGTGGGGAGTGGGCAGCGACTGCCGTTACAACCACCATCCCGAACCCGCGCCCGGAATCGATCCGAAGGAATGGCACGGACGCAGCTTCAACCCCGCCGAACCGAAGCTCTATGCCCGGGTCGAGCGGCAGGTGTTGTGGGGATTCGGCGATCTGAAACGCGCGCTTTTTACGATTCGCACTTATTTTCACGACATCGGCGAGATGAAACGCACGCATCCCGAGGCGGTGAAGGGATTGGCCGACGCGATCGAATCGATGAGCCCGAAGTCGCTGGTGTATAAAGGACTCGTGCAGGATCGCGAGAACATTCTCGCTTGGTTAAAATAGATCGGGGCCACCGATTGCAGGCAGCCCCGACCATCTGATTTTATTCTTCCAACAACGAACGCAACATCCACGCATTTTTTTCATGCAGCTGAATGCGTTGGGTGAGCAGGTCGCAAGTGGCTTCGTCGCCGCCTTTTTCGGCGGTCGGGAAGACTTTGCGGGCCGAGCGAACGACGGCTTCGTTTCCTTCGACCAACTGCTGAATCATGGCTTTCGCGTGCGGCACTCCGTCGGCTTCGGGGATCGAGGTCAGTTTCGCGAATTCGCGATAAGTGCCGGGCGCGGGATAACCGAGCGAGCGGATCCGTTCGGCGATTGAGTCGACGGCGGTCCACATTTCGTTGTACTGGGTTTCGAACATCAGGTGAAGGGTGTTGAACATCGGCCCGGTGACGTTCCAGTGAAAGTTATGAGTTTTCAGATAAAGGGTATAAGCATCGGCCAACACGTGGTTTAAGCCGGTTGCGATTTCCTTGCGGTGGTCTTCCGAAATTCCGATATTGATCGCCATTTGAGGTTTCATAAAAGCAGTCCTTTCTGTTGATGGATCCAGGATCTCACGGAAGGGCATCCCCGTGAAATACAATCGTTCAATGAAATGGATCGATAAAATCGATCAATCGGGAATTCCCGAGCAAAATTTTATATTTATTTTGTTTATTAATTGAACTGATTCGGGTAAAGTAGCCGACGTGAAAGGTTTGATGAAATGAAAGATTTAAAGCGGATTTTGACGGCAAGCTTCACGACAAGTTCTTTGGCATTTTTGCTGGTTTTCGGGATGGGAGTGGCCCAGGCCGCCGACCGAGTGACGATCACGTTTACCCCTCAAAGTTCGGTCGAATGGGTGAAGCTGCTGCACCCGGAATTGGCGACGTCGGCGGAGGCTTCGGGCGCGATCTGCGCGGCTGAGGTTCTCAGGCCCGATTACGGCGCGGATGCGATGTCCGACCCGGCGAACCGGATTCGTTGCCAAGTGGGTTCGACCGAGGTTCAAGATTCGTTGGCCGAAGATCAGATCGAAGCGTGGGGAACGCACTTCGAAAAATTCCATTTTCAAATGAAGGGAAAAGCGGCGACCGCGATCTGGGCTAAATTCAAACTAAAGACCGCTCATCTGAGCATGAAAGATTCCGATACCGGAATTTGGTCGCGAATGGTGGTTTGCGATCCGAACGGGGATCTTTGCCTCACGGCCTACTCGCTGAACGACGAAGCGTCGGAAGACGCCGGCGGACAGGTGATTTGCAATCGGCAAACCCAGCTGAAACGCGGAGTTGACTTGAAGCAGGCCCATCAGGCCGACGTCACTTCCGATAATCCGGCGGAAGAATACGAAAACATGATCGACACCCAGCTCGCCCAAGGCCTGCGCGAAGCCGCCGATCCGGTCTGCATCGTTTTGAAATAGTTCTTGTTTAACAAAGGAAAATGCGCTAATCTCCGCCCATTCGTAAGAATAAGGAGTGTGTATGAAAACCTTAGTTGTGACCCTTTCGATGTTGATGGGAATGTCCGCCTTCGCGGCACCCCAGTATCTTTGCGAGCCGATGGCTCGTAACACCGCTCAAAACTTCATGCTGACCCCGATGCCGGGAAATACCTGGAACTATCAGGGCATGAGCAGTCGGAACATGCACGAAGAAGGACTGTTGCGGTTCGCAGCGATTCGTCCCGTCGCGAACATGACCGGCTTTACCGGTGAAGTGAGCTTCCGCGCCGATCGCCCGGGTGTGCGGGTCCCTCGCATGATGAGACACGTTGCCGTCTATATCGACCGCGATCTTCAAAACGGCATGGCTCGAGGCGGAAGAGCCATGATGGACGGACGCTATTATACCTGCGCCATGCTCGCGAGAACGCTTCCGGCACGCCGTCCGGTTCCGCATCGTCCGGTGCGCCGTCCGCATCATCCGTAATCAGCATCATCCGTAATCAATAGATCGGGCCCATCTTTTTGTAAAAAGGTGGGCCCGATCTATTTCGTTTTAACGGTCAACCCGATTCCGATTTTGCCTTCTTCGATGTCGGTCACGACCTCGGTATGCGTTCCCCGGACCGCTTCAGAAGACGCGGCGTAGGTGAGCGACACGGTCAGGGTCTCTTCGACGAGGGTTGCTTCATGGGTCTTCACCGCTTCTAAAAGCTTGCCGTCCACGAACAACGACAGTTCGATTCGTGCGTCGAGCTTCAGGTCGGCGTTTTTGCGGGCTTGCTGGATTTTGCGCATCACTTCGCGCGAAAGGCCTTCCAGGATCTGATCCTCTTCGAGGGTCGGATCGACTTCGATCGAAACCTGTTGATGCGCGAGCAGATTCGGGTTGTCGCCCTTCGACGAGCGGCGGATTTCGACGTCCGAGATGGTGATCGCTTCGCCTTCGATCGTCAGCTGCGCGCCGCTTTCGAGATTTTCGATGTCGTTCAACGACAGCTGAGCGATCTTCGCCGCGATCGCCTTCATTTTCGGTCCTACGCGTTTTCCCAATACCGGAAAGTTCGCCTTGGCGCTGACCTGAACGTAATCGGCTTCGTTCGTGAGGTATTCGAACTTGCGAATGTTGAGTTCATCCTGAAAATACGGTTCGAGCTTTTTCAGTTCGTCGAGCGCCGTTCGGTCGCGGTAGATGATCTTCATCGTTTTGAGCGGAATCTTCGCCTTGATCTTGATCTTCTCGCGAAGGTTACGGCCCATCATCACCATCGTGTCCATGCGGGCCACCGCCGATTCGAGTTCGGGATGGATCAATTTCGAATCGGCCTCGGGAAACGCTTCGAGGTGCACGCTTTCGTGCGCCCCTTGGGTTGCACGGGCCAAGTTGCGGTAGATTTCTTCCGATAAAAACGGCGCGAACGGCGCCATGACTTTCGAAAGGGTCATCAACACGTAATAAAGCGTCTCGTAGGCGTAGCGTTTGTCTTCGGGCATCTGGCCTTCGTGGCCTTCTTTCCAGAAGTGCGGGCGATTGAAGCGGATGTAAGTGTTCGTCAGCGACTCGATAAAATTCAGTAGCTCGGGCACCACCGTATAGAGCCGGTACGCCGCCATCTCGGTGTTCGTATGCCGGATGAGCGAGTGCAGGCGCGAGAGGATCCAGCGGTCGAGCAGGTTCGGGCTTTTTTCGAAATCGCCGCGCGGCTGAAACCCGTCGATGTGCGCGTAGTTCGTGAAGAACGAATACGCGTTCCACCAGCGAAGCGAAATGCGACGAACGATTTCGCGCACGCCCTTGTCCGAAAAGCGCAGCTCTTCGGCCTTCACCGCCGGAGAATCGATCATGTACAGGCGGATCGCGTCGGCCCCGTGCTCGTTGAGCAGTTTCTCGGGGTCGGGGTAGTTGCGAAGCGATTTCGACATTTTCTTTCCGTCTTCGGCCAAGATCAGGCCGTTGACGATGACGTTTTTGAACGGCGCTTTGCCGAACAGGCCGGTTCCGATCACCATCAGGGTATAAAACCAGCCCCGAGTCTGATCGAGTCCCTCGGCGATGAAGTCGGCCGGAAAATTATTTTCGAAGTCCTGCGCATGGGTGAAGGGGTATCCCCATTGCGCATACGGCATCGAACCCGATTCGAACCAGCAGTCGAGCACGTCGCCGATGTTTTTGAGTGGCGACTTTCCGGTGGGCGACGGGATTTCGATCTGGTCGACGAACTCTTTATGCAGATCCGTCACTTTCTGGCCCGAAAGTTTTTCAAGCTCTTCGCGCGAGCCCACGCAGATGACTTCGCCTTCCTTGTTCTTCCAGATCGGAAGCGGTGTTCCCCAGAAGCGGCTTCGCGAGACGGCCCAGTCGCGCGCGTTTTCTAACCAATTCCCGAAGCGGCCGTCACGCAAGGTCTCGGGGACCCAATGCGTGGTCTGGTTTGCGGCGACGAGGTCGCTTTTGATTTTTTCGACGGCGACGTACCAGGACGAAACCGCGCGATAGATCAGCGGCGTGCCCGAGCGGTAACAGAACGGGTACGAGTGGACGATCGTGTCTTGCTTGAATAATCTAGCCTTGCTTTTGAGAGAGGCAATGATGTCCTTATCGGCTTCCTTCACCTTCTTGCCCTGAAAATCAGGTACGGCGGCGGTGAAAAGACCGTCGTCGTCGACTGGATTGACGAGCGGGATGCCCGATTTTTTGCAGGCGAAGAAATCTTCTTCACCGTAGGCGGGCGCCATGTGCACGATGCCCGTTCCCGAATCGGTCGTCACGTGGTCGGCTGCGATCACGCGGAAGGCGCCTTGGTCGCGTTGGTTCACGAAGTACTGAAACAAAGGCTGGTACTCAAGGCCCAGCAATTCGGAGCCTTTGAAGGTTTTGAGAATCTCGAAATCTTCGGCGGGTTTCTTGGAGTACGAGCCAAGCAGTTTTTCGGCCAAGATCAAATATTTTCCGGTCGCGCCCTCTTTGACGAGCGCGTAGTCGATGTCGACGCCGACGGCGAGGCCCATGTTCGACGGAAGCGTCCACGGCGTGGTCGTCCAGGCTAAGATCGTGATCGGGGCTTGTAGATTCAGGCCGAGTTTTTGATTCAGCTCTTCAAAGGCGGTTTCAACCAGGGGAAAAGTGACGGTGATCGCCGGGTCTTGCACCTCGCGGTAATCGAGGCTCGCCTCCATGTTTGAAAGGCCGGTCGAGATTCCGGTCGAATAGGGAACGACCTTCAGCCCTTCGTAGATCAGTCCTTTTTGATAAAGCTGTTGAAAGACCCACCACACGCTTTGCATGAAGCTCACGTCCATCGTGAAGTAGGCGTGGTCCATGTCGACCCAACGGCCGATGCGCTTGACGGTTTTTTTCCAGTCGCTGGAATAGCGATCGACGATGCTTCGGCATTCGGCATTGTACTTGTCGACGCCGTACTCGATCGTGTCTTGGCGCGAGTGCAGGTTCAGTTTTTTATTGATCTCGAATTCGACGGGCACGCCGTGGCAGTCCCAGCCGAAGCGGCGCTGAACGCGATAGCCCTTCATCGTCCAGTAGCGAGGCACGATGTCTTTCAAGGTTCCGGCCAGCAGGTGGCCGTAATGCGGAAGTCCGGTCGCGAACGGAGGGCCGTCGTAAAAGCTGTAAGGTTTGGCGTGCTCCTTACTGCTCAGGCTCTTTTCAAAAATTTGGTTTTGCTCCCAGAAAGCGAGGGTCTGTTCTTCGAGTTTCGGGAAGTTCACGTCGGGTTTGACCGGCGAAAAAGTCTGCGATGTCATAGGGGTTTAGCCTATCGCAAAATAAAGGTCGGGACCACCTTTTTGCGGTGCACGTAAACGAGGGACATCGCCCGAGCAAAACCTTCAAGAATGGGCCGATTTCTGCAGAATCCTGACTTGACTCTCTGCGTGGCTCCCGCTAAAAACGCGATCATGAAAAGCACAATGATGATTTTGATGGTGGGTTCGTTACTTGCATTCAGCGCTCACGCGGAATTCGAGTGCAAGGATCGGGTGAACGCAGTTTTTCAAGGAAAGTACCAGGCGATTGCGTACACTGAATTTTCAAAAACCGCTTCGATGCAGACGATGTTGAAAAAAGCGAAAGCCGCTTACCTCGATTCGTTTTTAGAAGTCGAAGAAGGCGAGTTGCTGGACGTCGAAAGCGCGGGTCGGATGATTCGCGGGACGCGCGTCGTGGGCTACGTCGTTCAGGTCGGTACCGGAGCGGACGAAGCCAACGCCAGCTTCGTTTTCGACGCTCGCGGAAAGCTGCTCTACGGTCGCCTCGACAACGAATCGCCCGATTACGTCTGGCCTTGCGAAAAGTAGCCCGAGACGCCTGATCGGCCTTTTTTAACTTAAAAATCCCAGCGATTTGTCGTACCCTGAAGGTAACACACCGGATGTACCAGGAGGGTATTTGTGGCTAAAAAAGGCTTAAGCATCGAGCTCGGCACCATCGTCGTCACCGCATTCGCAATTTTCTTGTGGGTGTCGATTTTCACCTATCATTCGCAGGATCCCTCGTTTTTCACGCAATCCACCGAAGCGGTGATGAATTCTTGCGGGCAAGTCGGGGCGTACCTCTCTTCGATCTTTTTGCAGTTCTTCGGGCTCGCGGCGTTTTTGATCCCGATGGGCTTTCTTTTCGTCGCATCCCATTTGCATTCGAAAGACGGTTTGGCGCAGTCGTTTTCGTCGTTGGCCGGCATCAGCGTCAGCGTCATTGCTTTGACGGTTTTTTTGTCGATCCACTGGCAAACCTGGCATTGGTCGCAGAGCGAATTCTTAACGGGCGGCATTTTCGGCGCTTGGCTCTCGGTCCCCATGGTGCACTTCATGAACCGGGTGGGGGCCTCGATTCTGTCACTGGCTATTTTCTTGAGCGCGCTCGTGATTTCAACCCCCGTCGGGGTCGCTCAGTTCTTGTCGGGGCTTATTCGTGCGGTGGGGATCATTTCGTACCGTTTCGGACGGCTGGGTTTGACTTATTTTGCGTACTACTCGGCGATTGGCCTGAACAAGCTGGCGCAATTCGTGGGGATGCAAGCGCGGAAAAGTTTCGACCAAATTCGCGATCGCGCCGAAGCTTATCGCTTGGCCCGAATCGAAGCCAAGGCGGCGCTCGTTCATGAAGTCACGCCCGTCGTGAAACCTGCGGGAACGACCGAGGCTAGCCTGATTGCCGGAGCGACGGTCGAAGAAGAAATAGAAGAAGCGCCGGAAGTCGCGGAATCCGAAGAGCCTGAGGAAATTGAAAAAACCGTGATCTCGGTCGCCGAGCTTCGCAAACAATCCGATTTCTTTACCGCGGGCCCGGTCATCGAGAAAGCGAAGAGCGCCGAGAGCGAAAACGCGCGGCCTAAATTCAAGTTCGACAAGAAACGCGGGAAGTGGAAGCTCCCGATCATTGATTTCTTGAGAAAAGCGGCCAAGGTGGAAACCGCGATCGACCGCGAACGCCTGACCGATCGCGCGCGCATCTTGACCGACAAACTGGCCGAGTTCGGCATCGACGGCGAAGTCACCGCGATGCGGGTCGGCCCGGTGATCACGCTTTACGAATTCAAGCCGGGCCCGGGCATCAAGGTATCGCGGATTGCGGGGCTGGTCGAAGATCTTTCGATGGCGCTTTCGTCCAAGTCGGTGCGGATTCTGGCGCCATTACCTGGAAAAGCGGTAGTCGGGATCGAGATTCCGTCCGAAACACGCGAGCCCGTTTTTTTGCGCGAGTTTTTACAGACCGGCGAATTTCAAAATCCGAAGTACCAAATTCCGACCGTGATGGGGAAAGACATTTCGGGCCAGGCGATCTTCGCGGATTTGGCGAAGATGCCGCACTTGCTGGTTTCGGGGCAGACCGGTTCCGGAAAATCGGTGTTCATGAACGGGCTGATCGGCTCGCTGCTTTACCGCTTTACGCCCGACGAGATGCGGTTGATCCTGGTCGATCCGAAGTTCATCGAGTTCAGCTTTTATCATGACATTCCGCATTTGCTTCTTCCGGTCGTGGATGATTCGAAGAACGCATCGAGCGCGCTCAAGTGGGCGGTTCGCGAGATGGAACGCCGTTACCGAATCTTAGAAGCGGCGGGTGTTCGGAACCTTCAAAGCTACAACGACAAAGTCGAGTCGATCGGCGCCGAAACCATGGCCGACATTCTTCAGGCCGAGCAACAAAGCCAGGAAGAGTCGGGCGTGCGCATGACCGGCGGCGATTGGATCGAAGCGTTCGACAAGGACGAAGCCGGATCTCCGATCATCGGAAAAATCCCGTACATCGTGATCATCATCGACGAGTTGGCCGATTTGATGATGACGGTGAAGAAAGACGTCGAAGGCTCGATCGCGCGGATCGCGCAGAAGGCTCGCGCGGCGGGGATTCACCTCGTGATCGCGACGCAACGTCCGTCGACCGACGTCATCACCGGCCTCATCAAGGCGAACATGCCGACTCGGGTGTCGTTCTCGCTCTCCAGCCAGATCGATTCGCGGACGATCCTCGATCGGCCCGGCGCCGAAAGATTGCTCGGTCAGGGCGACATGCTGTTCATCCCTCCGGGATCGAACGAGCCCATTCGCTTGCAAGGCGCCTTCATCGACGACAACGAGCTGACCAAGATTACGGACTTTCTTCGCGATCAGGGCAAACCTCAGTACCGCAACGAGATTCTGATCGATCCGGAAGAGGCGGCCATGAACGACGAAAACGGCGGAGAAGATTTGGATCCGCTTTTCGACCAGGCGCTCGAAATCGTGCGCTCGTCGAAAAGCGCCTCGGCGAGTTTCTTGCAACGTCGTCTGCAGATCGGCTATAACCGCGCGGCGCGGATGATCGAGACGATGGAATCCAAGGGCATCGTCGGTCCCGCCGACGGCGCGCGGCCGAGGGAAGTTTTGATTCCGTGAAAGTTTTTTCATGCTTCGCGATTTTATTGTTGCTGGGGCTCCGCGCGTTTCCGGCTGCGGCACAAGAACCGTCGGCGACTCCCGAGCCGACCACCGCCGAGGATGACCCCTCGGGCGGCGGTTACGAAATCGATTACGAAGAAGAGCCGGACACCACGGCTCAAACTCCGTCGCCGACCGCGGCTCCCAAAGTTCGGCGGCCCAGGGACAATTCCAATCCGGCCGTGCAGGGAACGCACTCCAGTCATCACTTCGCGCCGATGATGAAATCCGAGACTAAGAGCGTTTACAAGAAAAACGGAAAGACCCTCGATGTGGACACGGATTAACCAGCCTTTTTCGCTTCCGGCCGAAGTGCGTTCGGTGCTGACGACCCTGTTCGACGAGGGCTTCGAGGCCTATCTGGTCGGCGGCAGCGTGCGCGATTGGATTCGCGGGCAGCCGATCAAGGATTACGACATCGCCACGAGCGCGCGGCCCGAGGATGTGGAAAAAATTTTTCCGAAGGTGATCGAAGTCGGTCGCTCGTTCGGAGTGATGAAGGTGATCGTCGCGGATCTTGAAATCGAGGTCGCTACTTTTCGCAGCGAATCCGATTACCGCGATCATCGGCATCCGTCGAAAGTCGCCTTCAGCGACGTGCAAGCCGATGCCTCTCGCCGCGACTTCACGGTGAACGCGCTTTATTACGACATCAAATCGGGCCAGGTGCTCGACCTGTTCGGCGGCCTCGACGATTTGAAAAATAAAATCATTCGCGCGATCGGAAAACCCGAAGAGCGCTTCGACGAAGACGCTTTGAGGCTTTTGCGTGCCGTCCGGTTCGCGGCGCGCTTCGGGTTTACAGTCGAGTCAGAGACTCGCGATGCGATCGTAAAATCGGCGGCGTTGATTCGGCAAATCAGTATCGAGCGCGTGCGCGACGAACTGGAGCGCATGTTGACCGCACCTTCTTGCAAGCAGGCGTTTCTCGACCTCGATGCCTTGGGCTTGCTCGAAAACGTTCTGCCCGAGATCGCGGTGGGCAAGCTCGAACAGAAAAAAGTGTGGGATCAAACATTGCGCGTGCTTTCGAACCTTGCGAACGACACGCGCAAAGAACCGATTTCGTTTTATTGGGCCTTGATCTATTTGCCGACGTTTCGCCTGCATCCGATCGAAAAACGCGAGGTCGAGGCGAAGAAGGTGGCGGCCCGGCTGAAGCTTTCGAACGAATCGGCCGAGCAGATGGCGTATCTCGTGCGCGAAACGCCGAAATTCAGGGACGCGTTTTCGATGCGCGAGGCGACTCTGTTTCGATGGATGAGCGAGGCCAATTTCGAATTATTGATGCGCTTTCACGAGCTCGACGCGATTTCTTACGACGGAAACCTGGCCGGGTTGGAGTTCGTCAAAACGATTTATCCCGACGCGAAACGCCGGTTTTATGCGAAGCCGCTCATCACGGGCGATGACCTCGTGCGATTGGGGATGAGTCCCGGCCGACAGTTCACCGAGATTCTTCGCACGGTCGAAGATTTGGCGCTCGAGGGCAAGCTCACCGATTCCGAGCAGGCGCTGGAGTATGTGTTGAAGCACTTCGTAAGGTGAGCCGTACCTTACGAGCCCCAACGCACCAGCGTCGCGCCCCAGGTGAAGCCGCCACCGAAGGCGGCGAGTAGGACGAGATCGCCCTTTTTCATTTTATCTTGCCATTCCCACAGACAGATCGGAAGCGTTCCGCCCGTCGTGTTACCGTAGCGTTGAATGTTGATCATCACTTTTTCGGGCGGAAGCGCGAGGCGTTCGGCCGTCGCTTGGATGATCCGCAGATTCGCCTGATGGGGGACGAGCCATTGGATGTCGTCGCCGGTGAGATTATTTTTTTGAAGGATTTCGGCGCTGATGTCGGCCATGCCCTTGACCGCGTGTTTGAACACGGCGGCTCCTTCTTGTTTGACGTAGTGGCCGCGATCTTGAACCGTTTCGTAAGAAGCGGGAAGGACCGATCCGCCGGCCGGGGTGAAGAGGTGCTTTCTGCCCGAACCATCGCTGCGAAGGAGGCTGTCGAGCACCCCGAATCCTTCGGTGTTAGGTTCGAGGAGGACCGCTCCGGCGCCGTCGCCGAAGATGATACAGGTGTTGCGGTCTTGATAATCGATGATGGAACTCATCTTGTCGGCGCCGACGACGACGACTTTGCGGTAACGCCCGCTTTCGATGAGGGCTGCGCCCGTCGTGATTCCGTAGATGAAGGCCGAACAGGCGGCCGAAAGGTCGAAGCCCCACGCGTTTTTCGCGCCGATCTTGTCGCACACGACGTTCGCCGTCGAGGGGAAGGGGTAGTCGCCGCTGATCGTACCCACGATCATACAGTCGATTTCGGACGGATCGATTCCTCGTTTTTGGCAAAGTTGTTTTACCGCGGCGGCGACCATGTCGGACGTGGCGCCGTCTTTCAGCATTCGGCGCTCTTCGATCCCGGTACGGGTCCGAATCCATTCGTCCGTCGTATCGACCATTTTTTCAAGTTCATGGTTGGTGAGGCGGTACTCGGGCAAATAGGCTCCGACCGCCGTGATCGCTGCGGTGATTTTATTCATGATGAAATGAGCCTAGCATAGAGGCCTTTCTTTATTCCACTTCAAGGCTTTAAAATGATTGAATTGTTAAGAAAAATTAAAATTTAAGTGAATTCTGACGGATGCCGATGTATTATTGACGGATCGGGCATTCATTTTCGATCCGGGGTTTTAAGGAAGTTTCATGAAATCGCTGTTCGGAATGATGGTTTTGCTTCTAGTTTGGACTTCGCCCGCACAGTCGGAGGTCTTGACCCAGTCCTCGACCCTGCTCGGAAAAAAGCTGACCGTCACCCAAAGCTCGGATGCGACGAGCGATCAGCGCGGGGTCACGACCCAAACCCAGATTCAATTTTTAGGAAAAGCGCGCTCGCTGATCGAAGCGTCGGTCGAGGCGATCCCGCCCGCGCAAGGGGGTGAGGCGATCCCGCCCGCCGATGGCACGACCACCGACGGAACCACGACCGGTGCCGTGACCGATCCGGCAACTTCGGGAATCCCGCTCGCGCAGACTGATCTTTACATCGGCGGCGTGCGTGTGTGGAACGGAACCCTGACTTTTCAAAAAGGCGGTCTTGTTTACTCTGGCGGCGTTCCCTTTACTCAAGTCCCTTTTCCGATCTTCGCTTATCCGCTGGGTCCGCTCGTCTTGCAGGTCGATGCCGGAATCGAGTTCGAGGGAATGGCGCAGGCGAGCCTGCTTCCGGGGATTTCGATCCCCATCCAAGACATGACGATCGATGCGAGTTTACAGGCCGATCTGACGGCGGCGGGTTATGTCGAGGGTTATGCGAAGCTGCTTTTTGTTCGCGCCGGCGTCGGCGGTCGGGTCAATTTCATCGACGGCGAAACAGGCTTGAGCGCGCACATTTATTTTACGGGAGCGGCCCCGCAATTGGCGGGCTTCGGTAAAGTCGTGTTGTTGAGCGGCGACGTTTACGGATTCGTCGATTCTTACGGTTTGTTCGGCGGCTGGAAACGCTGGCTGTCGAAGGATTTTTTTAATTGGCCTGGCAAATGCTTCGCCTTTGGAGAGGAAACATGCGGAACTCAGTCGGGGCAATGATCATTTTACTTTCGGTCGGACTTTGGTTCGGCGGACGATGGGCCAAGCACCGATCTGAAGAAGGCACGCGCTCGCCCGCAAGTGCTTCGGGTGTCTCGGCCGTGACGGTCGAGCCGATTTTGAGTCATCAGCGACGAACCCTACGACGCGAAAGCTTTCACTTCAAACGTGCCGTTCATGCGAAACTCACCCATGCATCGAAGGGATCTACCGTTTCGAATCAACCCTTCGCCGATCTGGATTACGAAGGGACGTTTTTCGTCGATTCCGTCAAGAGCGACGGAGACGCCTCGAAGGCGCGCCTGAGTTTCGACCTTTCCATTCGCGGAAAACGCGTGCAATCCACCGTTCCGTTTTGGGTCACGTTCGCGAAAGACGGCGCGATTCGCCGGATCGAAACCGAATCGCCCGACGTCGCGGCGAAAGACGACGCCCAAGACATGATCAACGTGCTGAAAGATTTTGCCTCGATTTACGCTTTCCGCACCCGGCAAGATACGACCGGAACCTATGAGGCGCGCTGGAGTGAAGCCCCCGAAAAAATTCACTTTGAAAAAACGCGCTACCGCGATTCGAAGCTGGCGTCGGTCACGATCGTAAAGTCGAGTCATGATGTCGTGCTCTCAAAAACCGGTGCGCTGGTGTCGATGCAAGGCATGGACCGCGTGAAGATGGCGGCCGGAAGCGAAGCGATCGAAACGGATTCTTCTTACGAACTGACTCGTCAAGGCGCGAGCGTCGTAAAAGCCGAAACGAAAACGGACAAAACGCTCGTCCCGACCACGATTCAGCTGGAGATGACCCGCACGGCGTTCGAAGCCCCGACCTGGAGTTCTGCGCAGGCCTCGTTGAACCGCATTCAATCGCTCGGAAAACCCGCGCGTTTAAGCCTTTTTCATGATCTATTGAAAACGCTCAAGAAAAACCCCGAGCACCTGAAAGACTTTCAGGATTGGGTGATGGCCGAGAAAGATCAACCGGGCATTTTAAGTTTCGGCATCGGCGTGTTGGCCACGCTCGGCACCGAGGCTTCTCAAAAGGCGCTCGTCGGCTGGTTTCAGGATCTGCCGGCTTCCCGTCATTCCATTTTGACCGCGCTTTCGATGACCGAGGCCAAGCTCAGTGACGACTCGAAAAATCTTCTGAATCAACTGATCGGACAAAAAACACAGGCGCCTGATTTGGCCTACGATGCCGCTCTCGTACTCGGTTCCGAAATCCGCAAAGACCCCTCGGGCGATGTCGCTTCGGCCGTTCGGACGTTAAGCGACTTGTATCAAACCGCGAGCACGGCCCATCAGGCCTTCGAGCAGATGATTTACCTCGATGCGATGGGAAATAGCGGTTCGAGCGCGTTCGTTTCGGTCGTGGAAAAGAATCTCGCTTCGTCGGATGCCGCGATTCGGGCAAAAGGCGTGTACGCCGCGCGATTCATGAGCACGCCCGTGGCGCAGAATCTGATTCTTCGCGGTCTGCAAGACTCGTCGCCCACGGTGCGCCTTTCGGCCGTGAAGGCTGTTCTTTATCAAAGCAACGCCGCCCCCTATCTTGCGACGCTCGAACGTTATGCTCAACAGACGAACGCGGTGGGAATTGCAAGCAAACAGATTTTAAGCGGATTGAGCGCGGATTAAGCCCGACATGCAGGCCCCATTCAAAATCGCCGTCGTCGGAAGCGGTCCTTCGGGGTTGATGGCCGCCACACGGCTTTCGCTTGACCCTCGATTTGAAATTCACGTCTTCGAAAAGCGAAAAGGACTGGGGAGGAAGCTCCTCATTGCCGGAAGTTCGGGCCTGAATATTTCTCATGATGCCGAAGACGCGATCTTCGCGCGTCATTATTCGGAGTGGAGCCCGCGCTGGAACCCGGAATTTTGGCCGAAGATGCTCGCGAATTTTTCGCCGAAGGACTGGATCGCTTGGATCGAGAACGAACTTCGGATGGAAACCTTCGTAGGGACTTCGGGGCGATTTTTTGTCCGCGAAATGAAGGCTTCAGGATTACTCCAGCGTTGGACCGAGCACCTTCGCCAGTGGGGTGTGGTCTTTCACCCCTCGCACGATCTGACGGATTTTGACGTTGATATGGATTCGGGCAGGGTGCATTTGTGCTTCAATGGCGATTCCGAATCGCAAGTTTTCGATCAAGCCGCGTTCTTTCTGGGCGGGGCAAGTTGGCTTGAAAACGAGAGCCCCGGCTGGGCCGAGGTGTTTCGTGGTCGCGGAATCGAGCTTGCCGAGTTTCAGCCGAGCAATGCCGGATATGAGGTGGAGTGGAAGAGCGAGTTTTTAAAGGAAGCCGAGGGGAAGCCGCTCAAAAAGATTCTTCTCTCAAGCCCTCGGGGGAGCAAGCTCGGAGAACTCGTGGTCACTCGCTACGGACTGGAAGGCACGCCGATTTATTTTTTCGGAGCGACGGGGGGGATTACACTCGATTTGAAACCCGATCTGTCGGCGGCGCAGATCGCCGAAAAATGTGAATCCGTCCGGGAAAACCTTTCACCGCTTCGTCGGGTGAAGAAGGTGCTGGGCCTTGGCGACGCCGCCTTGGCGCTGTTGTTTCATCACGCGGACGATGCGACTAAAAGCGATTTGAAACGCCTCATCGCGACGATCAAGGCTTTTCCTTTGGAACTCAAAGCTGCAAGGCCACTCAGCGAATCGATTTCGTCGAAGGGCGGCGTTCGGTTCACTGAATTGACGGAAGCATTGGAGCTGAAGAAATTTCCGGGCATTTACTGCGGCGGCGAGATGCTCGATTGGGATGCGCCGACCGGAGGCTTCTTGATCCAAGCGAGTGTCAGTCAGGGTGCCTGGGTCGCCGAATCGATTCGTTCGAGCGCCGCGAGTAACAAACGCCGGTAGAATGACTCCGAGATCGACTTCGGGTGCTCCAGTTTCATTCGCTTCAGTTCATCGCGCCATCGTTCGCTCGATCGGGCGCTCGATGGTCTGATTGATCCAGCGCTGGCGAGTTTGATCAAATCAAGCGGCCCCATCGGCTCCAGCACACCGAGTGCAAGCGCGATGTTTTCTTCGGCCGGGGTGAAGTCGCTTCCGAAGGGAAAGGGCGAGAAAAAGCCTGCTTTGCGGGCGAAGCGATGGAATTTTTCGAGTCGCGCGGGAGTATTGTCGCAGGCCCAACGGGGGATCTCGTACCCTGAATCGATCTTTCCGTTTCGTTTTGCAACGGCGAGGAGCTCTTCCTGAAATTCCGAATCGGTCACGTTCAAAAGCGCCGCGATCGTCTCGGCGTCGCTCGAGTTGCGGATATCGGCAATGCCGTATTCGGTGATCACGATGTCGCGTAAGTGGCGAGGGATCGTGAGCTCGCCTTGCGACCAGACGACGTTCGAGGTTCTTTTGCCGTGTTTCGTGCGCGTGCTCCTTAACATCAAAATAGAGCGAGCGTCTTGCAGCTCGTGCGCCATCGAAACGAAGTTGTACTGACCGCCCACGCCGCTGACCACGCGGCCGTCTTCGAGGGTCTCGGAGGCGGCGCCGCCGAGCAGGTTGACCGACATGCAGGTGTTCATGAAGCGCGCATTTTTACGCTGTTTGCGAAGCAGAATCTCGTTCGGGTCGTACAGGTCGTTGATGCGCGAGACGCGGCTCATGCGGAACCCCGCGTAGTCTTCGGGTGAAAGGTTTTTTAACCATTGATAAAACGGCTTCGACCCCAGAAAAAAGGCGCCATGCAGGTAAGTCGATCGTCCGGTCAGCTCGTCGTGCACGGTTCGTTTCAGGATTCCTGCATTGCGAAGGTGCATGAACCCGTCGGTGATCATCTCGCTCAGGCCGTAAAGCCCGTGTTGAAACGGCTGGGATTCGAGTTTGAGGTCCGCCGGCGGTTCGGCCTGCGAATAGCGTTCATGCAAAAGCGTTCGATACGCATCCGGCTGCTGATGCCGGATCAACAGCGAATGCACGATCGCGTCGTTGAGCGAGCCGATGCCGATCTGTAAGGTGCCGTCGTCGGGGACGAGCAGACTGGAATAAAACCCGATCGCATGATCGACGGCATCGACCGGAACCCGGGGGAGCGCGAATAATTCGTAATCGACTTTCGGATCCTCAACGATCGCCGAAAAAAACGAGGATTCGACTTCGGCTTCGCCGCCCACGAACGGCAGCCCGGGATGGACGACCCCGAGCATGACAAACGGTTTTTTCGCTTGATCGTAAAGATCCTTTACGTCGAGGGTCAGATCGGGATTGCACGAAAGACTGTAGCGCACGCCCTGCGGGGTTTCGCGTTTGGCGACGAGCTGAACGATGCACTGGGCGTTGCTTTCGAAGACCCGGCGCGCAACGTGCGTGTAGTTGATGCTTTGATAATTTTGCTGAAGCCTGGGCGACGAGAGCGCCGAACCCGCTTGAAAATAAAACTCGTGCACGTCGACCGAGGGGCTCGGGTGGGTGATGTAACGAAGCAGAGGATAGTCCTTTCCCCATTGCCGCTCACTGAAAGGCTCGAAGAACCGCCGGGCCAAATCGGGCTTCGGCGACGGGGGAGTGAGCGAGAGCGCGGTCGAGATTCGGAGTGAAAGCGACGGATCGCCCTCGACGCGCTCGACCAGTTGATTGAGCAGCAGGTTCGGTTTTCCCAAACCGAGCGGAGTCGCGACGTGCAGGCGCTTCCCTAATTTCTGAATCAGCCAATCCACCGCATCCTGGGTCTCTCGAAATTCAAGTGTTTTCATAAAGTCGTTTCAACCGTTCCTCATCGACCGTGACCACAAGGGTTTTGTTATGGGTGTAACTCACCTCGGTCTGGTTTTTGATTTTCTTTACGTGTTTTCGAAAAGTGTAATCGACTTCGGTTTTGCCCCAGTCCTTGCCGCCGCTATGAAGCAAACAAAGCTGGGCGGCATCGAGCAGGGTATCGAGCGAGGCGGTTTTTTTGGGCGGAAGCAGGATCGCGACGTGCGCGCCCGGCCGGCCCTTGACGTGCAGCCATAGGTCGTTGCCGCGCGCGACCTTGAAAGTGAGCTCTAAGTTTTCGCCCGCGTTCCGTCCCACCAAGATGGGAAGCCCTTCGCGCGAGGTGTATTGCTTTCCGGAAAATCCGGCCACGCGTTTTTGCTCGCGATTCGTGGGCGCGTTTTTCGTGCCCAATCCCTGTGCTTTTTCGAGTTCTTCGATTTGAGTCGACCCCGCAGCCGTCGCCAGCGCCTGAAGCGCGGCCTCGGTCGCCGAGATTTTTTCTTGAAGCGACTGAATCCGGGTCGCAGTCTCTTCAAGCCGTGCGCGATTGCGCTTGGCTTGATGAAAGAAACGCTCCAGTTGCTGTTTGAGGTTCAGTTTCGGATCGGCAAGAATGCGAACGAGAGCGTTTTTTTCGTAATCCATCAGCTCGTAAAATCCGTCGCGGGCTGTGGGCTTGGTATAAAAATGAGTTTGCAGCAAAGTTCCGTAGGCGTTCCAGTCGGGCTCCTTCAGGCTTTGTTGGTGCTGCTCTTCCAGTGAGTGTTTTTTCCGCTCGAACGATTCCAAACGCGAGCGCAACGCGGTTTCAAGTCGTTGCGCGCGAAGCGCAAGCGCCGCCGAATCACGGGCCTGAAGCCAAAGTCGGGCATAGCTTTCGGGCGAACGAATCCATTCCTCGCGGAAGGGGATTTTGCGAAGCTGCTCGTCCGACAACGTTCGTGGCGTCGGCGGAGTGAAGGTCGGATCGCCTTCGTTTCGGGCGGTAGGCCGAGTTGAGGCGACGAGCGTTCCCGCTTCGAGCAGCACGGCCTCGGGCCGAATCGGAATCAGCACGAGCACGAGTTCCAAGTCGTGCGGAAAAGTGAGACGCACGATCCGCTCTTGAGGAACGGTCGCCATGGATTGAATGCGAAGCCCTTCGATGCGTTTCGCGAGCGCGAGATCGAACCCCGATCGCGTGGCCTGCCGCGCGGGTTTCAGTGTTTTCGGCGGAAGCAGAACGATGCCCGCCTGGGCCGATCGGACACTGAAGTAAAGCTGCGCGGATTGCGTGGAGGAAGAAAGCTCAAGCACCCATTCCTTCTTGAAATACCCCTCGGGATGCGCCGAAGCCTCGGGCACGAACACCCGATCGACTCGAAGGCCTTGGACGGAAATTGAGGCCGTGTAACGCTCGAGTTCACGAAAGCTAAGCTGCGGAAAGGTGACTGAAAACGACCGCGGGGCGGACATGCCCCTAGGATGGGCGCCGGAGTTGGCAAAGTCACGAAAAAAAGGTAGCGTCCCCCCATGATCCTCAAATACGATTTTGCGCCTCAGCAATTCGATCCCGGTCCGTTTTCTCTCGCTCAAAATCTCGATGCGCTTGAAAAACGATTCGCCGATTTCGACGCGCTCATTCTCAACTGCAAAGATCCGTTCATTTCGGAATACGTTCCGCTCGTCAACAATCACCGCTACGGCGTGACGGGGTTTACCGGTTCGACGGGTGACGCGATTTATTGGACGAAGTCGTTTCGCGCCAAACACCCGGGTCAAAAACCGGTGTCGTTGTTCGTCGACGGGCGCTACCACCTTCAGGCCGATCGCGAGACCGATCCACAATTGGTCGAAGTGGTGAAGCTCGAAGTCGAGCCTAACATTTCGACCGCCGTGATGTCGAAGCTTGCTCAATATTCAGGCCTCAAAGTCGGTGCCGATTTTGAACGCACATCGATCGCCGTATTGAACGAGCTTCGCGAAAAATTAAGCGCTCATCAAAGCACCTTGTCGCCGCTCAAGGGCGAAGCGCTGCTTCAGGCGCTGGGGCTGAAGGGTTGGAAGATCGACCGCCCGATTTTTTCGCTGCCCGAATCGGCGACGGGACGCACGATCGCGAAAAACCTTCAGGCTTTGAGTGCCGCGATGAAGGAAGCTTCCGGATCGGACGATGCCCTATTGGTGACGGCCGCGACTGACGACGCCGCGTTTTTACTGAACGCGCGCGGGTACCACCTGCCGAACACGGCTTCGTTTTTGGCATACACGTTTTTCACGAAAAAAGAGCTGGTGGTCTTTCTGCCTTCCAGTTCAAAGGCCGCCCCGGTCGAACTCGATTCGGCTCAATTCGGCGGTTTTCAAGTCACCGTGATCCGCGACGATCTTGAGGCGCTGAAAACGACGCTTAAAAAACATCCGGTCTCGGCGGTGCTCTTTAACGGCGGCACGATGAACGGGCTTTGGCCGACCTGGCTTCGCGAGCTTTTTCCGAAGGCCGCGCAAAACGACGGTTTCAAATGGGTGATGAAAACGCGGGCCCATAAAACACCCGAAGAGATGGATTCGATTCGCTCGGCTTTTTTGCGAAGCTCGCGCGCGATCGCCAAGACCCTGCGTTGGGGCAAGGAAGAAAGCCAGAAGCGCGATTTGTCCGAGGTCGAGCTGTCCGAGTACCTGCATCGGGCCTACGGCGAAGAGGGCGCCGTCTCGCTGTCGTTTACGACGATTTCGGGCGCGGGCCCGAATAGCGCCGTCGTTCATTACACCACGCCTTCGTCGAAAAACTTCTTCTCGAAGGGAAGATTGGCACTGCTCGATAGCGGCGCTTATTATTCGAACGGGTTTTGCACCGACTGCACGCGCGGGTTTTTCGTGGGTTCGGCAAAAAATGGGAGTCAGCCCGAAGCCTGGCAAAAAGAGATTTACACCACGACCCTCAAAGCTGCGATTCAGCCGTTCTTGAAGCCGGTCGACGGAAAGCTCACTTGCCGCGAAGTCGATGCGATGGTTCGCGGGAAGGTCAAGGCCGCAGGCTACGATTACCTTCACGGAACGGGCCACGGCATCGGCATTCACGTGCACGAAGACGGCATTCGCTTTTCGACGCTCTCGACTTACGATCAGTCTCCGAATGCCTGCGTGAGTGTCGAGCCCGGGATTTATTTGAAGGACCAGGGCGGCGTTCGGGTCGAGAACGTGGCGTTGTTGATCCCCGAGGGGAATGCCTACCATTACGAAAACGTCGTGTTCGTCGGATACGAATGGGACCTGATCGACGAGTCGAAACTGACTGAGGCCGAGAAAACGTATTTAACCGAATACGAAAAAGAATGTCAGAAATTGGGGACACAGCTTTGAAGAAAATCAATGCCGATCAAGTCGAAGTGATCGACGCCCAAGGGCACGTGATTCAAGAATCCAAAGAGGGCCCTCACGGTTCAAATGGGACGCATGAGGCGGATCGCCCGTTCGACGCTAGATTTGGCGGCGGCTTCCGTCAGGTTCGCATCTTTCGCGGCGGCCCTGCGATGCTGCTGCTGCTTCCGCTTTTGATTCCGTTCGCGTTGATCGCGCTTTTTCTGCTGATCGTTTTTGCGCTCATTTTCGGCAAACGCGTGTTCAAAGTCGTTCGCTTCAGATAGGAAAATCCCCATGGAAAAATTGAAAGTCATCCGCCTTTGTTCGAAGGAAGAACGCCGTTTTAAACAGGGCCATCCCTGGGTGTATTCGAACGAGCTTCAGGATTCGCCGAAGGCCGTCGAGCCGGGCGAACTCGTCGAACTTCGCGACGCCGCCGGAGACTTCCTAGCCTACGGCTTCGGGAACCCGAATTCGCTGATCGCGTTTCGGACGCTTTCTCGCAAGAAGGTTGAAGACGATCCGAAGCGTGCGATTTTGAGCCCCGATTTTTTCGCCGATCGCATCGGGCAGGCGCAAGTATTTCGTTCGGGCTTTTTCGGAAGCCAGGAAAGCTATCGTTTGGTCTATGGCGAAGCGGACGGCCTTCCGGGGTTGATCATCGATCGCTTCGTGGGTTCGCATCCGGTGTACGTCGTGCAGCCGCATGCTTACGGCATGGACCTGAATCTCGACGTCATCATTTCGGGGCTAGCGAAGGTTTCGACGACCTTGGGCGATTCTGCCGAGAGCAAAGTAATTCTTCGGCGCGACTCGGGTTCTCGCGAGCGGGAGGGACTATCGAAAGAACCGACCGAAGTGCGGGTTTTGCGCTCAGGCGAGGCTGAATCGGCCGACGCTTACCGCGGGTTTTCGTTTCAAGTCTCGGGATTGGGCGATGGCGACGCGCCGATGACGCTGAAAACCGACCTGATCGGGGGCCAGAAAACGGGCTTTTTCTTTGATCAGCTTCAGAACGTGAGGCTCGTTCAGTCGCTGTTGGCGAAAAAGCTTTCTTTTAGCGCGCAAAAATCTTTCCGGGTTTTGGATTTGTGCTGTTACGTCGGCCAGTGGAGCGCGCATCTTGCCCGGGTTTTCGCCGCGAAGGGCTTGCCGGTCGAAGTCACCGCAGTCGACGCTTCCGAAAGCGCGCTTCGGTTCGCCGAACAAAACGTAAAGGCAGCGACCTCGAACGGTGTTTCGATGAAGACGCTGAAGACCGACGTCCTCGAACCGATGCCGTCGCTGAAGGATGCAGGCTACGACGTGGTGATCGCCGATCCGCCGGCCTTCATCAAAAACCGAAAAAGCATCCCGCAAGGAAAGCACGCTTACGTGAATTTGTTCACGACGGCGATCCAAAAGACGGCGCCGGGCGGGCTTGCGGTGTTTTGCTCGTGCTCGCAGTTGCTTTCGGCCGAAGACATGAAAGAATGCCTCTCTAAGGCCGCCCGCCGTTCGGGCCGCCTCGTGCGCTTCATCGCCCAAGGCTCGCCGTCGGTCGATCATTTCATCCGCCTCGAATTCTCGGAAGGGTATTATCTGAAGTGCTGGGTGGCGGAGGTGTCAGGCGATGTCTCGTAGTTTTTCCAGGCCTTCCACAATGAGCTTTCTCATGATGGTTTGATAGGGGATTCCCATCTTGAGGGCGATGGCTTTCAGTTCCGCGATGACTTCTTCCGGCAAATTGATGCTGGTAGGATGTTTCTTCGTTGATTTGCTTTTCGAATAGGCGTCTTTGATCGCTTTTGCATTGAATTTGACTTTACCGTAGCCTTTTTCATTTTTTACATAGTTCGGCATAAAATTTCCGTTCTTTTTTATTCATTTTTCGGATGTGGATGATCCGAATTCCTGTACCTCGAATCGTAAAACAGACAAACACGGGCTTAAGATCATTCGTCAAACCCAGGATCCCATATCTGGGTTCATATACTTTGGGCGTCATTTGTTCACCCAAGGCTCGGATGGCTTCAATCTGTCCAAACACGCTTTCCGCTTCTTCGCGGGTGATCCCATGTTTTTTTAGGTTCTTGGTTAAATTGCCCAAGTCCCATTCGAACAGAAAATCACTTTGATTTTCCATCCAGTCCACCAGCCATTGGATAAAGCGGAATGAGGCCATAGTTAATTACACTATAATACACTATTTTATAGTATGTCAAGAAACGGTCGAGCGTTCCATTTGGGCTTGCTTATTATGCCAAATATGGCATAATAGACGATGGGAATATGAAATGAAAAAAACACGCAAAATCACCCATATCTCGCGGCTGAAGGTGCCTCGCGTTTCCGACGTGAATCTTTCGCGATTCGACCGCTACCGGTCTTCTCTTGATTTTTCCAATCCCAAAAAAGTCAGGAAACTTCTTTTAGAGCATTTTGCCGAAGGAGATCATGAGACTTTTTTCGACATCTTGGTGCTTTATCTCGATCATGTCGGAAAATCCACGGTTTCCAGAAAGACCAAGATTCCGGAGAGGACCCTTTACAATTTCATCACCAAGGAACACAAAACCTCGTCCGAGAATATTTTTAAAATGATGAAATTTCTGGCCGACGAAGAGAAAAAGGCAGCCTAAAACCTCAACAACACCCCGATCATCGTCGAGGCTTCGACGAAATCGGAATCGACCTTGCCGTGGTACGAATCCCACTCCACGTCGCGCGAAAGCTTTTCGTAACCGACTCGGGTCAGCCAGGTGAGGTGAAGCGAGTATTCGTCCCGCACGAAGAGTTGGCGGGTGAGTTGCGCCTGCGCCACGGCGCCGAGGCCGTTTGCCGACGAAATTTTTAGGTCGGGCGTCCCGCTCGAAACCGAAAGTGGGTATTGAATCCAGCCCCTAAAATCGAGGGTCGTGGGCTTGCGGGCCTGAAGGTCAATCTGGTGAAAAGCGCCGACCGAAACCAGAAGCGCGTTTTCTTGCGCCATCTTGACGTCGCTTTGGGTTTGAAAAAGCGGCGTCTGTTTGAAGTCGATCCCGAACAGCATCCAGCGGTAAGCGACGCCGAGGTCGAGGCTGACCAACGACTGCTCGTCGCTTTTGCCCGAGGCTTCGTACTTGAACGAATACGAGTCGAGCTGAAACCAGGCGTGCCAGTCTTCGAGGTGAAAATCGGATTGAAGATTGAGGTCGTTTAAAAACAGAACTCCGAGGTCGGTCGATCCCATCGCGCCCGACTGAGAGACCGAGATGAAGCGTGCGCCGTAAAGAATCGAAAGATCCCAATCGTCCAGCCCCGGAAGAAAACTGACCTTGCGGTCGGTGGGCGGGTTCAAAGAAGGAGCGGCGTCGTGAGGCGCCTCAGGCGCACGGGGCGGTATAGGGTTCGGTGTAGGATCCGATGAAGTGGACGAGCTAACGGCAGAGGACGTGTGCGGGGCCCGCTTCGGCGTCACGGCCTTGCGGTGCCGAACGGACACGGGATTCGGTACGGCTGAAAGCGAGGGTGGGCTCGAAGGCGCAGGTGTTGCTGGTGCCACGCTCGCTCGCGGGGTCACTATCGGCGCCTGTGACCGAACTCCCGGATTCAACCCTTCCGATTGAGGCTTGGGCCTCAGCCACCGAATCGCGATGGCAGCCAGAAGCAGCAATCCTAGCGCAATGAAGACGGACAGACCCTTTTTCAACCCCGAACCTCCCGATTTTCAGTCTATCAAAATACTTAATAAAACACGTACGTAAAATAATCAGTTCTTTAAAAAATCCATAGACCGTCAAAATGATGAGCCCGAACCTCTTGATGAGATTCATTTAATGATCAATACGTAATAAAATACGGATTCATCATTAAGTCTTTTAATGAAAAGGACGATGGAGGAGAGAGGTAAACTATTCATGATGAAGAACGCATTCCGATTCTGGGGTATCGTCATGGTTTTTGGCGGCCTTTCCGCCTGCAACGGATTGGGGGTAGCCCAATTCGGCGGAAACGACTTCAACACAGACTCAAGCCTTTCGTATGACGGGATCTCCTCCTACGATCAAAAAACCGATTCGACGGTCAGGCTCCATTGGGCCTCTCACCCGGACGCGATCGCGTACGAGATTTACAATATCGTCGGCGGCGAGCCCGTGTATCAGACGACCGTGGCCGCCCCGGCGGTGTCGGTGGTTTTGACGGGCTTGACGCCTTCATCGTCGTATCAGTTTCGAGTTCGAATGAAAACATCGAGCGGAAAAACCGATGCGAACCAACATGATCTCGGTCTGACGATGAATGCCGCGCCGGATGCGCCGTCGTCGATCGCGTTGCAATCACCGAATTATTCGCCTGCGATGGACACGACGCCGACCTTGAGAATCGGCGGTGTGAAGGCGGGCGATACGATTCAAGTGTTTTCGGATTCGTCTTGCACGACCCTCGTGGGTTCGGCGCTCGCCAGCGGGGATACTTTGGACGTCACGACCTCGACACTGGTGCCGAATGCTTATGCCTTTTACGCCAACGCGAAAAATTTGGAGGGAAATACCTCGAACTGTTCGTCAGCTTCGGCGAGTTATACCCTCAATGCTTGTCCGACGGGGTTTATTCAAGTGGTTCACAATCCGGACGTCGGCACGACGAGCGATTTTTGCGTGGCGAAATACGACATGAAGAACGTTTCAGGCGTGGCGACCTCGCAAGCGGCGGCAACGCCGTGGGTAAGCATCAGCCAAACGGCGGCGAAAACGGCGTGTGATTCGTTGAATGCGGTGAATGGAGTGAGCGGAAAATACTTTTTGATCTCGAACCCCGAATGGATGACGATCGCGCGCGATGCCGACGAGGTTGATTCGAACTGGTCGAGCGGGGTGGCGGGGGTCGGTGTGATGGCACGCGGGCATAGCGATAATAACCCGGCCAATGCGCTGGCCGCATCGACGGATAATGACCCTTATTATGGGACCGGAAACGATGATACTCAGGGTGCGAACTCGGGCTGGGAGCAGAAACGAACCCTGACGTTGTCGAACGGCGAGGTGATCTGGGATTTCGCGGGGAATGTGTGGAGCTGGGTTGACTGGCAGGTGACGCCGGCGAACAAGGCTTATGTTTCGAGCGACGGTGCTCCGGTGGCGGCATGGAGAGAGTTTTCCACTTTGGATGTGAATATCGATGCGTCGGACGAGATGAAACCCGAGACCTGGCAATCGTCGTTTCCGACCTTGGGCGGAAGTGCGGGGTTGGGGGAGTATTACGGCGGTTCCAACACCTCCGGCGGCGCCGCCCTTCGCGGGGGC
>Ga0164242_10000322_pt1 | contig 59591 bp, 50 predicted proteins | sample OricomgcompostMG_FD_108783 | JGI IMG/M metagenome (GOLD analysis project Ga0164242, IMG submission 108783) | Miracle-Growth compost microbial communities from Emeryville, California, USA - Original compost - Miracle growth compost (MG) ...
CATTCTTGACGGCCGCACATTGCAGTCGACTTGCGAGAGTGGCCCGCGTGCGGGCTATGACGGCTATAAACGCAAGCGCGGCAGCAAGGTGCATATGGCAGTGGACACGCTGGGCCAGCTGCTCGCGGTTCACGTCACGCCAGCCAATGAACAGGAGCGCGCGCAAGTGAGCGAGCTCGCGCGGCAGGTACAGCACGCCACGGGAGAGACGGTGAGAATCGCGTTTGCTGACTAAGGCTACACGGGTGCGGAGCCAGCGGAGGCCGCGCGCGACGAAGGCATCGAGCTTCAGGTGGTCAAGTTGCCAGAGGCGAAAAAGGGTTTTGTGCTGTTGCCCCGACGCTGGGTGGTTGAGCGCAGCTTTGGCTGGCTTAATCGCTTCCGGCGCTTGACCAGAGACTACGAGCGTTTGCCTGAAACGCTGGCCGGACTCCACTTTATTGTCTTCGCTATGCTCATGCTTGTTCATTTCGCAAACCTTAGCAATAGTTGCTAACACGCTCTTCTATGGGGAATCGGAAGTCAAGCCCTGGTTTGAGATATAAATTTCGTCATGCAAAGTAATGCTCCTTACCCGTCGTCTGCGGTCAGTCTGCGTGGTCGCCTGCTACGACCAGACGCAGACTGACCGCAGACGACCTATGATTCGCAGGTTGCGACGCTGATGACCTGCACCATTTGCAGCTTGGCATGTCGATGTCATTCAGGTCAGGGTGTCTGTTGACCGGTCAGTGCCGGATCGACCTTCTATCCGTGCCGGCCTGGCAGGCCGGTCACCTCATGCCGCATGCGCGAAGCGCTGGCGCCACCCTGTTACCGACGCGCCCCATCCAGGTACACGGTCACCCGCAATGGGTAACCCGAGCGTGTTCCGGGCGCGTTGACCTTTACATGCTGTCGCTGCATTTCATGTGGCTCAGGCCCTCACGGTGTTAGCGTCTCCCGACTTACTGACGTGTGCACCAAATAGTGCGTGGTGCGTTATACGGGCATGAAGACAAAGACTGATGCCCGGAAACTGGATGTCGCGACGCAAGCCCACCTGAGGAGACTCGTGGTGGAAGCGGTCCGAGGGGGAATGACGCAGATCGGAGCGGCGTCGACGTTTGGCGTAAGCCTGCGAGCGGTCAGCAAATGGATGAAGCTGTCCAGAGAAGGCGGCGTACGGGCGTTGAAGCCCGGCAAACGGGGCCGCCGCCCTGGCGGCGGACGGTTGGATGCTCGTCAGGGTAGCCGGATTCGTGGGCTGATCGTGAGCAGGATGCCGGACCAGCTGGCGATGCCGTTTTACCTGTGGACGCGCGAGTCCGTCGCGAGCCTGATCGAGCGGGAATACGGTGTCACGGTTTCGCCGACGACAGCCGGGCGCTATCTCAAGGCGTGGGGCATGAGTGCCCAGAAGCCGGCGCGCCGCGCGTACGAACGAAACGATGCGGCGATCGCCCGCTGGCTGAATGAGGACTACCCGAAGCTCGTGAAGGAAGCGAAGCAAGAAAAGGCCACCATCCATTGGGGCGATGAAATGGGATTGCGCAGTGACCATGTGAGCGGAAAGAGCTTTGCGCCGATGGGCCAAACGCCAGTGGTGCGCGCCACCGGCCAGCGCTTTGGTTGCAACATGATCTCGGCGATCACCAATCGCGGGGAGTTGTCCTTCATGGTCTTCGAGGGCAGGTTCAAGAACGCCGTGTTTATCGAGTTCATGAAGCGCATGCTCAGGCAGGCAACACGCAAAATCTATCTGATCGTCGACGGGCATCCGGTGCATCGGTCGGTCGCTGTCCGGCAGTTCGTCGCGGAAAACGCTGAGCGCCTGCGCCTGATCCGGCTGCCGGGATATTGCCCCGAGTTGAACCCCGACGAATTGCTCAATCAGGACGTGAAAACCAACGCGATGGGCAAAAGCCGGCCGACCAACAAGGCCGACATGGTCAAGAGCGTGCGACGCCACCTGCATCGACGCCAGAAGCAACCTCACGTTATCCGAAATCTGTTTCAAGAAAAGCATGTTCGCTACGCAGCTTGATCCAATATACGCACTATTTACTGAACTGGTCAGTAAGTATCGCGCCCTCGGGGACCTCGCCGTGCTCGAGAAATCGCCACAGGGCGATTGCGAGACGCCGTGCGAGCGCCACGATACCGATGCGCCGCAGCCGCTTGCCGGCACCGGCAAAGCGCTCATTGAATCAGTGGCTAAGCTGGCTGCCGGGCTGCAGGCGCAGCCAGCTCCAGGCGAGCTCAACCATCAGCCAGCGGCATCGTTTGTTGCCCGCCTTGCTGATACCCTGTTCAACCTCGCTGGTGCCACTGGCGTACGGCGTAGGCGTCAGGCCCAGGCAAGCGGCCAGTTCCCGGCGGTTGTGAAACTGTCGCCAGCCGAACAGTTCCCTGACCAGGGTCCACGCGCTGCCTGCGCCGATGCCCGCGAGCTGGGCCAGCAACGCCATACGGGGATGCGCGCCGCTGCGCACCTCCCGATTCTGCTGCACTTCGAGCGTGCGGATCTGGTGGCGCACGAGCGCGAGCCGCTCACATTCGCGGTCAATCTCGGCGCGCAGGCCGGGCGCCAGCAGTTCGCGCTGCCCGGTCCACCAGTGCGTCCAGATGCGGCCGCCGACATACCTGACCCGAAGGTTGTGCAGCACCAGCAGCGAGCGGATGCGGTTGGTATGCGCGGTCTGCTCTTTGCGCAGGCGTTCGAGCTCACGGTGCAGGCGCCGGTCGTCTTCCTGCTCGGGCGTGGGGATGCGCGCCACCGCCCACACCCGGCGTTCACCGCCGTAATAGCGCATCAGCATCGACAGCAGCTTGTCGCTGTCAAGCCGGTCCGTCTTCGCGCGACGGGCACGCCGGTTCACCTCGATACTGGCCGAATCCACCACGAGATTGACGATGCCCTGTTCCGTCAGCCAGCGGTGAAGCCAGAAACCGTCGCGACCCGCCTCATAGCAGCTGTAGATCGGCGCGTCGGCACCGAGATGGCAGCGCACCCTGGCGTTCTCGATGCTGGTGAGAACCGCCGTGGTGTCGCCCGCGGCAACCATGCAGTGGCTAGGCGCACGCTGGCCATCACCCAGCGAGAGCTTCCAGTTCTTCTCACCCAGTTCAAAGGCTATGTACAGGTGGCCAGCTGCCGTCGTATTCTGCCCACGGAGGGCTGTGTCAGGCGTATTCAATTCCGTGCTCCTTCGGAGAAAACGAGTGTGCAACTCCGTTTTACTCCGGTCGGGCTAACTGCCGCTGCCCTCCCACATAGCATCTAGGGAACGGAGCATGGCTGGGGTCTAGCGAAAAAAGGCGCGCGACGGCGGTCCGCGCGGCCGGCAGTTTAGCCGAGGGCGGGCGAATGTTGATAGTCGCCCCTTATGTGGGCATAGCGTGCAGCACTCGCAGCACAATGGCCGCTCTGGAAATCGTGTTCGCTGACGCGATCGTTTGACAAAAGCCGGTAAGCGGCCTTGGTTGCAGCCCAGCCGCTTACGGTCGGCATTGGCTGCAGCTTTAACGGTAGCGCGTTCGCTGCGCCCGCTGCTTAAGCACCTCGCTGGTCCATCAGCATGCTACGGAACGATGGTCAAGGCCGGGCGGCCCGGGCGCAAAATGGTTGCTCCCGTGAATTCCGGGATGTCGTGAAACAAGGTGGTTTGCGATATCAAAACTGCGCTGCATGCCCGGCGCGAAGCCATTTCTGACGCCAATGCGTCGATCGAGAAATGCTCGTATGCCGATCGTCCAAGCACCGTACCGGTGTAGCCGCGAACGGTGCCACTCGACGCGAACAGGGTGCATTGCGGATCTATTGCGGAAAATATCTCTTTGACTAGAGACGCGTTTCGTGCGGCTACCGGCCTCCAGGCACCGAACTCGGCGTTCTGAGCGTGATAGCTTTGGATATTCTGACGCGCGCCACCAGCGACCAGCAGCAGTCCAATCATCAGGGAAACCTTGGGTCGAAAGGACATGGCTACCGCGAGTGCCGCGCAAATGGCAATTGCTAGCGGAACGGCAAACTTCAATCTCTCGAAGGAATATTTCCCTGCGTGCGGTAGCAGGATGACGTTTTCTACAAGTGGAAACAGTGCCACCAACAGCAACGTGCCGGTCATATCCATGGGCAGCCGCGCACTATCGCGTCTGCGATAGAAGCCCATGAACGTTACGCCGGCAAGAGCAATCGGCAAGAATGCGCCGTACGATCGGACATACCCGGTGTCCTGAGATTCAGGGGGCTGCTCCACGAGCATTCTACCCAACCAGGCCATCTGAACCGGACTGACCTTAGCCGGCCGTGCCGACCCAATAGACGGTCGTCTCCAGCAGGCGGTGCGTGGGGGGGCGCACATGGCTCGGCTAAAATATGGCCCCGAGGGCGCGGCGCCCAGGACCGGCGCCCTAACCCTCTCCACACATCGACGCTCATCAGCGAACAGGCCTTCGTGAATTCCCCCGCTGCTCCAACCGCGCTTGCCAGGCGTGAAGCTCCGCCTCCGCGGCTCCCGTTGCACGTCGTGCTCGTCTGCAACACCGCCTGGGCGATCTACACCTACCGCCAGGGCTTCCTGCGCGCGCTCAACGCAGCCGGCGCGCAAATCACGGTGATCGCACCGCGCGACCGCACGTTCGAGCCGCTCGCGGCGATGGGCTGCAACTGCATTGACCTGCCCGTCGCCTCGAAGGGCACGAATCCGCTTGACGATCTGCGCACGCTGCTCGCCCTCTTCAAGCACTATCGCGCACTCAGGCCTGACGTTGTGTTCCATTACACGATCAAGCCGAATATCTACGGCTCGATCGCGGCGTGGCTTGCACGCGTGCCTTCGGTTGCAGTCACAACGGGCCTCGGCTATGTATTCATCCAGAGGAGCTACGCAGCGCAGGTCGCCAAACGGCTCTACCGCTTCGCTTTCCGGTTCCCGCGCGAAGTCTGGTTCCTGAATCGCGACGACGAAACCACCTTCCGTCAGGAGAACCTGCTCGTGCATCCGGAACGCGCACGCCTGTTGCACGGCGAAGGCGTCGATCTGGACGAGTACGCTTTCACGCCGCTGCCCGAGCACAGTGTGTTCGCCTTCGTGCTGATTGGCCGACTGCTGTGGGACAAAGGCGTGGGCGAGTATGTCGAGGCAGCGCGCCAGTTGCGCACGCGCTATCCGCATGCACGATTTCGTCTGCTCGGCCCAGTGGGCGTCGACAACCCGAGCGCTATCACGCGTGAGGAAGTCGCCACGTGGGAGCGCGAAGGCGTGATCGAGTACCTTGGAGAAACGGCCGACGTGCGCCCTTATATCGCCGATGCTGACTGCGTTGTGCTGCCGTCGTACCGCGAGGGCGTACCGCGCACGTTGATGGAGGCGAGCGCAATGGGCCGCCCGATCGTGGCAACCAACGTGCCCGGCTGCCGTGAAGTGGTGGCAGATGGCGAAAACGGTCTGCTCTGTGCGGCGCGTGATTCGACGTCGCTCGCGACGGCACTTTCTCGCATGTTAAATATGACCCCAGTTTCTCGTGCTGCCATGGCCGGACAGGGCCGAAAAAAAATCGAGAAAGAATTCGACGAGAGGGTTGTGGTACAACGCTACCGGGAGCTGATCCGGGAGTTGACCGGATTGACGTTTTGAACGAATTCAGGGAGCTCGAAAAATATGGCAGCGACGAATTCCAAAGGCACGATCCTTGTCACGGGCGGCGCGGGCTACATTGGCTCGCACACCTGCGTGGAGCTGCTCAACGGCGGCTATGACGTGGTCGCGGTCGACAACCTCGTCAACAGCCGCCAGGAATCGCTTGCGCGGGTCACGCAGATCACCGGCAAGCCGGTCGCCTTCTACGAAGCCGACGTGCGCGACGCGCAGGCCCTCAAGCGGATTTTCGAAGCGCACAAGATCACCGGCGTAATTCACTTCGCGGCGCTCAAGGCCGTGGGCGAATCGGTCGCCAAGCCTATCGAGTACTACCGCAACAATATTGAAGGCCTGCTCGTGGTGCTCGAAGTCATGCGCCAGCACGGCGTCAAACAGTTTGTGTTCAGCTCGTCTGCGACCGTGTACGGCGTGCCCGAGCGCTCCCCCATCGACGAGACTTTCCCGCTTTCGGCAACGAATCCGTACGGCCAGTCCAAGCTGATCGCCGAGCAGATTCTGCGCGACGTCACGATCTCCGACCCGACGTGGCGCATTGCGGTGCTGCGCTACTTCAACCCGGTGGGCTCGCACGAGAGCGGGCTGATCGGCGAAGACCCGTCCGGCCTTCCGAACAACCTGATGCCGTACATCGCTCAAGTGGCTGTGGGCAAACTCGAAAAACTGCGCGTGTTCGGCGGCGATTATCCGACCCCGGATGGGACCGGCGTGCGCGACTACATTCACGTGGTCGACCTGGCACTGGGGCACCTCAAAGCGCTCGACGCGCTGGTCGTCCTCGACAAGGGCTTTGTCGTGAATCTCGGCACCGGACAAGGGTATAGCGTGATCGATGTCGTGAAGGCATTTGAGAAAGCATCGGGCCGCCCCATTCCCTACGAAATTGTCGCGCGGCGCCCCGGCGATATCGCAGAGTGCTATGCGAATCCTGCAACGGCAGAAAGGCTGATCGGCTGGAAGGCGCAGTTCGGGATCGAGCGCATGTGCGTCGACCACTGGCGCTGGCAGGAGAAGAACCCGCGAGGATTCGAGTAACGTAACAAAGACGGCGCCAAGCGCCGTCGTCCAGGACGCGAGGACAAGCCTGTCCTCGCACTTCCGCATTCGACCTCAGCCGGCTACCCGCACCGCTGCTCCACCCACGCTCTGCAGCTTAGGTGCGCTAGATGGCTGGTATTCGGGCACCCAGCGGCGTAGATCCCGGCGTACCTCGTCGTCGCTGGGCACACGGTGCTGCATGAGCCACGGCAACAATTCATCGACCAGGTTCTCAGGCACTTCGCGCGCGCGCGCAATACGAAGCTTGGGATGCGGGGTACGGGTCGTGGTTTCATCGTCGGCGAGCAGTTCCTCGTAGAGTTTTTCACCGGGCCGCAAGCCCGTGAACGCAATGCGGATATGCTCGTCGGTGAAACCGTAGAGGCGGATCAGGTCGCGCGCGAGATCGACGATCTTGACCGGCTTGCCCATGTCGAGAATGAAGATTTCACCACCGTGTCCCATGCTGGAGGCCTGCAGCACGAGCTGCGACGCTTCGGGAATCGTCATGAAGAAGCGCGTGATTTCCGGGTGCGTGACCGTCACCGGCCCGCCCTTCGCGATCTGCTGCTGGAATTTAGGAATCACGCTGCCCGCGCTGCCCAGCACGTTGCCAAAGCGCACGGTCTCGAACTGGGTGCGCTCGCTCGTCTGCTGCATGGCTTGGCAGGCCATCTCCGCCAGACGTTTGCTCGCGCCCATCACGTTCGTCGGATTGACGGCCTTGTCGGTCGAAATGAGCACGAAATGCCGGACCTGGTGTTTGATCGCTGCGCGCGCGACGCGATACGTGCCCAGCACGTTGTTGCGAATCGCCTGCCATGCATTGAGCTCTTCCATCAGCGGAACATGCTTGTACGCGGCGGCATGGAACACGATGTGGGGCGTATAGCGCGCCATCACCTGGTCGAGCAACAGCACGTCCTTCGCATCACCGATGATGGGCACCACCGAAAGCTCAGGAAAGCGTTCTCGAATTTCCTCCGTGAGCCGGTACATCGCGTATTCTGACAACTCGAGTGCGACGAGTTGCGCGGGCGCGAAACGTAGAATCTGGCGACACAGTTCCGAGCCAATCGAACCGCCCGCTCCCGTCACCATGACCACTCGCCCGCTCAGCAGCGCCTCGACGTGCGGCGTATCAATATTGACCGTGTCGCGGCCGAGCAGGTCTTCGAGGTCGATGTTGCGGACCTGGGAAAGGAAGCCTTGGCCTGGCATGAGTTCGGTCAATGCAGGCAGCATCAGAGCCTTCACGCCAGCGCGCAGACATTGCGACGCGACATGCCGCTGCACCTCCGCCGATGCGGAAGGAATGGCGATGATGGCGAACTCGCAACGCAGCGTGCCAGCCCAGTGCTCGATGTCGCCGATGGGTCCCAGCACCTTGTAGCCGTAGATCTCGCGCCCCTTCTTGGCCGGATCGTCGTCGAGGAGGCCCACGAGGCGCCAATCCGCCGAACGCGATAACTCGCGCGCGAGACTTGCACCGGCGCCTCCCGCGCCCACGACGATGACGGGCTTGCCCTGCGCAACGAGCCCCCCGTACAGATAGAACTCTTTGGACGCGCGATAGAGCGCACGCGCGCCGCCCATGACGAAAAACAGCAGCAGCGGGGAGACGATCAGCACCGAGCGCGGAATGATCGGCGAAGGCTGCAGCATGACCGAAACCACCATCGCGATAAGCGCGGCCGAGACGATCGCCTTCGAAATACGCATCAGATCGGGCAGGCTAGCGAACACCCACATGCCGCGATACAGCCCAAAAATACGGAACATGACGGCGTAGATCGGCAACACCCAGACAAGGTTGTCGACGGCGCCGTGCCAGAACTCAGTTGGGACGGACGCGTTGAAGCGTAAAAGATAGGCCGTCAGCCATGCGGCGGCCACCGCGCCAATATCGAAGAAAAAAGCGCTGAATGAGAGCCAGGAGGCTTTATTGCGGAGCATCAGCGTTTAACCTCAGGATTGTCTGGTGAGGGACTGGAAGCGGCGCCAGCGCATGTCGATTGCCGCGCCCATCAGACCGAGAACGACCGCCCAGCCCGCAACGATCCCCCACTGCAGTGCCGCGGACAATACCAAAGCCCAGAGAGCAAGTATTATGCCGGCAAACATGAATATATACCACGTCAGTGCCGTTGCTGCATGACCGGTCCCAAGACGAACCATGCGTTGATAATAATGTTCCCGGTGCGCTTGCCAAAATTTTTCGCCACGCAGTAGCCGGCGTACCAGGGTCACCGAGGCATCGCCGATAAAGGGAGCGAAGACGAGCGCCGGGAACCAGACCGGCCAGGCGCCGCTGCGCCAGCCCCAGTAGCCGAGCGCACCAGCGAGAAAGCCCGTCGGGATCGATCCGGAATCGCCAAGAAAGATTTTCGCGGGATGGAAGTTGAAGAGCAAAAATCCGCCTGCCGCACCTGCGACTGCGGCGCAAGCACAACTCAACTCACGTGTCGACGCTGGCCCAAGCAGCGCGGCAGCCGCGTACGCGCCGAAACCGAACAGCGCCATCCCGCCCGCCAGGCCGTCCGAGCCATCCATAAAATTGTAGAGATTGACTAACCACAACATCAAAAATGCCAGGCCGGCGAGACACCACCAGGAAACTGGAGCCGGATAAACGACGATCAGCGCCAGGACGGCGACAAAATGGGCCGCGAAGCGCACGCGCGCGGGCAAGCCGCGGCGGTCGTCTATCTGCGAGACAGCGGCGAGAAAAGCAACCCCACCGGCAATCAGCCATAGGGATGGGGCCAGAAGCAGGATTGCGAGCACGACCACCGGCATGATGCCCCACCCGCCCACGCGCGGCGTCGGCCGCTCGTGAAGCGAACGCTCGTTCGGAATATCCGTGGCGAGGTGCCATGCAAGACCGGTCTTGAGCAGCACGCCCAGCACCGCCGCGCACAGTGCGGCGCAAATGACTGCGGTCATCGCGGCGCATAAGGATATCGACATCGGTGCCTGCAACATCGGCTTCAACGCTCTCCATTGGTTCAATGTGTGGCTCGATACCAGCGCGCAGTCGCGGCTAGTCCTTCGTCCAGGGTATAAGGGGCTTTCCAGCCGAGCTCCTCGCGAATACGCGAGTCGTCGACTCTCAGACTCTGGGTTAACCGGTCAATTTGCGCAGCACGCCCCGTCAGCGCACCTGCCGCGCGCAGCAGCGATACCGGTACCGGCAGGAGACGTGCTGGACGGTCCAGATAGCGTCCTAGAGCGCGCAGCAGCCCGGCCACCGATGGATCCCGATCGTCGCGAACGTAGAAGCGGGCGTTCGCGGCACGCGGGCCCGTCGCGCAATGCATGAGCGCATCCGCGAGATTTTCGACGTAAACGAGGCTGCGCTGCGCATTGACCGCTCCGAGCGGCAGCGGCAGGCGGCGCCACAAGACATTCATCATCTGAAGGAAGTTCGCGCCGACTTCCGGGCCATACACAAGCGGAGGTCGCACGATCACGATTTCGAGGCCACTCTGTTCGCCATATTGCCAGAGTGCCTCCTCCGCCTGCAGTTTCGACACGCCATACGCGTCATCAGGGGCCGCTGGCATCGATTCCGCGAGCGGCACGCCACCATCGAATTCGGCCGCCGCTTTCACGCTGCTCACGAACACCATGCGCCGTGCACCGCGTTCGCGGGCGGCGCGCGCAACACGCAACGCACCTTCAACGTTGGTTGCGCGAAAAGCCGCGAGCGGATCGGCTGCAGTATCGTTCATCACGTGCACGCGCGCCGCGAGGTGCACGACGCAATCGGGCATGAGTTCGCGCGGCCACGCCTCGGCGAGGCCTGCAAAGTCCGCCCCGCCATGACTCCATTCGCGCGCCGCGCCATCGTACGCGCCGGCACGCCGCACGAGCGCTGTCACATTGTGGCCGTTAGCCGCCAACGTGCGGCACACCGAGCGACCGACGAACCCATTCGCCCCTGTGACCAGAATGCTGCTCAAAGCCACTTCCACCCAAAACGATTGAAGAACTTGAAGGCCGATGCCACAAACATGCGGATGTGCGCCGCCCCCTTGCGCGAGGCGCCACCGCCGTGGTGGAGGACACGCACCGATGGCACATATGCGACGCGCGCGACGTCATGCGCCCGCAGACTCAAATCATAGTCTTCGAAATAGAGGAAATACCGGGGGTCGAATCCACCGAGCTTTTGCAGCACCTCCGACCTGAATAGCATGAAGCAGCCGCTCACAATCGGCGGATCCCAAACCGGGTCGCGATCATTGATCTGAGCGCGCATCTCAAAGCGCGCGAGCCGCCGCGCGAAAGAGCGCCGCATCGATACCGGCAAAAAGCCGCGCACAAACAAATCGATCAGGGTCGGATACTGGCGACAGAGAAACTGCATCTCGCCTTTCTCGTCGAATATGGCGGGCGTCAGCAACCCTGTGTCGGGGTGTGATTCCATGAATTCGACCGCCTTCGCCAGCCCGTCTGGACTCATGTCAATGTCGGGATTGAGGATCAGGTGGTAGCGGCCTAGAGGCTGCGCGATAGCGAGATTGTGTCCGCGCCCGTAACCGACGTTGCCGTGCCCGGAGATTAACGTGTGGTCGACTCCGGCGCGCGCAAGCACCTCGAGACTCCCACCCATGTCGGGCAGGCCGCCGTTATCGATCAGGTAAAGGTGGAGAACCCGCTCTTTGCCTCTGCCCGCCGCAAGCGCATCACTGGCGACCGCGAGGCTGGCCAACGTGCGACCTAGCAACGTCTGATCGGGCCGGAATACGACGACAGATGCGGATACTTCGAAGGAGTTACGGCGCGGAGGGACGTTCATTGTACTCTGATAGCGCTCCAGCCTGGAACAGCCGGTAAAGATTGATTGACTGAATGCGTCGAACTCTATTTTGACATCGCGGATGGTGGGCGGCCATAGCACACGTCATGCGCACCCAATTCCGGTCGGACCTGACACGTCGCCCCCCAGTCGCAGCCGCCCTCGCGGGTCTGGCCTGCATGTTCGACTTGAGCTTTTCCAGCAACGTGTTGTTCGGCGCCAACGGCATCGCCTCGGTCACGAGCGGCCCGTGCTTGAACTCGGGGGCCGTGATCGGTCTCGGCACGGATGCACGGGATTGCCTTGAGCCTGAATGCGCCTTCGAGCGCAGACAGGGCAGCCCGCGGCCGGGCGTAAGCGATGATGGCATCCGCACGAGAAGCGGGATTGGACTCGCGCATCGTATGCAATGAATAGTAAACAACGTCGAGATTCTCAGTCCCGATTTCATTGCCATTAGTTTCGAAACGTGGCCAAAATCTTCTGTGATTCACTTGAACCCGGAAGCCCACCATTTTTTCAATAGCTTACAATGTAGGCCTTTCTCGACAGCGCAACGCTTCCGGCACCCGCCAAGGACTCACAATGACGCCCTTTCCCGTGTTCCTTTCGGTCGTGTTGCTCGTCCGCAATCAAAGCGCGCGCGTCGAAAAGCTGGTGGGCGAAGCCGCGGCAACGGTGACCCGTCTGGTGGACGATTATGAACTGATCATCGTTGATAACGCCTCGGACGACGATAGTGTATCCGTCCTGCGCGACATGACCTCGGAGTCCGGCAGCCGAATCTCCAAATTTATGCGCTCACCAAGGAAGTCGACGCCAACACGGCGTTTTGGGTCGGCCTCGAGAACGCGTTGGGTGATTTCGTCGTTGCGCTGGATCCGCTGCTCACTGGAAAGGTACATTAAACGGTTGCGCTGGCAATCGTGTGTGATGACGAGATAGGTTGGACCGGGACCCGCCAAACCTGGGTATGACGGAGAGCTTCGAGCTCGACACGGAAATGAGGCGCGGGTCAGCGGATTTCATCAGGGCCTGCAGCGTCTGAAGCTGCATCAAGGGCCGGATATAAAGGCGCAACCGCCTCATCCGTCACAGCACGCGAAAACCTTCGCAAAGTGGGAGGCGTCCATATAAAAGTCATACTGCTTTTGCAGTGGCACTTCAGAGGGGGAAGGTCTGAGGCGCTGGCTTTAGCCGCTTAACCTGCGCAGGTCTCGCTGGGTCGTTGCAAAACCGCAATCGCACTCGGGCTTGCACCCATTTTGCTGTAACCCTATTTATTGAGAGCTTCGAGACCTCAATCCACCGAACGACTTCGTCGTCCGGGACTTTAGACGTCATGGCCCCTCATTCGCGAACAAGCGCCACAGCTCAGGCTGGATTCACCGTCCGATTGCTTGCCTCGGTAGCACACCATTTACCCGAATATCGCTTGGAGACCCCTTCAGACGCGGGATTCGATCAAATGCGCTCCACCATTTATTTTACATATACCTTTCAAATAGCCGCGGCCGAATCAAGACAAGATGTATAAAGCTGTGTAAAGTTACGGTCGCTCCGAACTCGCCCATCGGGAAATAGACCATAAAAGCCCGCAGCGGACTGCCGAGCGCCGCACCCGGCGAGGACACCGATGTCGGGCCATCTCCCGTGAGACCATTCGTATCGGATCGCTGTGGCACCGATAGTTCGATTCGAAAGAGACCAATGAAACCACAAGCGGTACAGGCCAAACAGCTCATCTCGCTCGTTGTCCCTTTTTACAACGAGTCTGCCGTGATGGACGCTTTTTTTCGTGAAGTGCCGAAAGTCCTGGCAGCTATCGATCACGCCGATTACGAAATCGTCTGCGTAAACGATGGCAGCAAAGACGATACGCTCGCACGCCTTTCCGCTGCCGCGCAGCTTGACTCGCATATCAAGGTGGTCGACCTCTCGCGCAATTTCGGCAAAGAAGCGGCGATGACGGCAGGAATCGACATGGCCACAGGCGACGCAGTGATTCCATTCGACGCCGATCTGCAGGACCCACCGGAACTGATACCCGATCTCGTGCGCAAATGGCGGGACGGACATGACGTTGTGATTGCCCGCCGCATCGAGCGCAGCACCGATACGTTCGCGAAGCGGCAGAGTGCAACATTGTTCTACCGCATCCACAACATCATTGCCGACGTGAAAATCCCGGAGAACGCTGGCGATTTTCGGCTCATGTCCCGTCAGGCCGTTGAGGCGCTCAAGCAACTGCCAGAAAATCGTCGGTTCATGAAGGGGCTGTTCGCATGGATCGGCTTTCCACCAGCATACGTCGACTATGTGCGGCAACCACGTGTTGCAGGAAAAACGAAATTTTCCGGTTGGCGTCTTTGGAACTTTGCGCTCGAAGGCATCACGAGCTTTAGCACACTGCCTTTGCGGATCTGGACGTACATAGGTACCGTGAGCGCACTCACATCGATGCTCTATGCGCTTTACCTTGTCATACGGACGATCGCACACGGTCGCGATGTGCCCGGCTACGCGTCAATCATCACTGCGGTGCTGTTCCTCGGCGGCGTTCAGTTGATAGGAATCGGCGTCATCGGGGAATATGTCGGACGCATCTACGTCGAATCGAAGCGACGACCTGTCTACATTGTCCGAAGCGTTTTTCAGGCACCGGGGGCCAACGATTAAATGCGCCGTTTTGTTCTCTATGCCGCAGTCGGCGCATCTGGCACAGCCGTTCAGTACGCGATCCTGCTCTTGCTGGTCAACGTGTCCGGAATTCCGGCACCGATTGCGTCGACCATCGGCGCAATCGGGGGCGCAATCGTCAACTATCTCCTCAACTTCCATCTTACATTTAGCCGCAGCAGCAATCATCGCGCCGCGGCACCGAAGTTCTTCGCGACTTCGGCGCTCGGTGTCGCCTTGAACTATCTGCTGATGAGCGCTCAAACGAAAATGCTTGACATCAACTACCTCATCGCCCAACTCGTGTCGACGGCGACCGTGCTGTGTGTCACATACATCGTCAACGCGTCCTGGTCATTCAAGGGCAAGCAATCATGAAAATCGAAGCATCCGCTACGCTCGTCGACCCACGATCGAGCGCACGCGAACGCATTGCGCTCGTCGCTTGCTCGCTCCTCTTCCTGGCTGCGATCGCGGCATATGCCGGGCTGCTCTCCGGCGGCCATTGGCAGGACGAGTATTACACGCTCTACCGCATGCGCGATGAGGGCCTGCAATTCGTGCTTTATCGGATCCAGACGTGGAGCCCTCGTCCGTTATCGGAATTGCTGGTCTATCTATACGGTTTCGCCGTTGTCAAGAGTGGGCGACCGCTGATCGGCACGGTGCTCGGAATGACCTGGGCTGTGACCGCGCTATGCATTGTCGTGCTGCCGGCGCGCTACGCGCGACCGCGTAATCGTGCAATCAGCGCGGTTGCGGGCCTCGCACTATTTGCGTTATTCCTTGCGAATCACCCAACCGGCGAGATGTACTATTGGCCGCAAGCGTCGCTCGCATACATGCCAACTCTCGCTGCGATCTGTGCCTTGTTCTGGTTGTGCGTCACAACCGGCCTCGAATCGTCACGCGCGCGCATGGCAGCCGCTGCAATGCTCATCGTCGCAGCATGGTCGGTGGAGATTGCGGCCATGTTCGTCTTCGCTGTCGCGGGATTGGCGCTCGCCGTGAGCTTATGCTTGCCGCGCCTGCGCCTGAATTGGCGCGAGGCGATTTGGCTCGCCCTCCCTCTCGTCGCATCGGCCGGTGTACTCGTGCTTCTAGCGCATGGTCGCGTACAGAACGGCAATGAAATCATGGGCGATCCCGCTATCGCGCACCACACCAAGCCCGTGCTTGTGGCGGCAATTCGTGAATTCGCGAAGGCAGTCGCCGTGTCCGGATGGGACGGTCGCGGCCCGCTCAACATTGCGCTCGTCATTGCCTCCAAAGTACTTCTGTTTGTCGCTTTCGTCGGTCTATCGACACGACTGTCGCCGCTACACGCTCACCGGAGTGCGAGCCGGTGGTTGACGATTCTGTCCGCCGCGTGCCTTGCGACCACGCTGTTGATAATAGCTGCTGCGTTTTACCAGTTCGGTACGATGTGCTGCGAGCGTCACGACACGCTGCGACAATGCCTTATCTATATTGCGATCGTATCTGCTGCATGTGCGGTCGGTCTCAATCTGCGTCACGTTCCTCGGATCACGCTATCGCTTGGTATGCTGTTCATCGCAGTAGGGATCAACGTAGCGATGTCAATCAAGGCGCTACGCTACGACTATGCGCACCTCGACGTGTTCCGCGACGTTAAGGTCGCGAACTGGAATCAAGGGAACGCCCAGGGGACAACCATGGTGTTCGAACAGGCCGCCCCGGGCCAGGTCGTCGGAGGCGTACTTATTGGAGAGAAGACCTATACGGCACAGGACTCCGACATGGGATGGTGGATTGATGGAGTAATGCGATTTTTCCGCAAAAAAGAGATCACGTTCAAGACGGTCCACACCGACTGAGCATTTAGCCGAGGTCGAATCTCACCCGACATTAAGAGTCGCTAACACAAGTCGCCAACGAAGCGTGAACAGATAACGGCAACAGTGAGGGAAAGCAACGCAAAATGAATGTCGAGACGACACTCAAGGCGAATGCGCAGTTTTCCGAGGCTGGCAAAGCAGGCAGGGTGGCGCTCGACCACCCGGCGATGCCGCCCCAGCCGTTCTTTGGTTGCCACGTCCGCTGGAAGACGGGGTTTGGGAATCTGAGTAGGCCTCCACATACTCAGCCAGAATAGGCCGTACGTATTAGTTCTGTTGTATCTCAGTCTGATCCGCCCAAAAGATAGTGGTGTAAAGCTATGTAAAACCGCGAACAGGTAGTAAAGTAGCGCCCACGACCGGTCGCGCCTCTTTCGCTCGCAATCGCATGGGCGCTCAGCCCAATCAAGCTGAACATCCTAGGCTGAATCAATGCATGGCAAACCCCTTGTCGTCGACTTGGACGGCACGCTCCTTCGTTCGGACATACTTATCGAGAGCAGTTTTGCGTTCCTGAAATCTGCGCCTCATCGGTTCTACGAGCCACTCTTTTGGCTTGTCAGCGGAGGAAAGCCCACTCTCAAGTCGCGCCTGGCAGGAAGCATCGACGTTGATTTCAAGGTCCTTCCCTATGATACCGAACTCGTTGGATGGCTGAAGGATGCGCGAGCTGACGGGCGCTCGATTGTGCTCGCCACCGCCAGTCACGAGCGCTTCGCAAAGGGGATCGCGGAACATCTGGGCCTGTTCGACGCGGTGTTCGCGACCAATGAGCATGTCAACCTTTCATCCAGAAAGAAGCGCGACGTACTCGTCTCAGCCTATGGAGAGAAGGGCTTTGACTACGTTGGTAACTCGCACGACGATGTGGCCGTGTGGGAAGCGGCCGACCGCGCATACGTGGTAAATCCGCTGCTAGGCGTGGAACGCGCAGCGCGCAGACATGGGAACGTAGAGCGAGTCTTTGAGAACCGCCCCGCCAGCCTTAAGGTCTTCGCAAAATCGCTTCGTCTGCATCAGTGGCTGAAGAATCTGTTAATCTTCGTGCCGCTGCTTGCTGGACATTTCGTGGGTGATTGGAACCGCGTGCTTTCAGCGCTGATTGCGTTCCTCACATTCGGCATGTGCGCATCCAGCGTATATCTGCTTAACGATCTGTTGGACCTCGAGGACGACCGACACCATCTTACGAAGAGGAGACGCGCGCTCGCTTCAGGGGAGATGCCGCTGCTTTTTGGGCTTTCGCTCACGCCTGTTCTCTTGGTCGCGTCATTCTCCATCGCCATAACATTGATGCCGTGGCGATTTGTCGCGGTGCTTGCTGGATACTACATCTTGACTGTCGCCTATTCGGTCGCGCTCAAGCGCAGAGTCATGATAGATGTTGTCGTGCTAGCCAGTCTTTATACGACACGCGTCGTTGCGGGAGCCGCTGCGATTTCGGTACACGTTACGTTCTGGCTTCTCGCCTTCTCGATGTTTATCTTCCTGAGCCTCGCCCTCGTGAAGCGGTACGCGGAGCTAAACGCACTGCAATCACGAGGCGTGGAAAAGACGCGCGGGCGCGGCTACCTGTCGTCCGACCTACAGCTAATTTCGTCGCTCGGCACGTCGTCGGGTTATCTGGCGGTGCTGGTGCTTGCACTATACGTGCAGGACGCGCGCACGGCGGCGTTGTATCGCCATCCACAGACGATCTGGTTAGCGTGTCCGCTGCTTCTTTACTGGATTAGCCGCACGTGGATTATCACCCATCGGGGTGGCATGCATCACGATCCGATCGTATTCGCAGCACGCGACCGAGTGAGTCTCGCGGTCGCCGCGCTGTGCGGCCTCGTCTTCTGGGCGGCGTGCTGAGCAATGCGCATCGTCAGTTCGTGGGGCCGCTACCCGTATTTCCCGCAAGAAGCGCATCCGGTCGCGTGGCGCGATTCTGTCCACGCGTCATGGGCCGAGTTGGCCCGTGTGCACGGCACCACGTTGCCGTTCGGCAACGGCCGCAGCTACGGCGACAGTTGCCTCGCGGCGTCGGGTCACTTACTTCAGACATTCGAGCTCAATCGACTAATCGCAGCGGACTGGGACGCTGGCGTATTGCGCGCGGAATGTGGAGTCACGTTCGATCAGATTCTCCAAATCGCAATTCCCCGTGGGTGGATGCTGTCGGTGACGCCCGGCACAAAATACGTGACGCTCGGCGGCGCCATCGCGAACGACGTGCACGGCAAGAACCATCACGTGCGCGGCACTTTCGGCCGACACGTGCGCCGCTTCATGCTCGCCCGCAGCGACGGCACGAACATCGAGTGCGCGCCCGACGAGAATGCCGAGTTGCACGCCGCGACCATCGGTGGACTTGGACTCACCGGAGTTATCCTGTGGGCGGAGATTCAGCTGATGCCGATCCGTTCCAGCCTGATCGACACGCGAAGCATTCGCTTCAGGAATCTCGACGAATTCTTCGACTTGTCGGAGCGGATGGATTCACTTCACGAATACGGCGTCGCGTGGATCGATTGTCAGGCACGCGGATCGCGACTCGGTCGCGGCATTTACATGGCGGGCGATCACGCGACGCACGGCCCGCTTCAGGTCGATACGCGCAAAAAGCACCGAGTGCCGCTCACGCTACCGGTGCCGATCTTCAACCGCTTGACGTTGCGTGCGTTTAACGCGCTGTATTTCAGCAAGCAATCTGACGACGAAGTCGATGCGACAGTCGGATACGACCCGTACTTCTATCCGCTCGACACTGTGCTCGATTGGAATCGTATCTACGGTCGCGCAGGTTTTCAGCAATATCAATGTGTGGTGCCGGGCCAGGAAGCGCGTAAGTCAGTCGGAGCAATGCTCGACGCGATCGCCAAAAGCGGCACCGGCTCGTTTCTCGCTGTCCTGAAGCGCTGCGGCGATCTGCCGTCTCCTGGATTGCTGTCCTTTCCCCGCGAGGGTACATCGCTCGCACTCGATTTTCCTCAACGCGATGCGGCGAACGCGCGCCTCTTCGCTAGTCTCGACGCGATCGTGCGGGAAGCCGGCGGACGCATCTATCCAGCAAAGGACGCGCACATGTCTGGCGTCGATTTTCGTGCTGCGTATCCCGAGTGGGAACAAGTCGAGCGACTGCGCGATCCGGCGATCACCTCCCGCTTCTGGCAACGGACCACACAAGCATGAAGAATATCCTAATCGTCGGCGCTACATCCGCCATCTCTCAGGCCTGCGCACGCCGCTGGGCGCATGATGGCGCACGCTTTTTCCTCGTCGCTCGCAACGGCGAGCGACTCAATCAGGTCGCCGATGACCTCACTGCGCACGGCGCATCGCTTGCAGCGCGCTTTGAACTCGACATCGATGATCTCGGAAGCCACAATGCTATGCTCGCACAATGCGCTGCCGCGCTCGGCGACCCGGACATCGTACTCGTTGCACCTGGAACGCTACCGGATCAAGCGGCTTGTCAGGCCGATGCAGGCCTCGCCGCGCGCGAGTTTGCGACCAATGCACTGTCCGTGATTGCGCTGCTAACGCCGATTGCGAATCTGCTTGAAGCGCGCGGACAGGGGGTGCTGGCGGTCATTTCGTCGGTGGCGGGCGAGCGTGGGCGGCCGTCGAACTATCTGTACGGCAGCGCGAAGGCCGCGCTTACGACGTTCTGCGAGGGCCTGAACGCGCGCTTGTTCAAGGCTGGCGTGCACGTGGTCACAATCAAGCCGGGCTTTGTGGCCACGCCGATGACCGAGGGCTTAACTTTGCCCGGGCCACTTGTCTCGACAGCCGACCGGGTCGCTCACAATATTGTCGATGCGATCGCGCGGCGTAAGGACGTGTGCTACACGCCGCGATTCTGGTCACTCATAATGGCAGTTATCCGTGCGCTGCCGCGCTTCGTGTTCAAACGCACGTCGCTTTGAGGGGCAGTGTGCGACATTCACCGAGATTTGACCTCAAGCGGTCTAAGCAACAGCCTCACGCCCAAATACAAACCGTTTGTCGAGGTGGTACTTAGTCCAGTATCCGATCGCCAAGCCGATCGCACCTCCAAGGAAGCGCATTTCCTTCGTGGCGAAGATATGCTGGAATGCCCACTCGAATCCCCAGAATACAGCCGTCGTAACGAGGCCCATCGCGGCGTATAGCACGAACGTCTTTCCATTGTGAGCGACGCTGTTCGCTCGAAAATTAAAGATGAACCGCTTGTCGAGATCGTACTTGACCACCAATCCAACAACGGTACCCACAAAAACTGAAATCGGTATTGCAAACGTACCGCCGTAAACGACCGTGGAAAGATCCTGCGCTCCGATGTTGACTGCCATTGCGATTAGCGCAAGCAAGGTGTATGTAATCGCGATATGCATATGCTTCGCTTGAGGTTCATAGTGGCAACGTTATCAAAATAGCAGCGCAGGAGAATCACTGCGCCGACTGTATCACTCAAATTGGTTGATTCGTGCGAATCAGCGTGATGCCATTCCCAAGATCAAACTGGGACCACTTCGCGCGTATGCACCGAAACTTACGAGTATTCTTTCGTCCCACAAGGAAATATCCCGGGTACCCGGCTAGTTCGCCAGGCACATGGAATGCAAGCACGACCTTAAGCAAGGAAATGCCACCTGTCGACTCGTGTAGCGATTTCGACGTCAAAAGACCACACATTCGTTTGTCGGGCTCAAAAAATCCAGAGATCATACCCCTTATGAGGCGGTATGATCCGAATCCCAGACAATTTCTTCGACACTTGAGGACGTAGTGCACCCTTCACAACGAAAATGGGGTTTGATTGCCCTAGCCGGTCTAAGCTTTGTCACCTTCCTGTTCGCAGTTAAATACCGCCTCGGAAACGCGCTAGTTGACGATGCAGCATTTTTCCTTCGATATGCTGAGAACATGGCTCACGGCGAGTTCTGGGTTTGGAATTCCGGGGAATCGCCGGTGTGGGGTGCGAGCGCGCCGCTTTTTCCTCTGCTCCTAGCTCTGCCGCTAAAGCTCGGCGCCGATCCAACGCTGACGATTATTTGGTGCAGCGTCATCTTTTCGGTCGCCAGCCTGACGGCATGTTCCGTACTTCTCGGAGCGCGATTTGGCTTCATCGCAGGACTGTCATTCACTGTTCTGGCAGCCCTAGATACGCCGCTGATGTTTTTCGCGGGCTCGGGCTTGGAAACGCCGATGACATTTGCCATCGTTGTCTTTGCGCTCTACGCCGTCCTGATCAAGAGGACCGATGCTGTCGTCGGAATTGCAGCTGGTTTTTTGGCAATTCACAAGTTGGATCTGGTACCTTTCGCTGGCGCGCTGGTCGTTGGATATGCAGTGATGGAGAAGCGGCTCCCTGCAAAGACGATCGCGGTCGCGACCGCGATCGCAGTCGCTTGGTACGCATTCGCCTGGGCATGGTTCGGTGCACCGGTACCCAACTCGTTCCTGACAAAAGCACTGCATCAGAACGACGCGAAGACCATCACATGGTCGTGGTTCGGAAGCTCGCTGCTATGGCGTAATTTTCACTGGCTCTTCCTTGTTCTCGGGGCGTTCGGCATAGTGCGCGCATGGAAAGAGAACCGCGCCGTCGCTATCTTCGCAACCGGCGCGATGGCTGCACATTTGGTTGCATACTCCATCAAGTACCCGGTCGAACCATACGACTGGTACTACATGCCGGCACTACTGCTCTTGACTATGCTCGCAAGCGTTGGGCTGTCGAGCATCGAGAGAGTCATAGGCGCGCGATTCCCGAAAGCCCCAGCTTTCGGAATCGTATCGGGACTGGTTATTCTATGCGCCATCACGGCGAGTCTCTGGTCGTTCGAACGCAACGTGACAGATTTCCTTAGAGAATGGCAAAACACTGTGGAGGTCGACCGATCTGACGCTGGGCGTTGGGTCAATGATCACACACCGAAAAGCTATACCGTTGCGACGTGGTGGGGAAACCCCGCCCTGTACTCGAATCGTTACGTATATGACGGATCTTTTCTCAACCGACGCTATGAACCGGGCAATTTGATCGAGCAGTATCGGCCTGAAATCATCATTCTTCAGAACTCCCCCGACTCCACGCCGATGCATCCGCCCAGGATCAATGACGCGTACGTACCAGTTAAGGTCTTCGACAGTGCGTTCGCCGCTGGCAGAAACATCTTCTTCACTGTCTATGCCAGGAAGGACGCAATCCCCGCAATGACCGGAGTCTCGTTCCCGGTGAAGACCAGTTGTGAAAGCGATGACGCTTGCAAACGCTACTTGCCGATGAAGGCCGATAAGCCCACAACGATTGCTAATAACAGCGCGCCATCAATGCCATCTGATCTTTGCTCCATTGACTTAATCAACAACGTGCCGCGTGTCCAAAATAACGTGATCAACACGTCGAACGAGCCCGTCCTGTTTGAGGGCTGGTCGCTTCTGAATTCGGAAAACCACTTGCCGGATGAAGTGCTTCTCAAATTCGCAGCGGAGAACGGAACGATGTTCGAAGTCAGAGCAAGGACGAGTTTCCCCAGACCAGATGTGGTTGCGGCACTCCATCGTGATTCCGGCTTAACCGATTCTGGATACAAAGCGATAGTCGACATGACTGGAATGGCAAGTGGCCACTATCTGCTTTCGGTTGTGTCAGTGAGGGGCGGCAAGCAAGAAGTCTGCGGACACCTGCCGGTCGTTCTGTCGAGCCGTTGACGCCAAGTCGGGGGAAGGGTGACCTGCCCCGGTTTTAGTCCGGAGCGTAGCTGGAGTCCGAGGTTAAAAAAGCTGCTGGACTGCTTCATGCGCTCGGGCGAACTGCTCGTGTGTCAGGCGCTCGAGAGAACTGCGAGGCCGCTCTGAGTTGTACTCGATTCGCCCCGACTCAATCACCCCCCGGCATGGCGCACGGGAACAAATCAGTGTTCGTTCGGACGCTTGTCTCGGGCGTGACCATTGAAACTCTCGATACAGGCGTTCTCCACAGGACTTGCCAGGCCGGAATGAACGGAGTAAGCGACTCAGCCTGGCCGTTTCCCTGTTCGCGCGCGCGCAGAGCATGATGGTGATGACGTGGTGGAATCCGTGTAGATCACGGGGATCGTGTCCATGATCGGTGATCGTGGGCACGATCCATCCAAATCTATCCAGATCTACCCGGTTGATGGTGTGGGCGGGGTGAGGGGTTTCAGTTTGTCAGCCACATTCCAGGGCAGCAGTTCGTCGATGCGGGAGATCTTGTGATCAGCGATGTGGGTCAGGACGAATTCCAGATAAGCACGCGGGTTGATGCCGTTGAGCTTGCACGTCCCGATCAGGCTATACATCGCAGCGGCCCGCTCGCCCCCGCTGTCGGAGCCGACGAACAGATAGTTTTTGCGTCCGAGCGCGACACAGCGCAAGGCGTTTTCTGCGAGCACGTTGCTGATCTCGGCCCGACCGTCCTCACAGTAGAACATGAGGGCTGCCCAGTGGTTCAGCGAGTAGTTGATCGCCTTGGCAAGCGCGGACTTCGTCGACAGCGTCGTGAGTTTTGCCCTGATCGTCGTTTCGAACTTCACGAGCAACGGCTTGCTCTTCTCCCGCCTCACGCGCAGACGCTCGTCTGGTGCCTTGCCGCGGATGTCGGCTTCTATTCCGTAGAGCTCGCCGATCATCTCGAGCAACTGCTGGGTATCCGCAGTCGGCGTGCGTGCGTGAACATCGTAGATGTACCTCCTCGCGTGAACGGTATCTGGTGCTCCAGATACCGCTCAGTATCTTGAGTATGGTTTTATGCGGAGAATCGGATTCCCGGACGCTCAGGGACGCATTTGAGTAATCAAACGACTCGACATATTATCTATGTAGACGCCATCCGTGTAGGACTCTTTGGACGGCAAACGTGCAGATCCCACTGCGAACGCAATCAAGTGTTGAGAGCTACATCGCGAAGCGCGAATGGCTTGCGGTGTGTCTGGATCGTTGTCCCTTGCACCCTTCTGGTGGCTGTTCGTTTGCTCGCCATGGTACCTATGCACGCGCGACGCCATCGGGGCTACGCATTGCCAGGTGGTACTGTCCTGAAGGACATCGAACTTTCAGCCTGATACCGGATTTTCTCTCTGCAAGACTGCCTGGGTTACTTGCCTCGATCGACGTTATTGTCGCAACCGTGCCGCGGATGCGGAGCATGGAAGCCGCTGCTGATGCGCTGCGGGGCGACGTGAGTCTGCCAGCGGCAGTGCGCTGGTTGCGCCGCCGTGTGCGCGCTTCTCAGGCAGCGCTGCATGCGGTTTCTTCCCTGCAACCGCCACCGTCTTATGCCACGCCAATCCACGCCAGCTCGTGTTTTACGCTCCTCGAACTGAGGCAAGGGCTTCCCCCGCAGACCCTGAAGGAATTACCCGCGCCGCTGGGCTTCCTGCGATCGCAGCCAAGCGTATTGAACCGTAGCAGGTTTATCCAACAGGACATGGGGCCTGACGACAGCGGTAAGTCGATCTATTCTGAAACGGTCAACTGCGAGCAAACTGTATGCTGCCTGGACCAACCGATTCACGTGGATCCAAACCGCCTCCGACGACGGCCGAGATCACTCGTGTGTGGCGTGACGACCGCTCTGTAAATGCGGGGGGTGTCTGCTTGTATCTCCGATGGATTTTGCGCTTCAGGGCGTATTGCGAACAACACGGACTGAATGAGCAAAGCCAGTTGACTCTCGATGGTGCACGCCACTTCCTCCGTTGGTATTGCCAGCGGCATGATTTAGGCCGCGACGGAACAGCAATCGCCGTTACAGCGATCCGCTATTTAAGTCGTGTCTACTACGTGCTCGGAAGAGAAGTACTGACATGGCACGTTGCACCATCTGCCAGTGCTCCCGCGACGGCGCTGCTACGCGCATACAGGGACCATCTGGTAGCACATCGTGGCAGTCCACCGACGACTGTGCATAAGAGGCTGACTCATATAGGCTATTTTCAGGAACATCTTCGTAAGTCCGGTCACACGTGGCGCTCCATGACCCTGGCTGATATCGACGCGTTTCTCGTAGACTGTAGTCACCGATACGCGCGAACCACGACAGCCGATATCGCCGGCAGCATCCGATCTTTCTCGCGCTTTCTGTTTGCCAGCGGCCGTAGCCGGCGCAATCTCGCCGATTCTGTATTAGCGCCTGTGCAGCCAAAGTATGAGCATCCACGTCGGGCGTTGCCATGGGAGGATGTGCAGCGGTTACTCCATGCCGTGGATCGGTCGGATCCGTGCGGTCTGCGTGACTACGCGATGCTGCTGATGATGAGCACCTACGGCTTTGGGGCCGGCGAAGTGATCGGGCTGAAACTGGACGATATCAACTGGAACGCAGCAACTGTACGCGTAATTCGACCGAAGACGAAGGTGGCCTTTATATTACCGCTGTTACCCGCCGTCGCGAGGGCAGTGGCTCTCTATCTTCGCCGCGGAAGACCGCCACATGTAACGACGCGGTATCTGTTTCTTCAGTGCAGGTTGCCATTCGCCCCTTTGACTTGCGCAGCAGCGGTTAGACACATTGTGGTCAAGCACGCCAGGGCGGCGGGGTTGACAGCCTCCTACCTCGGCAGCCATGTGCTGCGTCACTCCTGCGCTTCTCGCCAGATCGACCTTGGCACAGACCCGCGAGTAGTCTCCGATATTCTTGGCCATCGCGATCCAGATTCCATTTCTGCATATGTACGCATTGCAACCGAGAAGTTGCGGGATGTTTCGCTGCCGGTGCCAAGATGAGGACGCTCGTGACAGCGGAAGGTATGGCGCGTGACGTCCAAGACTTTCTCACTTTTCGGCACGCCATGGGCGTGCAATATCGCCGTGGCGAGTTTGTGCTCAACGGCTTCGTACAATTCATCGCCGACCATTGGGGCGAACAGACCGTGGCCCTTGATGAGGCCGTCCGGCGATGGTCGTCGCGCATCGCCGGACGCAAAGCTGTCACGGTCGGTCTCGAATTCGGAGTTGTCCGTCAGTTGTGTCTATACAGACGCCGCAACGATCCATCCGGATATGTTCCCGAGCATGCGCTCGCGCCAGTCAAGGAATCGCTGTTTCTTCCGTACATTTTCTCGCAGGAAGAGGTGCTTCAGCTTCTACATGCGGCGAGTGAACATCATGGCCGCTGGATTTGGGCGCCGATGTTCCGTGCGCTGATGCTGGTGCTTTACTGCACTGGTCTGCGTCTTGGAGAAGCGGTGCGCCTGCGTATGGAGGAAGTCGATCTGTGCCGCAACACCTTCCTTGTATCGCATAGCAAGGGACGATCACGCATCGTTGCGTTTCGCCCCGATTTGGCCAGGGAACTGCAGCAATATCTCGATTCGCGTCGGCAGGTTCTTCAGGATCGTTGCATCGAAGATCCGCAAGCATTGTTCATTCGTCGAGATGGAACCCCGCTTACGGTGAAGTCGGCATCGGAGGCAATTCGCCAGTTGCTTCGTCGATTGTCCCTCAAGCCGTCCACCGGCAGGATAGGACCCCGGCCGTACGAGATGCGCCACGCCTTTGCGGTGCACCGTCTCACGGTATGGGCGGCTGCCGGAGTGGATGTTCACGCGAAGCTACCGTGGCTATCCGCCTATCTCGGTCATCAGGACGTGCTCGGTACAGAGGTCTACCTCAAGGCAACGCCACAACTGCTGGACCTGGCCAGCCGGCGGCTTCAGAACCATCTGCGCCATGCGCATGCCCCCGAATGAAGACCGCACCATCCTCCGCCTTGTTCATTCGGGTCGAGTCATTCTTCACCGAGTACTTGCAACGCATGCGCGGTGCCAGCATCCATACAGTGCGTGCCTATCGCGATGCCTTGAAGCTCTTCTTTGAATTCATCGCAGCAAACAAGAAGTGCGGCGTTTCTGGCATTGATCTCGGAGACATGAACGCCGAAACTGTTGCCAGTTTCCTCCTCTATCTCGAAACGGACCGGTCAAATTCGGTGGCAACGCGCAACTGCCGGCGCACTGCTATTCGAAGCTTTTTCAAGCACCTCTTGCGCACGGATATCGTCCACGCGCAACAATATTCCGAAGCGCTCGCCATTCCGGCAAAGAAGGCGCGACATCTGCCGGCAACCTATCTTGAAGCCGATGAAGTTCGCGCGATTCTCGCAAAGCCCAACACAAAGACGACTCGCGGTTGGCGTGACTATACATTACTGCTGTTTCTCTACAATACCGGCGCCCGTGTCAGCGAAGCTGCGGACCTTTGCTGGAACGACTTGCAACTTGCCTCTCCGCGGCAGGTCAGACTGCACGGTAAGGGTCGCAAGGATCGGCTCCTGCCGCTGTGGCGCGAAACTGCCGATGCGCTTCGCCGGCTGGCAACGATCAATCATCCTGATACGCGACCGCATGTTTTTCTCAACCGCCACGGAGAAACATTAAGTCGTGACGGGATCGCCTACATTCTGCGCCGGCACGTACAAGCCGCGGTTCGGGATCTGCCGACGCTCGCGAAGAAGCGGATAACTCCACATGTGATGCGTCACAGCTGCGCCGTCGGATTGCTGCAATCCGGTAACGCCGTCGAAGTGATTCGCGACTATCTTGGCCATGCAAGCATTGCGACAACGGGACGCTACATCGAGACAAACCTTCAGATGAAGCGCGATGCCTTGGAAACGTTTTGGAGGCATGCTGGAATTGAACCTGCGCGGGCGAGATCATGGAAGCCGAAATCCGATCTCCTTGCCTTTCTGAATTCGCTGTGACCGACAAGATTTATGTTGCGATGCGGAGGCATCCAATGCCTGTGCGCACAACGTCGATCGCCCGATTCTCCGCATAAAACCATACTCAAGATACTGATCCCAGCATGCCGCTTCGTGGATCTCGCCGCTCGCGTACAGTTGATCGAACCCCGAGTAAGCATCGGCCTGCACGATGCCGTGGAATGCGGCGAGTCGGGTTTGAGGGTGGACGCCTTTGCGATCCGAGGAGAAGTCGAACCATACCGCAGCAGGCTCAGCGGAACCCGAGCGACGATCGTCGCGCACGTAGACCCAGAAGCGGCCCGTCACCGTCTTACCGTTGCCTGGTGCGAGCACCGCGACCGGCGTGTCGTCAACGTGCACCTTGCCGGGAATCAGCGCGTAGCGCTGGATCGCTTCAACGAGAGGCACACAGAGCTCGGCAATCTGCCCGAGCCAGCGGCCCATGCTGCCGCGATCCAGCGTCACGCCGTCGCGTGCCGCAATCTCCGATTGGCGATACAGCGGTTGGTGATCGGCGAACTTCGACACCGCAATATCGGCCAGCAAGCTCGGATGCGCGATGCTGTGCTCGATCGGCAGGCTGGGCATCGCGGGCTGTTTGATATGGCCGCAATCAGGGCAACACAGCTTGTGGCGGATCGTGCGGATCACTTTGAACGCGGCCGCCACGCGGGCGAGCTGCTCGGATACATCCTTGCCGAGCAGCTGCATCGCAGTCGCGCATATGGGGCAAGTCGAATCTGGCGTAAGTTCGATCTCGTCGCGCGGCAAGTGCGGCGGCAGTGGTTCTCGCGTGGGCCCTCGATTGGGTGGATCCTTCGACGCTTTGTCTCGTGGTCCTCGCGCCTCTGCCGCCCCCTGGCCGGCCGTCAGGTCTTCCAGCTGCGCCTCCAGCTTATCGATCTGCCGAGCCAGTTTTTCGGACTTGCTACCGAAGTACATCCGCCTGAGCTTGTCGATCTGCGCCTTCAGGCGTTCGATTTCATCGTCCCGTGCGGCGATCTCCCGCGCCATATTCTCGATCGACGTCTGCTGCTCGAGCACCAGAGCCTGGAGCTCAGCGACGGTTGTAGGAAGCGGCGCATATTGGGACATGCGTCGCAGTTTACGAGCCTTCGATGTGGTTTACAACATCGACAGAGCAGCGGTGCGTTGCGGGTGTCGCCAGTCGATGCCTTCGAGGAGCATCGACAGCTGTGCGCTCGTCAGATGGATCTTTCCACCGTCGGCCTGGGGCCAGATAAACCGGCCTCGCTCCAATCGTTTTGCGAGCAACCAGAGTCCATCGTCGGTTGCCCAAAGCAGCTTCACGAGATCGCCGCGGCGGCCGCGAAAGATGAATACGTTGCCACCCAGCGGATTCTCTTCGAGCGCGGTCTGCACTTTCGCGGCCAGACCTTGGAACCCGCAACGCATGTCGGTCACACCGGCCACGAGCCAGACGCGCGTGCCTGCCGGCAGCGCGATCACTTCAAGCATTCCTGCAGGAACGCTTCAGCGCGCTCGGCAGACAGGCCGCGTATCCTCACACGCCGTTTGCCAATCTCCACCTCGATTTCGCACACGGGCGTCGCCATCGGTACATCGCACGTCGCTCCCGACGCCACTGCCGGCTCCGGCGGCCGCACTACCAATGCCGAGTCGATCACGTCGACGCTCAGCAGATTCATGCTGGGCACGCTCGGCGTAGCCTCGAGCGCAGGGACAACCAGCTTGCCTTCACGGTATTGCTTGCGCCATCCGAAAACCACGTTGGCGTTGATGTCGTGCCGTCGCGCAACAATCGACACCGACATGCCGGGCTCCAACGTCTCCCTGATCACCTGCTGCTTGAATTCTTGCGCGTACGTGCGATGGGGATGGGCACGGTTCCCTGCGTTCGACATGGCTGACTGGCTCCGTCAATCTAAACGCGCCCATCATGCGTTGGAAAAATCAGCATCGGGAAACGGTCCGGCTGAGTCGCTTACTGAACGGACAGCGCGACAGCAACTTCACAAGCCCCTGCAGCAGGGAAAAACGGCCTGCCGGGGTCAAACTACTGTTTGATAGACCCGCACCGTATCCGCCACCATATCTTCAATCGTTCGCGAATACGCCGTCTTTTGGATCATGGACTCAAGCAATTCCGCATCATCCACGAGTTGTCGCATAGCGTCGGTCAGTGCGTCGACCGAGCCTCGAGCAAACGACAAGCCCGTCTCGCCCTCGCAGATGAACTCGGTCAGACCTTCGACGTCGGAAACGATCACTGGGGTCTTGGTTGCGAGCGCATCGAGCAGGACAAGAGGACTGTTCTCGTACCAGACGGACGGGATCACGAGGACGTCCATCTGCGAAAGCACACGTGCCATATCCGTAGAAGGAAACGTCCCGCGGAAATTCACGCCTTCAGTAGCGATTTCGTTGAGCGTCGCGAAATAGCGAGGATCCTGCTGCGACGGTCCGTAGATGTCCAGCGTCGCGCGCCCCTTCGGCAACCGGTTGAAAGCCTTAACCAGCAGGTCCGTGCCCTTATGCGGCGCGATCTGCCCAATGAAGCCAAACCGGATCGCATCGCCCTGTTGCCTGCTAGACAGCTGACTGCGATCGATGTCCGTACCGAACCAGATCGCGTGCATGGGATTCTTGAAGCCGTTGTCCTTGTAGGCGTGCTGCAGGAAGGCCGTGGGAGTAATTAGCGCCGCGTATTGCTTATACAGATTTTTAAGTGTCTCCGGTCGAAGCCGGAGATCTTCGATGGCAGGTCCGATCGAACTATTCTTCACGCGCTCGAGTCCACGCGCTCGCATGATGAGAGAAGCCGCCGACTCTGTAATGCCTTCTTTGGCGAAAATCCGGTAACGAGGGCTGCTCCCCGGCTGGGACGATACCGCTTTGCCGTAACACGCGAGGCAGTTGGAGCGGGACTCGTTGGGCCCGGCACACAATTCGCCAGTTGCGTTTTCCAGCTTGTTGTTGAAGCAGACGCCATAGAAGTCGGTCAGAGTGCCGACAGTGGGAATGCCTTTCGCGCAGAGAACTTCCAGGAGCACGGCAGTGTGGTTGATCAGGTGCGTGACATGCACGAGATCGGGCCGAATTTCATCGAGCACCGCTTCCAGCACTTCCCTGACTTCCGGTTGATGATACGTGTCCCTCACGCGCCTGTTCGGCACATAATTCTTGTCGAAACAAACAACCGGAATGCCTCGATATTCGTATCGAGTCACTACGGCAGCCTGTTTCTCCTCTCCCGGAAACATTGCCGTCACCACAACCGGATCATGCCCCAGTTCTTTCATCCGGAGCGCAAGATTCAACGTGTACGTTTCTGTACCGTAGAAATGTCCCGGAAAAAAGCAGTGAACGAAAAATGCGACTTTCATGACGATCGTGAACTTGAATGTTTTATGACAAGCGCTTGATGCACTTCGTCGTAAAGCGCACGATACTCGGACACCATCGCTTCCAGTGAAAAGTATCGCTGTGCCCGGTCCCGATGGGCGCGCGCCAATGTATTCCTTTCTGTATCGTTTTGCAACAAATTGTTAATTATTTTTGCCAATTGTTGCGCGTCGCCAGCCGGAGCAAGGTAAGTTTTATCGTTGATGATCTCGCCGATTGCGCCGACATCGTAACCGACCACGGGCACCTGCATGTTCATTGCAAATGGACTGACCTGCCCGAAGCTTTCTTTCCATACAGGCGCGACAAATACAGCCATCTGCCTGTACAGATTAGGCAACTCATCGTAGCCCACATAGCCCGTGAATTCGAATTGACTGCTGACGCCCGCTTCGGTGACCGAGGCCTTGAAGGGCTCCAGCAAGCTACCGCCGCCGACAATAAGAATTTGAGCTTTCGGATTCATTTTCGCGACAAGGATGAATGGAACGATTGCGTTCTCATTCAACTTGTCACGTTCGAGCCGGTAGACCATACCGACACGCGTTCCACCTGGCCTCTCGCCCTTCTTCAGCGAAAACATCGAAAAATCCGAGCCGGGATAAATCACGCGGTTGGGCGCTCCAGACACACCGAATTCACGCTCGACATAGTGGCTGACATAGACGTTGCGCACGATTGACGTCGAGAGGAACGGAGCAACCGGCGTATTAATGTTCTGCACGACAGGAATGCCCAGCGACTCGGCGGCAGCGAAGGCTTTTGCGTACCAAGGCTCGTCGCAGTCGCCCCAATAATGGACATGAATGAAGTCCGGGGCCTGTGCCTTAATGAAATCGATGAACTCCTTTTCTTCGCCGGGTTGACGAATCTCATGTATGTCCACGCCGGTGTAGGCTTCCGGCGTCGGAATCAAACTCGTCAGAATGAATTGTTGATAGCGATGCCCGAAGCCTTCGATGAGGTCGACCACCAGCTTGGACGAACCGCCCGTCATGAAGTTGGCGATGACGTGCAGCACGCGAGGACGCTGCGCAAGATCCGGCTTCTGTTGCCGGACAATGTAACTGTTCGCGCTGTTGCCCCTGCGCGCAACGGGCGTCGTGGGTAGTTGCGGCGGCAAGGGATCCGCGGGCGGAGAGACCAATGCCCGCGCCTGCGACACTAACCTCGAGAGTGGACGCTTTACGAAGCGAGGTGCGGCCATTGCTCCGACCAGATATGTCGCACGTGCAAGCTGCCTCGCGGATAGCGGACGGCGCGTCAGCGCATCACGCAGACGGAACCACTTCGTCCTTGCGAGTGCGTCGCGCGCTGCATATTCGCGAGCGAGTTCCCCGTGCGCCCGTTGCTGGTCGGCGCTCGCTTGCAGGAACTGCACCTCGAAACGCATCGCATGGTCGCTCCTCGCAGCAATTTCCGCCACGTGGTTCGTTCTCTCTAGATGAACTTTCTGCTCAAGCTCGCGAATGCGCTCGCCTTGCATGATGAGCAGATTGTTCAACGCTTCGAACTCCTTCGATGCCTTGATCAGGGCCTCTTCGCCCTGCGCGGCCAGTTCGCAGATACGCCGCGTCTTGCTGGTCAGCTCGCCATCCTTCGCGTCGATGAGATGCTGCAACTGCAGAAACTCTGCCCTTAGCCGTGAGACTTCCGCACTCTCGCTCAACCCGCCAGCGCCAGCCCCTCGGAGGAGGCCTTCGTTGAGTTTGTTAATTTCCAAAGCCTGCATATCGAACTCGGCTTGTTTCTGTTTCAGGGTAGCGAGCAAGCGATGAACCTCTTCGCTCAATTGGCTGATGATGCGATCCTTTTCACCAACTTCAGTCGCGATGCGCTCATTGAGCTCATGGATCTGAGAGCTCATGGTCTCGAAAATCTCTCCTTTTTCGCTCAAGACCTGGTTCAGCCGATGTATCTCCGCGCGCTGCGTGTTTGCCGCCTCGTCTTTGAGAAGCAATTGCTCGGCCTGCCTATCGAACTCGGCGTGCTTCTGCTTCAGGATAGCGAACAAGCGATGAACCTCTTCGCTCAATTGGCCGATGGTTTGATCCTTTTCACCAACTTCATTCGCGATGCGCTCATGGAGCTCATGGATCTGTGAGCTCATGGTCTCGAAGATCACTCCTTTGTCGCTCAAGACCTGGTGCAGCCTATGTATCTCCGCGCTCTGCGTGTTGACCGCCTCGTCTTTGAGCAGCACTTGCTCGTTCAAACGTATGACTTCGTTGCAGAGCATTGGCGCAACGATCAGCTCCGCATCCAATACCGTCTCGCGATCTATGCTGGAGTGGCCCGTCGTGCTCAACTGGAAGTCGCGTTCCATGCGAGCGAATCGCTGGAGCGCGTCGTCGCCGAACTTGACGCCCGCACGCGCCAACGCGCTCTCGGACAACACTCTGAAACTCAGCGACGTTCCCTCGGCCGGCGCTGCGACGGAGCGCAGTTCCCACAGCGAACAGTACGCGCCGCGAAAGAGCAGATAGCCCAGTTCAATAGACTCGCCAAACTTCCATTCGAGATCGAAGAAGCGCGTTTCGTTGCCATCGACGATCAGATTGCGAGGCAGCCCGTCGACGAGGCCGGCATCGATAGGCGTGTCGAGTGCGGGCAGCGGTGCGTCAGCGCCAATGTCCAGTTCGCCCTTCAGTGCGTGCACCCAACGCTCGTACCACCCGGCGAACGTCTCGGCAGACCAGCCGGGCACCGACAACAGTTCCGCAAGCCGATGTTGCCAATGCTCGCCAAGGAAGAACGGCTCATCGCCGACCGGCAGCACCTGAACCGGAGACCCCGAGGAATACAGATCCGGGTACAGGCGCGAATGGCGAACGATGAGCCCGCCTTCATCCGATTTACGAACCTCGAGTCCCTTCGCGTACTCGGGCAAACGCTCCACGGAGTAGTGGAATGCGAGCGATGCGGGGTCCGAGACGGAGCCAGAGCTTCGCGAACTAATGACGAGGAACGAATTGGAGAGCGCCGACGCGAGACCATTCCGGTAGACGGGCGCCCAAGCTCGTTCTTGCGAGAACACCTGATAGAACGGCCGCTGCGGATCGGCAGACGCCGCGCTCGCGATCATCGGACCAAAATCCGCGTCGACCCGGCCCGAGGCAGCGTCCTCGCTAAATACGGAAAGAGGCAGCTTGTAGTCCGGAAACGGATACCACCAGTTCTGGGATTCCAAGCCCACTGCACTCAGATGGCGGCCGAGCTCTTCGCGCCCGAAGGTCGCCACGCCGACCGGTGAATAGCGCTCTTCGATGCCCAACATCGGCACGCCTGTGTGATCTTCTGCAGCGCCCGCGAAGTACTTGAGCCCGAGCTGGTTCTCGATCGCAACGAACAGATTGCCGCCAACGCGCAAGCGTGCGGCGCAGTCCGCAAGCAAACGCCGCGTCCCGTCCGTACCGAGAAATTTGCGCGCGTATTCGAGTACACCGATGAGCATGACGCCGTCGAATTCGCCGAGCACGTGGATGGCCTCGCTGGTCGCGCAGATGATCTCGACATTGTCGAGATCGCGGCATCGTTCGCGCGCGATCGTCGCGCGCATAAGGCTGCCTTCGACCGAAACAACTGTCGCACCGGCTTCACCGAGAAAGCGGGTGATGGCACCGCAGCCGCAGCCGATTTCGAGAATGCGCTTGCCGGCGAACCACGATCTGAACGGTCGCAACAGATTGCCTCGCCGCGGCGTCAAGTGATAGGTCGATGGCCAGTCGATCATGTGGCCAATCAGTTCGACCGATCCCGCGCTGACATCCGCACTGCGTCGCAGTGCGTCGAGAATGTACTGCTCCTGCTGCTCACCGTCGGAATAGTCGAATGGCTCGCGCGCCTTTTCGACCCACACGCGGATCGATTCATCAAATTCAAAAAAACGGGATAAGTCCATGTGGTGAACTCTGTGAACCTTTATCAGACCCGCCGAAGCGGGACTTGCTAACGCGACCGACTGTTGGCGATGCGTCAGGATGGAGAAGCCGGAGTCACGGCCATCGTCATGTCCAGATCGGTCAAACCGTAGAAATGCAAGGCCGGCGCAACCGAGAAATGGACGGCATCGTAGCGGCGGTCGTGCGGCACCACGGCTTCCTCCGCGCGAGAAGCTACGCCGATGGAGATGAAGTAATCGCCCGTCGCGAGCAGACACTTGAAGTCCATTTGCACGACCACGCCCGTTCCCGCGACACCGAGACCATGCGTATGCACTTCTGACGAAAGCAGTTCGCTGTTCGTTCCGGCAACCGTCACGCCCTCTTTCGTCTTGATCGTCATGCCGAAGATCGGCCTCACCACGTCCCGGTTGAAGCGCACCGAAACAGCCAGCCGCATCGACTGGCCGCTAGTCACGAAGCGCGGATCGAGATGCCCGTCAGCTTCAAGTGAGAAGTCGAGAATGGCCGCCGCACCATCGCCCCAGCGGTATTCGTGCTGGTTGTACGCCCGCTTCTCGGAGAACACGTCCTTCGACAGACTGAGCGGGTTCAGATCCGTGCCGTGGTCGGTCGTGCCGGAAACGATGAGTTCCGGAGCGCTCTTCTCAGCCGCTTCACGATCCCGTCCGAACAGCAAGTCCATGTAACGGTTGACGACGACGCGCGGCTCATCCTGGAGCACAAGCCTGCCCGAATCCAGAAGGATGGCGCGCGAGCAATGGTTCACAATCTGATCGCTCGAGTGTGTGACCAGCAGAATGCTGGTCCCGTTTTCCTTGAGCCGCTTGAGCCGGTCGAAGCACTTGGCCTGGAAGCGCGCATCGCCGACGGCGAGCGCCTCGTCCACGATCAGAATATCCGGATCGATCTGGGACTGGACGGCGAACGCCAATCGCACAGCCATACCGCTGGAATAGGTCTTGACGGGTTGGTCGATGAAGTTCGCCAAATCTGCGAACGCAACGATGTCGTCGAAGCGGTGTTCGGTTTCCTCCCGAGACAAGCCCAGGATCGCGGCGCTCAGAAAAACATTCTCACGTCCGGTGAAGTCCGGATTGAATCCGGAGCCCAGTTCAAGCAGCGCGCCGACACGCCCCTTGACCTGGATATCCCCTGACGTTACTGCGAGCGTGCCACAGATCATCTGAAGCAAGGTGGATTTGCCGGAGCCGTTGCGCCCGACGATCCCAACCGTCTCGCCCGGCGCCACGCGAAACGAGATGTCGCGCAGTGCCCAGAAGTCGCGTGACAACTTGCGCCGGCGGTGAAACATCTGCTTTAGCCGATCACCGGGCTTATCGAAGATATGAAAGCATTTGCTGACGTCCTGGACGACAATGGATGAATCAGAGAACGTCACTAAAGCCTCCCCGAGTTTTCTGGAACCACGCGAAGCCGAGCCAGGCCACTGCCACGCTGGTGACAATGAGATAGCCACATATGAGCGGATCCGGCGACTTACCCCAAATGAGCGCATTGCGCGCAAGCTCGATGATCGACGCCAGCGGATTGATCAGAAAGAGTACCTGGAATTCTTTCGGCACCGCAGACGCCGGAAAGAAGATTGGCGTGAGAAACATGAGGGTGGTAGTGAGAACGCCCGTGATCTGCGCTACGTCGCGCAGGTAGACGCCGAGCGCCGCCAGGAACCACGTGACGCCGAGTGTCATCAGCACAAGCGGCATGGCGATGAGCGGCAGCCAGAGCGCCGTCACGGGCGGTAGGCCGAACACTGCCACATAGAAAACCAGCCAGACGACAAGGCTCACGAGCATCTGGAATATAGAAGCCGCCACCGCGACCACGGATAGAATCTCAAGCGGAAACACCACTTTCTTCACGAGGTTCACGTTCGAGATGATCTGCAATGGCGCCCGATTGACGCAGTCAGCGAACATATTGAATAGCATGAGTCCCGCGAAAAGCACGAGTGCGAACTCGGTCTTCGAATCGTTACCGACGCGCCACCTCGCCTTGAAGACGAAACTGAAAACGAACGTATAGATGGCTAGCATCAACACCGGGATGAAGAATGACCAGACGATGCCGAGGGCCGAGCCGCGATAACGCGACGCGATCTCTCGCACGACCATCTGGCGCATAAGATGCCGGTTGCCGATCAACGATCGGAGCAAGCTTGCCGGCGCTATGGAATTTCTCTGCATTGGATTTTCTTGGCGCGCTGAAGCGCGGTTCAATGACTGCTCAACGTTTGACAAAGTCCCAGAACATGCGGCACCCGTCTTCGAGATCGATCGTGGGCCGCCAACTCGTTTCGGTCGTAATTCTGGAGATGTCGAGATAAGTCGCCTGTACATCAAACGACCGGGGTGGGCGGTACACGACATCCGGATCCATCCCCGAGACGCGCTTGATGGTGTTGAGGATATCGAGAAGCGAATGGCCTACGCCGCTGCCGACATTATAGAGGCGGAAACCGGACCACTCCGACGCGAGCACGAGCGCTGCGACCGCATCTTCCACATGGAGATAGTCGCGAATAACCGTGCCGTCGCCCCAGATTTCGATCGGTTCGCGCTCAAGCGCCTTGGCGAAGAATGTAGGAATGACACCGTGCACGCCGATGCGTGTCTCGCCAGGCCCGTAGGGGTTGGAAAGGCGCAATACGACAGCATCGAACCGATGCAACATCGCGTGAAGCCGAAGGTATTGTTCGATCGCAACCTTCACGATGCCATACGACGAGATCGGTTCGAGCGGCGCGTCTTCCGCCACAGGCACGACACGCGGATTGCCATACACGGTTCCGCCCGACGACGTGAAGACAATCTTGCGGACGCCCGCGGTTTTCATCCTCTCAAGCAGACCGAGCGTGCCCAGAAGGTTGCTCTCGACGTCGAAAACCGGATTCGCGTTCGAGGTGCTCGGGATGGTCGTGCTGATAAGATGGTAGACGACATCCACGCCTTCGAGTGCGTCATCGAGCCCTTTGCCGGACGCAAGATCTCCCTGGCAATACATGACATTACCGCTCGCGGACTGCCGTATGCCGCGATCGAAAACGCGCACGTCGGCGCCGCGCGCACACAAGGCTCGCACGAGGTGGCGACCGAGAAAGCCGTTCCCCCCCAGGACGAGCACGCGAAGCGCTGGGCCTTCGCGTCTAACCTCTTGTCGTACCAACTTCTCTCTCCGCTTGGCCGTAGCTTCGACGCGCTGTGCGCCAGTCGCCGGCAAATCACTCAATCAAACCTCGGCGTCCCACAGGAGGCCGACCAGCGCCGACACATACGACTGCATGTCGAACATCTGGCGCGCGAGACGCCGGTTCTCCTCCCAAATCTCTTTGCGCCTGCCGCTATCGCGGATCAGATCGCCGATTCTGTCGGCCGCTTCCGCGATATTGCCAAACGAAACGACGCCCGCGTATTGCGACGCTGATTCACGCAGGATTTCGGCCATGCCGCCCGCGCCGTCGAAACATACTACGGGCAAACCCGCCGTCATGGCATCGATCGCCACATTGGGCATCGGATCCATTCTCGACGACAGGAAGAACACATCAGCAAGCGCGTAGAGCGATTCGAGACGCTCCGTAGGCAGCATCAGGTACGCGTGGCCACCTCGCTTGCGGATGGTCTCCAGCTGCATGTCGAGGCAGGCCGTGAAGGAAAGATCGCTTCCGTCGTCGTCGCCGACCCACACGAATATCGCGTCCAGGTCGGGAAATCTGCGTCCGAATTCCGCGGCAGTTCCGAAGAACAAATCGACGCCCTTGCGGAACTGCACCGTTCCCCCGCCCAGCACGAGCCGCGGCCTGGGCGTCGCTCCGTCGAGCAGTGCCTGCACTCGGTCCGCCGAATCCGGCATGGCCGCAGCAGTTTCGCTTTGCGCTGCCGCGGCAGATGCGGCCGGTGCGGCTGATGCAATTGCCGCGGACCTGAGCGGAATGGTGGATTTCCCCTGACGCAAGATAACCGACGAGGCGAGCGCCTCCCGCGTGTCGTCGTCCAAGGCGTCGTCGCGTACCGACTGTGCCGAAAACACGACTCTCGTCGCGTGTTTAATCGCCTCGACTGTCGCGGCGCGTGAATGCATGTAGCTCACGTATTCGTGAATGAGGAGCGCCACCCGATATCCATGAGCGGCCAGAGGCGGAACCATCATCCGCGACTCGCTACTGTTGACGATGGCGTGCCGAACCTCCACGCGTGCGTCGATCTCCCTGACCAGATATTCGAGCACTAACGGATGACGCATTTCCGGCTCGTCCAGCACCAGTGTCTGGCTGCATACCTGGTGGAAGTGTCCGACAAGCGGCCCACCAGCAAGTAGAACGGCAATCACGTTCATACGCTTGGCGAGTTCCTTGCAGACGTTGAACGCAAGAATCGGCGCGCCCGTCCTGGAGCCATTATGAGTCACGACCATCACGGTATCGCGCTGCGGATCGCAGCCGTGCGGACGCCACTGCGCGGCGACGTCCAGCGCGTGCGTGACTCGTCCCTCATAGCGCCCATACTTGAGATAGTGATCGAGCGCCGTCATGCCACTTGCTGCGATGTCGGGAAAAGCTTCGAAATAGAACGCGCCGTCGAATTTGGGATAACCAGCCGCAGCCGCCTCCCGTGCTTCGGCGGACTGCGTTACTTCGGGCGGACGCGCAGCCCGGCGCCCTTCTGCTTTGCCGAAGCGGAAGTAATGTTCATACGGACTTACCGCCGCGGCGGCAACATCCGGGTTCGATTGCAGGTAGTACGCCGCATCGAACGACTCGAGTTCAGCGAAACGCAGTTCCGCCGCGTTCGCGGCCCGGCCCTCGTTGCGACCGAATCGAATGTAGTGCTGCCACGGATCAATTTCACTCGCAGCGACGTCCGCGTAAGCCGTCAGGTAGAACGCGGCGTCGAATGTCCCATCCATCTGTTGATCCACTTCCATATTCCTCTCGAACCGTCACTCTTACCCCGTTGATGGAACCCCAATCGGTTCCAGGCAAGCCGCTTTTAGTTAAGGTATTCGGTCAAGCTGACATCACGGTTCCGGCTGCTCGCCCAAGCGTCGAAATTGGACACCGAATGGAGCAGACGCCTCGCGTGCGGCGGCAAATTCTCGACGAAACCGAGCAGCGGCTTGACCACTTCCTCCGGCGTAGGGTCGATCGATACGCGCTGGAACAGCTCGCTCGCGTATGCGCCGTACACTTCGACACCATTCGAGATTGCCGTGGAGATGCGGCTAAGTCCATGCGTCGCGCCCCGCCCCTGATCCTCCACGACCTCGACGCGGCCTGCGGCATCGAACTTGTATCCAATGACAGCGTGATGGGGCGCCGAGAAAAACAACTCGACTGCGACCCGGCTCGCATAGACCTTCTCGGCCAGCCGAGGGCCGATGGAGCGAGCCGAAAGCAAAGCGTCCATGCGCAGCCGCTGCTTGCGCCGCACGCAGTCCGGATGCTCCGTCAAACACAGGTAGTAGCCGTACAGTTCGATGTCGAACATGCCTTGCAGCGCGCGGTGAAACGCTTCCTGAGTCGTGCCGTTCCATCCGACGTCGACCATGGCGATGCGCATGCCGGGCTTCACACCCAGTTCGATCAAATAGTTGAAAAGTCCGGCGCGTGTCTCCCGGCAAGTCTTGAGAATGTCCCACCGGCTCGCCCAGAGGAAGGACTTGAAAAGATCGACGGTCGACGGCCCGAGCCGCAGCTCCGGCCCGAGACCGATATCGCGCATCACATTGTCGGCCGGCGGCGTCACCCCGATACGCTCGAGAAGTTCGAACGGCGAGAGATCGTCGGCACCCGATAGGAGAAACGGTATGTATTGCTCGAAGTTCGCTTCGTCGATGGCTGCCAGCGTGAGCGCTGTGCGCGAACTCTTGAAATACTCGCATCGCGGGAATTGGCCCGCATACCCGCGCTTCTCCATCCTATCCAGCACGTAGCCATCGCGCGCGGTGAAGAGAATGAGTTCGACCTCGTCGCGCGCCGCGCTGCGGTTGATCCAGTGCAGAAAGGCTAGTGCCGCGGGGCCTCCGAAAGCGAAGCCCAGTGCCTCGAAGGAGTCGGGATCCATCTGGCCCGGATAAGACCGGTACATGCCGGCCGCAAGCGATGCGGTGGGCGTCGACACAACCGGCAGCGCATTGCGGCGCTCGTCGACATAATGGAATGCGGCACACCGCTTCTCCTTTGCCCGCTGGATGTCGGAAAGCTCGTTGTCGCCAATATGCAGGAGACGCTCCGGCGCGACCCCACACTCCGCCGCAACGATCTCGAAAAGCTCGCCGGAATCGCGCTTGGTGGCATTGCGATGCGAGGAGATGAAAAGTGGCACGCGCGGCAGCCGATACTTATCAAACAGCGCCTCGAAGAAGTCGAGCGGCAGATACATGTCCGACGTGATGACGACACGCCGATCCTTCGCCAACTCGACGAACAAGTCGATGAGCTCAGGATTCGGCCGCGTCAGCTCGAGTTCGAGGTCGAACTCGAGCTGACGGACCTCGTTTCGCGCCACGGGCAAGCCGTCGAACGCAGCATAGACTCCATCGAGCGTAATTTCTTTCTCGCGGTTCGCATGCATGATCTGGAACGCCTTGGCCTGCGCGGCGCGACGACGCTCCCGAAAATTGCTCATGCCGATGCGAGCGCCCACGATATCGAAGAGATCCTCGGGATTGCACAGCGGGCGCACGAAGAGCGTGTCAAAGACATCGAAAGATATGACCTCGGCGGCGGCCGCGGCTTCCCTGATGTCCATTTGGATCTTGTCTTTCATATTCATATGCTCGAGTGCTGAGGCGGGCCAGTCTTGACTGGCTCCCGCCAAGTCCGTGGCCGGCGGTTCAACCGGCGGGAATACGGAAATGAACGTCGCTGGGAGACAGGTTCCGGTTATGGAAGGGATCGCGCATGTAGAACCGCGGATGCTTCGCATAGAGGCGTTCACGCTCCCGCACGAGCCGCGCGAGCTTCTCCGGGTCAAGGCTGTCGTCCCCTCGCGTCAACGACTCGTGATGAATCAGCTCGGCGGACGGACACAGCACGTTGTAGTACCCCGCGTCGACAATGCTGAAGCCGAGGTCGACATCGTTGTAGGCGATCGGAAAACTCTCGTCGAACCCACCGACGGCTTCAAACTTCGTTCGCTGGATCAACAGGCACGCGCCGGTCACGGCGATCCAATTGAATTCGAGCACGTTGCGGGCGAATGCGACCGGCGTATCTGCATCGCCAGCGAGGAACGCATGCCCCGGCCCGGCTGCGAGATTGACAATGCCGCAATGCTGCATCGATCGCGTACCGGGAAAAATCAGCTTCGCTCCGACGGCTCCAACATGCGGCAGTTGGGCAAACCCGACCATGCGCTCGATCCAGTCCGGCGTGATGACTTCAGTGTCGTCGTTGAGGAAAAGGAGGAACTCGCCGCGCGCATGACGCGCGCCTACGTTGTTGATTTCCGAATAATTGAACGGAAAGTCGTGCTTGATGACCCGGACTCGATCCATCGCCGCGAGCGCCTCAAGCTGCGCCAGTGTCTGCGGCTTGCGGGAGCCGTTATCCATCACGACGACTTCGAACTCGCGCCACGTCGTCCGCGCGAAGATAGACGCGACGCACTGTGCAAGCACCGCGCCGTTGTCCCTGCTCGGAATAATGATCGAGACGAGAGGCGAGCCCAGCACCTCATATCTGACACGCGCATGCCCCGGCAAAAACGGCAATGGCTCCACCGCCCCCTTGAGGCCGCGGCGCTCGAGCGCCGCTTCGCGTGCGCGGACGCCGGCGTCGATTGCATAAGGCTTTTCCGCCAGATCCGCCGCGACCGAACCGGGGATGACCCGCCAGTGATAGAGCACTTTGGGGATGTGGACAATGCGCGACGTGCGTTCGGCCACCCGCAGAACGAAGTCCCAGTCCTGAGCGCCGTCGTATTCGGATCGCAGCCCGCCGATCTCCTCCACGAGTGAACGCTTCACTGCGCTCACATGGCAGGTGAACATCGTGCTCATCATCGTGTCGGGCGACCAGTCCGGCTTGAAGAACGGCTCGGAGAACTCGCCAGTCGGAAGGATTTTATCTTCGTCGCTGTAAATGAAATCCGCCTGCGTAGCGTTCGCGGCGAGCGCGAGCTCCCACAGGCAATCGGGCGTGAGTTCGTCATCGTGATCGAGGAACACGATGTAATCGCCGCGCGCTTCGCGAATGCCCGCGTTCGTCGCTTCCGAAATGCCCACGTTCCGCTCGAGCCGGATCGCCTTCACGCGATCTCCTGCCGCGGTCCGAATCGCCTCGCGCGCCGACTCGCTCGGGCTATGGTCATCGACAATAATAAGCTCGCAATTGTCATACCATTGCGCATTCACTGACGCGAGCAGCTTCCGAAGCAGTTCGTCCGGCGTGTTATACGCAGGTGTAACGATGCTGAAGAACGGCCTTGTCGGCAGACAGGCGATCCGCCGGGCGATGTCGTCAGGACAGCGCGGCGGCACATATGCGTAACCATATCGCTTCCAGTCCACATCGAGCGCATAACGCCCCGCTTCGTGCACAGGACGCGGGGAACTCGCATGCGTATGTATCGCCGGCCGCTGGTGCTCAGGCGTGAAAGAAAAGTATGACGGCGTGATCGACACAGAGGCGGCTCTCACGTTCACCGCTGCCACGCCCCCGAGTTGCCGGCGCATTCTGAGAAACTTCAAGCGCTGAGGCAGCAGATGCGGAGTCGACATCCAGTATGCGGCCTTGGCTGCTCGCCTCAGCGCATGCCGCGATTGGGGCGACAGGCGCTGAAGCGTGGCGCGTACGGCCCGCGACATCACAATCCTCTTGACCTTCTCTTTCATAAGCTTCTCTACATGCGCCCGAAGCGCGACTGCAAATATGTTTCACTACCGTTGCCGCCGGCTGGCAGATCCTCAGCGCATCGGCCCCAGCCTGTTTGCGATGCCATCGAGAATACCCCGCGCGATCATTCTGATCTGCTCGACCGGTCGCTTCGAGGCTATCGGGTAAATCAAGAGCCGCACGGGCAGCTTCCGGAGTTCCGAAAGCTTCCATCCGAACGGCATGTAACCGCGATATAGAATCAGCGCGATCGCATTGCGGAACAAAAAGTAGTGCCGGAATTCGGAATGCATCGCGAACCGGCGTCCAAGAACGACTACCGGCTCTTCGCCCAAACTGTGTCGCATATTGAGCCAAGGCAGCCCGAAGATCGCGTATCCCGCCCGCCTGGCCCTCACGCACCACTCCACATCGACGAAATCGATGAACAACGCCGCGTCCATCGGCCCGATCACGCGCCAGGCCGACAAATCGATGCAGGAACCCGACGCGATCAGAAAATCGACCTCGAGCGGTGTTGAGCCTTCCGCCGGCACTCGCGAGAGGCCGAACGCGCCGAACCTGACGAACGGCGCGACACCGCCCAAGCGCGGGTCGTCATAGGCAGGCCCCACGACGGCCACCTTGCGGCTCTGTCTCAGTCGTTCAAGCGTGCCGACCAAGCCATCGACGAGGTCGGCGGCCACTTCGCTGTCCTGGTCGAAAAGCAGCGCGCACTCGAAGCCTCTTTCCAGAAGGTTGTCGACGCCCCGGTTCTGGGCTGCGGCGATACCTGTGTTAGCCGCATTGGCGAGATATTCGATCTTGGCGTCCAGCCCGACAGGGGCACCAATCGAGCGTGGATCCGCGCTCGACGGAGTATTGTCCACGACCACGACGGGCAAAATCCCCGCGAGCCGGTTGGCCCTCGCCACGGCAGCCTCGTCTGGATGGAAGAAGATGACCACCGCACCGGCTCGTACGCCGGGGCCACTGCTCTTGTCGATGTTGATTTCATCCCCGGCGAGCCGAAACTTCCCGGCCCGCCAAACAAAGTTCCAGCGCCGTGCGCCAATGAGGTTGACGAATGCCAAAGCGCCTCTTCAGCGCCTCATTCGACAGCCGCGAATTCAGTGGACGGCGTGCCGCCGTCGGATATTCCTTCGCTTCGATTGGCAGCACACGCGGCGCGGCATCTCCCATCGTGATTTCGAAGGCCGCACAGGCCAGGTCGTACCACGATGCCTCGCCTGCGGCCGTCAGGTGATAAACGCCGGAACACTGGTTCCAGTACTCGGCGGCGGACGCGTTCAGTCCCGAGGCGACCACGTGTGCAGTCAACGTTGCAATCGTGTTCGACCAGGTCGGCGCACCGATCTGATCCGCAACCACGCGCAGCTCGTCGCGCTCGGCACCCAGGCGCAGCATGGTCTGCACGAAATTGTTGCCGCGAGCGCCATAGACCCAGCTCGTACGGAAGATCAGATGTGCGCCGCCCGCTTTGATGACCGCTCGCTCACCCGCCAGCTTGCTCGCACCGTACACATTCTGCGGATCAGTCTCGTCATTCTCTGCGTAGGGGCCTTCCTTCTCGCCATTGAAGACGTAGTCGGTCGAATAGTGAATCAACAGCGCGCCCAGCTTCGAACATTCCTGTGCGAGCACTCCCGGCGCTTCCGCATTGAGGCGAAAGGCGCTATCGCGGTCGGACTCGGCCCGGTCGACGGCCGTGTATGCCGCCGCATTGATGATGATCGCGGGCTTCATCTCGCGCAAAGTGGTGCGGATCGCGTCGAGGTTCGCCAGATCGAGCGACGCGCGGTCGAGCGCGACGACACGTCCTAGACCCTGCATGGTCCGGGCGAGTTCGTAGCCCACTTGGCCGTTCGCGCCCGTGATCAAAATAGTAGCTTCGGTCATGGTGCGCTTCACGCAAATACCGCGGCTTCGCTCAGACGGCTAGCTGCCGCATCCTTCGCCGCGAGCAATGGCTCGAAATCGATTGGCCACTCGATACCGATTTCCGGATCGTTCCACACGATGCTGCGCTCGTGCTCGGGGAACCAGTAATCGGTAGTCTTGTACAGGAACTGCGCCGACTCCGAAATCACGACGAAGCCGTGCGCGAAACCCGGCGGCACCCAAAGTTGCCGATTGTTCTCGGCCGAAAGGTGCACACCCACCCACTTGCCGAAATTCGGCGAGCTGCGGCGGATATCGACGGCAACGTCGAACACCTCTCCTTCCACTACGCGCACGAGCTTGCCCTGAGCATGCTGGATCTGATAATGCAGTCCGCGCAAGACGCCCTTCGCCGAGCGCGAGTGATTGTCCTGCACGAACTCGACGCCCGCTTCGACAAGCTCCGCGAATTCGCGTCCGTTGAAGCTCTCGTAGAAGAAGCCGCGCGCATCGCCGAACACCTTCGGCTCGATGATCTTGACTTCGGGGAGCGCCGTAGCAGTTACCGTGATGGCCATGCGACCTGGTCCGTGAGAATGTTCAACAAATATTTGCCGTACTCGTTTTTCGCGAGCGGCTTGGCGAGCTTCTGCACCTGCTCCGCATCGATCCACTGGCGCCGGTACGCAATCTCCTCCGGGCACGCGACCACGAGCCCCTGACGCTTTTGCAGCGTCGCGATGAACGTTGCCGCCTCGATCAGCGAATCGTGCGTGCCGGTATCGAGCCACGCGTAGCCACGCCCCATGATCTCGACATTCAGCGCACCGTCGCTCAGATAGCGCGAGTTCACGTCAGTGATTTCGAGCTCGCCGCGCGCGGACGGTTTGATATCGGCAGCAATGTCGCACACGCGGTTATCGTAGAAATACAGGCCGGTCACAGCGTAGTTCGAACGCGGCTGCGCGGGCTTCTCCTCGATCGACAGGGCCCGAAAGCCCCTGTCGAACTCGACCACGCCGTAACGCTCCGGATCGTGGACGTGATAGGCGAACACCGTCGCGCCCGACTCCTGCTCGTTCGCACGCTCGAGCTGCTTGGCCAGATCGTGGCCGTAGAAGATGTTGTCGCCAAGAATGAGCGCCGACGGATCGCTGCCCACAAACTCTTTGCCGATGATGAACGCCTGCGCGAGCCCGTCCGGCGATGGCTGCACCGCATACTGGATGTTCATGCCCCACTGGCTGCCATCGCCGAGCATCGCTTCGAAGCGCGGCGTGTCCTGCGGCGTCGAAATGATCAGCACGTCACGGATGCCCGCGACCATCAGCGTCGAGAGCGGATAGTAGATCATCGGCTTGTCGTACACCGGCAGCAGCTGCTTGGAGACCGCATGGGTGATCGGATAGAGCCGCGTGCCGGAACCGCCGGCGAGAATGATGCCTTTGCGCGCCATGTCGTCAGCCCTTACGCGCGCTGCGCGTAGTTCGTTTCGACCCACTTGCGATAGTCGCCCGAGGCCACTTCGTCGGCCCATGCCTGGTTATCCAGGTACCAGCGCACCGTCTTCGCAAGACCGGTTTCGAACGTCTCGGCCGGCTTCCAGCCCAGTTCGCGCTCGAGCTTGCGCGCATCGATCGCGTAGCGGCGATCGTGACCGGGACGGTCCGTCACATAGGTGATCTGGTCGCGATACGAGCCCGCGGCCTTGGGGCGCAGCTCGTCGAGCAGGTCGCACAGCGTGTGCACGACTTCGAGATTCTTCTTCTCGTTCCAGCCGCCGACGTTGTACGTCTCGCCCGACTGGCCGCGCGCGAGCACTTCGCGGATCGCGCTGCAGTGGTCGCCCACGTAGAGCCAGTCGCGCACGTTCTGGCCGTCGCCGTACACGGGCAGCGGCTTGCCGGCGAGCGCGTTGGCAATCATCAGCGGAATGAGCTTTTCGGGGAACTGGTACGGGCCGTAGTTGTTCGAGCAGTTCGTGGTGAGCGTCGGCAGCCCGTAGGTATGGTGATACGCGCGCACGAGATGGTCCGAGCCGGCCTTGGTGGCCGAATACGGGCTGTTCGGGGCATACGGGGTCGTCTCGGAGAATTGCGGATCGGTCGCCGTTAGCGAGCCAAACACTTCGTCCGTGGACACGTGCAGGAAGCGGAAGGCGGCCTTGTCGGCTTCGGACAGGGCGTTCCAATAGTGGCGCGCGGCTTCGAGCAGCGTGAAGGTGCCGACCACATTGGTCTGAACAAAGTCCGCCGGGCCGTGGATCGAGCGGTCGACGTGGCTCTCTGCCGCGAAATGCAGCACCGCGCGCGGCTTGTGCGCGGCGAACAGCGCGTCGAGCGCGGCGCGGTCGCAGATGTCCACGCGGGCGAACACGTGCTTCGGATTGCCCTGCAGCGATTGCAACGTTCCAAGATTGCCCGCGTAGGTCAGCTTGTCTACGTTCAGAACGGCTTCGTCGGATTGACGGAACCAGTCAAGCACAAAGTTGGCGCCGATAAAGCCGGCACCGCCCGTTACCAGGATCATGGAACTCCCTTTTTTGGCGCGAGATTGGAGGTTGGTCTGGCGTAGCTCTCCGTAGCCAGACGCTCGAAAGAACGCTGTAAGAGCGAATTGTGGGCGGCAGAACGCCCGTTTCTATCCGCACAGCATACTTTGACTCTGATTTTGTAACGGCAATTATACGGGCAGCCCGAGGGAAAGCCATAGTCCTAACATCTTGAAACAGCTTGACAATTTCCAACGATTTCCCTTCAGAGCACGGATATTCGATTGCTTGCCCCCTTTCCATTTGCGCCCTAACGAACAAGACAATTCAGCAGCGCCCATGCCGCAACCATCGTCCTGTGATACCGTCACTCTCTTGCCCTGACACTCTGTCACACTCATCCGTAGCTGATTCGCACCCGTTTTCGTTTCGATGACCAAGCACGCGCCGCTCCCGCCGCCCCTCGCTTTCGGCGACCTTCAGGGCTGTCTCACTCCGTTTCGCGAGTTGCTGGCCAAAGCCAGCCCCTCTTCCGATACGCCGCTCTGGTTCGCGGGCGACCTCATCAATCGTGGCCCCGATTCGCTCGAGACGCTACGCGAGGTGATCGCGCTCGGCGATCGCGCGGTGGCCGTGCTCGGCAATCACGATCTGCATCTGCTTTCCGTGTCGGCCGGCATCCGCAAGTCGAAGAAAGGCGACACCATCGACGACATTCTCAGCGCCCCCGATGCCAAGGATCTCCTGCACTGGGTGCGCCATCGTCCGATCGCGCATTTCGACCAGGGCATGCTGATGGTTCACGCTGGCGTGCTGCCGCAATGGGATGTCGATCTCACGCTGGAACTCGCGCACGATCTCGAAAAGGCGCTGCGTGGAGATAACTGGAAGGAAGCGCTCGCCGGACTCTATGGCAACGAGCCCAACCGCTGGTCGAAGGATCTGAAAGGCGCCGAGCGACTGCGCATCACCTGCAGCGCGCTCACGCGCATGCGCTTTTGCAACGCCAACGGTGCGATGGACTTCTCCACGAGCGGCGGCCTGGATTCCGCGCCGCCGGGCTTCATGCCATGGTTCGACGTGCCGGGGCGCAAAACCGATGACGTCACGGTCGTGTTCGGCCACTGGGCGGCGCTAGGCCTGACGTTGCGCAAGAATCTGATCGGCCTCGACTCGGGTTGCGTCTGGGGCGCGCGCCTTTCGGCGGTCAGCCTGCAGGCCGATCCGCACCAGCGCGTGCTCACCCAGGTGCCCTGCTCGAACTGCCGCGCGACCTCGGGCTGAGCGCACGCCGCGCCCCGTTAACGTGGGCTTAACGCTTCTTGTTATAAACGTGCGTCGTAGCCTTCACGCCCTTGGGAAAGACGCGGCGGATGGCCGAACGCGCTGCCGCATCGGCCTGCAGCAAAACATCGCGCACAGGCTCCTCGGGCCTGCCCCGGAACGAAGTCGGATGAAAGTACGCGTCTTCGCCCACGGGATGATCCGAGAAGTAGTAGTTCGACACGCAGCAGCGCTGCTCCGCGCTCACATTCCTCGACACCGAATGCCATGAATGCTGGCTGGTCGCCATCACGGCCAGGCGATTGAAGCGGCTCACGATGGTCACCGGATCGGCCTTCGTGCCGTTCGGCCACACCTCCAGGTTGCCGCCCTTCTCGAGCGACCACTCCGGCGAGACGTAATAAAGCAGATTCAGCACGCGATAGTGCTCGCGGTCCTTGTCGTGCGAATTGTCGAGATGCGGGTTGAGAAAGTGCCCCGGTCCCATCACCGAGATGCCGCCGGCGTAGAGATGCTCGTCGGGATAGAGCGAGCGCAGGCCCGTGATCTCCTTCACGAGCTCGACCACGCGCGGCATCTGGAACGCGAAGATGATCTCCTCGAGCAGCGGCGCGTGCGCGTCCATCTGCGCCGACACATACTTGAGTTCGCGCAAACTCTTGCGCAGCATCATCTCCGACGTATCGGGAAAGGCCGCGCGAATCTGGCGGGCGACGTCTTCCGGGAGCACGTCGTCGATATGGAAATGGTTGATGGGCGCCGTCTGCGTCCATTGCTCGCGCAACCGTGCGCCTTCCGTCTCGAGGCGCGCTGCAATGTGCGCGCCCAGTTCCGTACGATCCATGATGGCTGTCCTGCGTTCGATGTTCTGAATTCGATGGTGATGGGGGGGGCGCAACCATCAGACCCGCTGGGCCACGCCACTCCCCAACGCCCGCACGGGCGTGCGCATTACGTCAAGCGCCGCCTCCACCGCCTCCTGCGCACTCGCCGCGAGTTTGCGGCGGTCATCACCGGGCTCGATCGCCTCGCCCACATATACATGCGCCGTAATTGGCCCAGCCTTGAGCAGCGCGTCGAGCGACTGCTTGAGCGAGACGTCGTCGATATACGCGGGTGCCGCCGACTGTCGCCCCTGCGCATCCTCGTACAGGATGCAGATGGGCTGCACCGGCTTGCCCGCCGACACCGGGGCCTGGAACAGGTTCGAATGGAACGGCTTGATGGCGAAGCCGTCGGTGGTCGTGCCTTCGGGGAACACGCACATCAGCTCGCCGCGCTCGAGACGCGCCGCCAGCTCGTGCATGATGCGGCGCGCGTCGCTGCGCTTCTCGCGCTCGATGAACACGGTGTCCAGATTCTGCGCGAACCAGCCGATCAGCGGCCAGTGGCGGATCTCGGCCTTCGAGACGAACGGCGTCGGCCGCCACGCGTTGATCACGTAGATGTCGATCCACGAAATGTGATTGCTGACGACGAGCGCGCCCGCGTCGAGCCGCGCGACGTCGTTATGCACGACGAGCTTCATGCCGCACAGCTCGAGCATCCTGAGCGACCAGGCGCGGTTCATGGCGTGGCGCGCCTCGGGCGTGGCGCGCGGAAAGCGCACGCCGACGGTCCAGGCGCCGCGCAGCAGATGCCCGAGCAGTCGGGCTTTGCGGATAAAGAGGCTCATGGCGGTACGAAATTCGATGGCGGTCGCGAGTGCGCTCGATGATCCTCAATGATGCCCGGCGTGGCGCTCGAAGCCGATGCGCCCCGCCACCAGCGTCGCGCGCACCACGGCAGGCAGCTCGTAGCCGAGGAACGGCGTGTTGCGCCCCTGACTCTTGAGCGCGCGCGGCTCGACGCGCCAATGCGCGTTCGCATCGAATACGCAGAGGTCGGCCTGCGCGCCCACCTCGATGGTGCCCACTCCGTGAGCGACGCGCTGCATCACGGCCGCCGGCGCCGCGGTGATATGCGCAAGCGCCTTCGCGAGCGGCACGCCGGCTTCCTGCGCCCACTTCACGGTGAGCGAGAGCAGCAATTCGAGTCCGCTCGCACCCGGCGTCGCTTCGGCAAACGGCAAGAGCTTTTCGTCGTCGTCGACGGGCGTGTGCTGCGAGCAGATCGCGTCGATCGTGCCATCGGCGAGACCCGCGCGTATCGCTTCGCGGTCGCGTTGCTGGCGCAGCGGCGGATCGAGCCGGAACTGCGCGTCGAAGTAGCCGATGTCCATGTCGATCAGATGCACGTGATTGGCCGTCACGTCGCACGTTACGGGCAGACCTTCGGCCTTCGCCTCGCGCACGAGCGCGACGCCCGCCGCCGACGAAAGATGCTGCACGTGCACGCGCGCGCCCGTCACGCGCATCAGCTCGAAGAGCGTGAAGAGCGCGATGGTCTCCGCGCTCACCGGCACGCCCGAAAGCCCGAGGCGCGACGCCAGCGCCCCGCTCGCGGCCACGCCGCCCTTCGCGAGATACGCGTCCTGAGGGCGCAGCCACACGGCGTAGCCATAGGTGCTCGCGTACTGGAGCGCGCGCAGCAGGACCTGGGTGTCGGCGATCGGCCGGTCCGCCTGCGTGAAGCCGATGCAGCCGGCCTCGGTGAGCGACACCATCTCCGTGATCACGTCGCCCTTGAGGCCGACCGTGAGCGCGCCGAGCGGATGCACGTGCGCGCGTTCGAGCTTGCCCGCGCGGTACTTGAGCATTTCGATCAGGCCCGCTTCGTCGAGCACCGGGTCGGTGTCGGGCGGGCACACGAGGCTCGTCACGCCGCCCGCGAGCGCCGCGTTCATTTCCGAGTCGAGCGTGGCCTTGTGCTCGTAGCCCGGCTCGCGCAGCCGCGCGCTCAGGTCGACGAGACCCGGCGCCACCACGAGGCCGTTCGCGTCGAGCGTTCTATCCGCGTGAAAGTCGGCGGGCGCGGCACCGAGCGCGACGATCTTGCCTTCCGCGATATACACGTCCTGCCGTGCTTCTGTTCCGCTCGCCGGATCGACCAGCGTGCCGCCTTGAATATGAATCTTCATGCGCTGCCCTTTTTGTTCTCGCCAGTTCAATCGTTGTTACCGGCGACGATACCCATCACCGCCATGCGCACCGCAATGCCAAAGCTCACCTGGTCGAGGATCACCGACTGCGGGCCGTCCGCGACCTGCGAGTCGATCTCGACGCCGCGGTTCATCGGCCCCGGGTGCATCACGATCGCATCGGGCGCAGCCAGCGCGAGCCGCTCGGGCGTCAAGCCCCAGCTCTTGAAGTACTCCTGCGCCGATGGCAGCAGCGCGCCGCTCATGCGCTCGTTCTGCAGGCGCAGCATGATGATGACGTCGACGTCCTTGAGCCCCTCGTCGAGGTTATGGAACACGCGCACGCCCATCTGCTCGAGGCCGCCCGGCAGCAGCGTGCGCGGGCCGATCGCGCGCACTTCGGGCACACCGAGCGTGGTGAGTGCGTGAATGTCCGAGCGCGCGACGCGCGAGTGAAGGATGTCGCCGACGATCGCCACGCGCAGATTCGTGAAATCGCGCTTGTAGTGGCGGATCGTGTACATGTCGAGCAGGCCTTGCGTCGGGTGCGCGTGGCGGCCGTCGCCGGCGTTGATCACGTGCACGTGCGGCGCGCAATGCTCGGCGATCAGATACGGCGCGCCGCTCGAGGCGTGGCGCACGACGAACATGTCGGCGTGCATCGCCGAAAGATTGCCGATGGTGTCGAGCAGCGACTCGCCCTTGCTCGTCGAGGACGCGTTGATGTTCAGGTTCAGCACGTCCGCCGAGAGACGCTTGGCCGCGATCTCGAAGGTCGTGCGCGTGCGCGTGGAGTTCTCGAAGAACAGGTTGAACACCGACTTGCCGCGCAGGAGCGGCACCTTCTTCACGTCGCGGTCGGTCACGCTCACGAACTGCGTCGCGGTGTCGAGGATGTGCGTGAGGATCGCGCGCGGCAGGCCTTCGATCGAAAGCAAATGCTTGAGCTCGCCGCTCTTCGTGAGCTGCGGATTGCCCTTGAGGAAGCCGTAGCGAAAGCGCTTGTCGTCCGGTGCTGCCGGTGCCGGCGTGGGCTGTGTGTTCATCGCGAAATTCCTGCGCTGGTGTCTGGCTCGATCTCGTTCGATCTAGCCGGGTCTGACCGGTGTTGGGTTTGAATCGGGTTCGGTCGGCGCTCTGGGTGCTCCAGGCGCCGGATTGATCCTGGATCGCGTTTCGTTCGTGCGGCGAGCGCGCTTACTGCGCCTCGCGAGGCTCGATGCGCAATGCGAAGCGGCCATCGTCGGTGCGCTCGAGCACGAGCGTCGAGTCCGGGTCCAGTTGCAACTCGCCGCCCACGAAGCGCGCCGCCACGGGCAACTCGCGTCCGCCGCGGTCGACGAGCGCGGCCAGTTCCACCGACGCGGGCCGGCCGTAGTCGTAGAGTTCGTTGAGCGCCGCGCGCACGGTGCGCCCGGTATGCAGCACATCGTCGACGAGCAGAATGCGCTGGCCCTCCACCTCGAACGGCAGCGCGGTCGGGCTCGCCTGGCTGTGCAGGCCCTTTTTCGCGTAATCGTCGCGGTGCAGCGCGACGTTCACCATGCCCCAGTGCGCCGCGCCGAGATCGCGCGCAAGACGTCCGGCAAGCCAGGCGCCGCCGCTGTGGATGCCGGCGATCGCCACGCCATCGGGCGTGCTGAAAGCATCGGCCGGGTAAGCCGCGCGGATCTGCTCGAGAACGGCGCGGTACAGCGCCTCGGCGTCGGGTGTGTTCATCACGGGAATTGGGGCGGGGGTTAGTCGACCATCTCGTCGAAGTACTGCTGGAGGATCACGCAGGCCGCTTCGGCGTCCACGTGCTCCGCGCGCTCGCCGCGCTCGCGCAGGCGCGCTTCGGCGTCGACGGAGGAATAGCGCTCGTCCACCCATATCACGGGCAGATTGAAGCGGCCGTTCAGTTGATTGCCGAAGCGTTTGGCCAGTTGCGTCATGACGTGCGGCGCACCGTCGGGATGGCTCGGCAGGCCGACCACGAGCACGTCGGGCTGCCACTCGCGCAGCAATGCGGCCACGGCATCGAAACGCCAGGCCTGGCTGCGGTTCTGGATCACAGTGAGCGCGCGGGCGCTGCGCGTGAGCGCATTGCCGAGCGCCACGCCGATACGCTTTTCGCCGTAGTCGAACGCCAGCAAGGTCGCCTCGGCGGCGCCTCGCCCCGCAGCCACGCTCATGCGTGGCCCGCCTCGCCCGAGAGCATCGTCGACGAAATGCCGAGCAGCGCGAGCGCCGCTTCGAAGCGCTCTTCGGCGGGCACGTCGAAAACGATCTTCGGGTCGGCTTCGACGGTGAGCCAGCCGTTCTTCGAGATTTCGTCTTCGAGCTGGCCCGCGCCCCAGCCGGCATGGCCGAGCGTGAGCAGGAACTGCTCGGGGCCGGTGCCGCTCGCGACGGCTTCGAGCACGTCTTTCGACGTGGTCATCTCGAGGCCGCCGGGCACCGACATCGACGAGGTGTAGTTCGTGCCGGACTTGGCTGCGTGCAGGACGAAGCCGCGCTCGGTCTGCACCGGGCCGCCGAAATAGACGGGCACGTGCAGGAGCGGTTCGATTTCGAGCTTGAGGTCGATGCGCGAGAACAGCGCTTCCAGATCGATGTCGGTAGGACGATTGATAACGAGGCCGAGCGCGCCGCGCTCGGAATGATCGCAAAGGTAGACCACCGTTCCTGAAAACGTGGGGTCCGCCATATTGGGCATGGCGATCAGGAACTGGTTGGTCAGATTGATGCGATCGTTACTCTTGGACATGGTTTGAATTCTAGCAAAGACGATACGGAATGGCGGCGGGCTTCAGCGCCTTCCGGGCGCCCCTCGGGCCGCGCCCGGTGGCACGGAACACGGGGGGTCACTCTACCATGCGCGCACGACACGCCTGCAAGGCTGCCAGGCCTTGCCGCCCGGACGGCGCAAAGCGACGCGCCTCAGCGCGGCGCGCGGTGCGCCGCTGCGCCCACGGCGAGGGGGGCGTCCGCGCCGGTTGTGCCGGCCGCGATCGCCGCGCCTAGCGCGCGCACCGCTGCGCTTGCGTCCGGTTGCGCGACGCCCGCCGCCACCTTGTGCAGCATCGCGCGCAGGGCCTCGTTCGCGTGCCCGATCGCCGCCGTAGCGGGCGCCGCCATGGCCGCCCCGGTCTCGGCCGCGGTCGCCGACGCCGTGTGCGCCCCGGCCGCGGCCGCCGCGTGCGCGGTGCGCCGCCAGGCAAGGCCGAGCGCGTCGGCGAGCAGGCCCACGTGGCCGAGCCCGAGCGCCCACGCCGCCGCGCCGATGCGGTACGCCGCATCCGCCGCGACCAGCGCCGCAGCGGGATCCGCCAGCGCGCCGGCAGCCCGCAGCGACAGCGCACGAGCCGCGGTCCCGAGTTCGAGTATGGCGGCGTCGGCGGTCTGCAGGAAATCTTCGTAGGCGTTGCCGTTCACGACGAGCGCGCCCAGCTCGCGCGTGGGCGCCACGCGCGCCGCCAGCGCATCGGCCTGCGCGCTGCCAGCCTCCCACAGCGCCTCGGAGGCCTGGGTGCCCGCAACGTGCCAGTCCACGGTCAGACCGTAGTCGAGCAGCAGATCGACGTCGGCGGTATCTTCCGCGGCGGCGCCAAAGAGCGCGTAGTCGCGCCACAACAGCGCAAGCGCCATACGAACGAACGATTGGGGCGCGACGCGCAAACCGCGCGCGTGCTCGCCAATCAGCAGATTGCAGCGCGCGTAGAAGTGGCGCGCTTCCCCATCGCCCCAAGTTGCCATCCCGCGCCGCAGCACCCGGCCGCAAGCCGATGCGAGACGCCAGAAATCGTAGGGATCGGCGCTCGCGAGTTCCGCGAAACACGCGTCCATCTCGCTGAACGCGGCCTGCGCGAGCGCGTCCGCCGCGCGGCTGCCGTTGCCGTTGCGCGCCTTGAGCGCGGGCAGCAGCGCCGCCTCGTAGCGCGCACGGGCCTGCGCGAGCCGTTGCGCAGGCTGCGCGCGCAGCGTGGCGACCGCGATGGGCCGGCCGTGCAGCGCGACGTCCTCATAGGCGAGCGTCATACCCGGCACGTGCTCCGCAAGGGCGTCGACCAGAACGCGCTGACGCGCATAGAGCGCCGGCGAACAGGCCAGCTCGCGCAGGTTGTGGCGTTCGAGCGCATCGGCCAGATCGGCTAGCGCGGTGCGAAACGCCTCGCGAATGCGCCCATCGTCGGCCCCATCATGATCGTGCACGGGCCGCGGCGGCATGCCGGGCGGCGGCGGAGCGGGCACGGATGCCGCCAGCGCGAGCGGCGAGGCAAGCAGCAGCGTATCGGCGCAACGCGCCGCCGCGAGCCAGCCCGCGTCGCGCAGCGTGCGCGCCGCCTGGCGCAGCGGCCGGGCGACGTCGCGCTGCTCGTCGAGCGCGGCAAGCGCCTGGGCCAGCGCGGCGTGCGCGAACGGCACATGCCCGCCACGCGGATTGGGCAGCGCTTCGAAACGGGCGACCGACATCGTATGAAGACTCATGAGACAGCGCCAGGAGCAATTGCGATGCGGATGCGATGGCGGCTAGCCGGCTAGCTGGCCAACTGCCTCGCACAAATACCGACGAAATCGGGCGAAAAACGCCGGCGCAAAGCGCAGGCGACTTGCTTGGCAATTTGCGCGCCGCGAGGGCCGCGCGGCGCGCTGCGCCGGAGCACGTGCGCGACGTGCCGGCACAACATTCGAATACGGTACTAAACGGCTGACGATCCGGCTGGCGGCGGGCTACCCCGCACGGCCACTGCACAACCCAGCACAAACAAGCCGCCTCAGATCTGGACCATCTCGAAGTCTTCCTTGCGCGCGCCGCACTCGGGGCAAGTCCAATTAATGGGAACATCCTCCCAGCGCGTGCCGGGCGCGATGCCTTCGTCTGGCAAACCGGCTTCTTCGTCGTAAATCCAGCCGCAGATCAGGCACATCCAGCTTCTATATTCCATTCTTATGCCGCGTCGAAAAGTCCAAAAAACCGCCCGCACGCCTATGCCGCGAACGGTCGGGAAACTGACAGGAAAACAGGAGCCATGATGGTACCGTGTTGCCGTTTCCATGCCTAGCGACTGTGACGGCACTCGAGTCCCGCGCCTGGCGCCCTGTCAAGACGAGAAAACCCCTCGCGCCCAGCAGGTCATCCGTCCCCCGCAAGTGCCGCCAGGCTGCATAATTGACCCGTCGGCCCCCGACATCGCGGCGTCGGCAACGGCATACCACCGCACGAATCGCACTAACCGCACGCATCTGCACCCGCAGCGAGCCAACCCAACTCTCCCGTCCACGCTCATGTCCGGCGACACCCCTCCCATCGTCCTTACCTTCGGCCTTTCCGATCCGACCGGCGGCGGCGGCCTGCAAGCCGACCTGCTCACGCTCGCCAGCATGGGCTGCCACGGCGTGAGCGTGCTCACCGGCTATACCGTGCGCGACTCGGCGGGCTGCGACGAAGTCACCGGTCTCGACCCCGAAACCGTCGCGACCCAGGCACGCATGCTGCTGGAGGACATGCCCGTATCGGCCTTCAAGGTCGGCGCGGGCACGCGCGCCGAAGTGGTGAGCGCGATCGCCGAAGTGGTCGCCGACTACGACGAGATTCCGCTCATCGTCGCGCCCGACTTCACGCTCGACGACGAGCACGTGCTGGCCGCCGACGAACTGCGCGAAGTCGTGACCGATCTGCTCGTGCCGCAGACCACCGTGCTCGTCGCCGACGTCTCGGTGCTGCTCGCGCTCGCGCAGCCCGACGGCGACGCGGAAGCGCCCAGCATCGACGCCGCCATCTCGCACCTGCTCTCCACGGGTTGCGAATACATCCTCTCGATGGAGACGGGCTCGCACCGCGTGGTGAACACGCTCTATAGCGAAGAAGGCCAGTTGCGCCAGGACTTCTGGGACCGCTCGAACCAGCCGATGATGGGTCTCGCCGACACGCTGGGCTCGGCGATCGCCGCGCTGCTCGCGAACGGCCAGGAGCCGCCCGAAGCGGTACGCGAGGCGCAGGAATATCTGTATCAGGCCGTGCAGAACGCGTTTCGGCCGGGTATGGGGGCGTGGATGCCGGATCGGTTTTTCTGGGCGCGGAGCAACGATGCCGAGAACGGCGAAGCGTCGCCGGGCGATGCCGACGATCTGCCGCCGTCGGACGAGGCGCGGCATTGATGCGGTGCCAGTGGGCCGGCGCGAGTTGCAGGACGCGCCGGACGATGCGCCGAATCCCGATCGTATAGACGCAAAAAAACCCGCCGAAGCGGGTTTTTTTGTTCGGGCGGGAAACACGCCTCACGGCGCGTCCCCTGCACTTCGATGTAATCGCGGCTTAAGCCGTTCTTACATGTCCATGCCCATGCCGCCCATGCCGCCGGGCATGCCGCCAGGCATCGGGGCATCTTCCTTCGGCACTTCAGCAACGGCTGCGTCCGTCGTCAGCAGCAGGCCTGCGACCGAAGCTGCGTTTTGCAGCGCGGTGCGCGTAACCTTCGTCGGGTCGACCACGCCGGCTTCAACCAGGTCGCCGTACTCGCCGGTCGCTGCGTTGTAGCCGTAGTTGCCCTGGCCAGCCGCAACCGCTGCCACGACCACCGACGCTTCTTCGCCGCCGTTCGTGACGATCTGGCGCAGCGGCTCTTCCATCGCGCGCAGGACGATCTTGATACCGGCGTCCTGGTCTGCGTTGGCGCCCTTGACGCTGGCGATGGCCGTACGGGCGCGGATCAGCGCGACGCCGCCGCCCGGGACGATGCCTTCTTCAACGGCAGCGCGGGTTGCGTGCAGCGCGTCTTCCACGCGTGCCTTCTTTTCCTTCATTTCGACTTCGGTCGCAGCGCCAACCTTGATCACCGCAACGCCGCCTGCCAGCTTGGCAACGCGCTCTTGCAGCTTTTCGCGGTCGTAGTCCGAGGTCGCTTCTTCGATTTGCGTGCGGATTTGCTTCACGCGCGCTTCGATGTTCACGGCTTCGCCAGCGCCGTCGATGATCGTCGTGTTTTCCTTGCCCACTTCGATGCGCTTCGCTTGACCGAGTTCGTTCAGCGTTGCCTTTTCGAGCGTGAGGCCGGTTTCTTCCGC
>Ga0164242_10000323_pt1 | contig 59590 bp, 88 predicted proteins | sample OricomgcompostMG_FD_108783 | JGI IMG/M metagenome (GOLD analysis project Ga0164242, IMG submission 108783) | Miracle-Growth compost microbial communities from Emeryville, California, USA - Original compost - Miracle growth compost (MG) ...
ACGAAACACTGCATCTAGACGATCTCGTCGATTACGTGACTATTGCAAACGACGAGACTTCGCCATGGCCTGCTGCATGGATCGAGTTTTCGGTTATCTGGCATCCGCCAGAGCCAGATGTCGGCATCTTCGATTCCACGCCAGAGGTCAAACGATTGGTGTATTTCCTGGAATCGAACGAGCAAGACTTTCCGCCGCGTAAGTTTACGAACCAAGGTTTGTTCGTTGCCGCGCTTCATCGTGAGATCAAGAATGATATTGCGGAAAGCTACGCCGAATTGCTCGCAATCATTCGTCGCCTCGAGAACGATGCGCTTGCATCTTTAGAGAAACAATGATGGACGCTGATGAACCTGATCCTGTCGCCTTTCGTTGGCACTTCGCGACTTCGGCTTTCGCGCTATTGATTTGGGCGTTTGCTTACGCAGTTTTGCGATAAACGTCACTGTCAAGTACCTCGAAAAATTTATTTTCGGTTGTTGCATAAATGTCGCGCCCGAATCGCCCTGTCGTGTGTTATTACGATCGGGGGTTAGTTGTACCCGAGGAGCACACCATGCAGCGTAATATCGTAACCCTGGACAGTCTTGTCCACGCAAAGTTCGTCGCCATCACCGCGGCGAAGATGGACGACAAGCAAGACGGCTACGCCGTCACTGTTAAACCACTCAACGATCCTGACGCTGATGGCGTTACGGCTTTCATCTCGAAAGAGCGGGCGGAAGAAATCGGACTGGCAACGCGCATTCTGCAATAAAATTCCTGTTGCGAGAACCAACGGCACACGCTATCGTTTCGTTGTCGCAATTCCGCGACGGAGGACACGCTATGATGGATCCGAACGATACGCCCGAGACCGAGACGCCCGCGACGGACGCCGACATCGCCGACCAGCCGGTCGCGGACAGCTCGGATGACAATGGCGACGAGGACGTCGGCGAGGACGGCGACGGCGAATAATCACTGATCGAGCTCACTAGGGAGCAATGCGCAAGCGGCGCTCCCTAGGTGTCGGGAGGACGTGCGGAAGGCGTCCTCCCGACACACGAGGGCAGGTGATCGTAGTAGGGCCCTCTACGGATACGGTCACGGGGTGGCTCCCCGGCCCACAATAGCCAATGACCGTAATTCGGTCCGATGACACGAAACGCGAGGACGCGGGGGCAGTACCCGCCGCCTCCACCATGACTGCTGGAGCCTCTGACGGTGTCGCATCACAATCCGTCCTATGGAGGTGCCTAGATGCAAGGACACCCTGCCCTAATGCGGCAGCAGTCCAGCAGTCTTGACGGGGGCGAACCAGGATCGACTGCGCGGACAGAATCGGAACGCGGTTTGGGTTGGCCCTCCATAATGGGCAAGATCGCAACTGCGAACGACAACTCGCGCGTGAGCGCACGGATCGCGGCCTAATCCGCCGCTATCGCCGTCCGCCGGGAACGGGGCAACAGAATCCCGGCACCTTATCCTAAAATAACGCTTGACGATCTTTTGCGGCGGCAACCATTGTCGCGTTCTGTCCTCCAGGCAGGCAAAGGGACGGTCTCTCGCTGAGCCGTCCCTTTGTTTTTCTGGTTGCATTTATCATCACGATATTGCAACATCCTTCTTGTCATTCAACTGGAGGACATGACGTGATTTGGAAACAACTCGACCAACGTATTCCGCTCGAGCACGCAATCGGTTTTATCCCCGAGTTCTTGAGCGAAGCCGACCCGCGTGGAGCCGTCGATCAGTTCAAGTCGAATTACTGCGGCGGCTGGCTCGACATGACGGTTGGCATTGGCGGTTTTACCGCGTTCGACGACTTCAACAAGTTGAAGTATCCTGGCGACCCGCCGCTTCACGCGCTCGCCGAGACGACGCTTCACGGCGGCGTCTACGCCGACAAGGATCGCAGGCCCGAGCGGATCGTCGTCTACGAATCCGCGTTTGTCGCGGTAATCGCGGAAGACGGCTCGTTCCGCGTTTCGAGGCTCGACTAATGGCGAAGCGTATTGTTATGACCCGGGAACGTAAGGCCGCGTTCCCGGCGATTCTCGCAGCCGCGCGTGCTGCAACGCGCCATGTTCCTATGAACAGCAAACAGCGTGCGGAGCTCGAGCAGGCGTTGGAGACGTTCCGTGAGTGTTAAGATCATGGAAGAGTGGCGAGCGGTCGCAGCTAGCGGCCGCATCGTCGCGACTTTCGCCGAACGCGAGCTAGCAAAGAGCTGGCGGGAAACGCACCAGTCACACTCTGTCACTATGAGACGAGTGTTGACTATCACAGTCGAGGAAACGGACGATGAATTACGCTGAGGCTGCATACTTCGACGGCAATCACTGTCAGCACGTCGCGGACCGCGACGAGCACCGTCGCCTGCAGCGCATCAGCGAACAAGCCCGTCGCTACGGGCGTGATCGTCGCTATGGAGGACGCAGCAAATGATTGAGAAAGCCTTGCTCGCACTGCTGATCGTGTTTGCGCTCGTAACGGCGTTGCCGCCAATCGTTGCGCATATCGAGCACAACGCTCGCACGATCCAGTGCGCAGAACAGCACGTCACGATCTGCGTTTACGACAGACACGCAAAATGAAGTGTTTTATCTGGCAACGGACGGGCGAGGTTACGCACCACTACCACGCCGAAGCTGGCGTTATTGTCTTCGCACTTGATCTCGCGCTTGCGCGGCGTTCGTTCAAGACGTGGCAAGAACAGAACAACGCCTTCGGCGTCCAGGAAAAATGCGGCGTTTATCTGCTCGATCCGGACATTGTCGTAAACTGCGTTTTCGGAACACCATCGAGGATATTCGTCTTTCCCGATAAAGGGTGCTGCGGGTAGGCGTATTGAGACTACGTTGACAAGCGAGTAGGGGCGCGCGCATATAGCGACTATGCACGCCCCTTACATCCTCGCTGACATGCCGATGGACCTTGCGGTCGCGCTCGATCCCGATGAACGTAAGTTCCTAGCAGAATACATCATCGATCTCGACGTGCTGAACGCAACCAAGCGGGCTGGCATTTACAACGGCAAGAAGTACAAGGACTCGAGCTTCGAGCGCCTTGGCAAGAAGATTCTCGACCGAACGCATGTGCGCGCGGCGTTGCACTGGCTGCAATCGTACCGCGCCCGGCACTCGGAAATCAACGCCGAGAAGGTTATCAAACGCCTGTGGGCAATCGCAACCGCCGACGCAAGCGAGATCTCGGCGGTGCGCGTATTCTGCTGCCGCAACTGTCACGGCGAAGACTTCCAGTATCAGTGGATCAACGAGACAGAGTTTAACTTCGCCAAAGCTGCGAATGACTTTGTGTCGGATGCGGGAGGCTACGGGTACGATCCCGAAAATCGACCGAACAAACTATGCCCACATTGCAAGGGGCTCGGCGAGCAGGCTGTGTTCCTTGCGGATTCGCGCGATTATTCGGCCGACGCAAAACTGCTCTACGCTGGGGCGAAGCAAACGCGCTACGGGATCGAAGTCAAGACACATGACCAAATGCGCGCTATGGAGATGACTGCGAAGATCCTTGGCTTGTTTGGTGGCGACGAACCCGGCGACAATCAAATCCGCGTGATCGTTCAAGGCGGATTGCCAGAATGAGTTGCCTTTCTGCGCGCTTTGGATCATGCGAAAAGCTCTACACGTCTGGAGGACGAGCGATGGGTTTTTTCGGATGGTTATTTGCCGGCTTTTTCGTAAATCGGCAACACCGCGACAATATGCGCCAACTCAGGACGCAGCAGGCGACGCGGCAATCCATGGATGCCATGCTGCGCCTCGCATGTGCGCCGGATGAGCGGCAGCGTCAGATCATCGCGCGACAGATCGTTGCCGATCGAGCAGTCGAACAAGCGACGCAGCGCCGTTTGGGCGTCCTTCGTGCGATGCTTTGGTTTGTCGTTTGCGGGATCGCGCTGGGCGGCGCCTACGCGCTCGTAACGTCAACACCCTCACAAACGGACACCCCGCCCGCGGTCGCCCCTGTAGGGACGGCACAGGCGCCTGCAATCGCCGGATCTGAAACAACGGCGCAGCTGCTCGCCGAATTGTCGAAGCCGATGCCGTGCGCTCATCCGTTCAAACAAGACGGGGCAACGCTTTGCGACACGTCGCAGCAGGACAACGATCCGGCTGCGACCGAAAAACGAGCGCGCTCGTACTTGCACGACGCTGACGAGAATGCCAACTGAGTGCGTGACGTTCCAGTCCAGCTGCCGGTTCTTCATGCTGGGCAAGTTCGAGCGTTAAAGGCATCCGAGCCATCCGCGCGTCAGCTCTCGATCTCGCCGCAATTTGCCGAGAACAAGGGAGGCAAACGAAAATCCGTTCGTTGCGGGCGACGCTGGGGCAAGACAGCTCTCGGGCAAGTCTGGCTTGGCGACGGTGCACTTAAGAGCTACCCGTGCGCGATTTTTGCGCCAGACTACAAACGTATGTCGGAAGTCTTCGAGGAGATGCGCACTACGCTTGAGCCAGTATTGGCGAAGCGCGGCGGCTCGAGCAAGATGGATGGCGTTATTCGCCTTATCACGGGCGGTAGAATCGACTTTTGGACGCTCGAAGACGAGAACGCTGGGCGATCGCGTAAGTATAAGCGCGTGCTGCTCGACGAGTGCGGATTTGCAAAAGCCAGCATGATGCGCGTTTGGAATCGCGCGATCGAGCCGACGTTGCTCGATCTTAATGGCGATTGCATGGCGACGTCCAACACTAACGGCATCGATCCCGAAAACTTCCTTTGGCAGATCTGCAACGAGCCTGAGCACGGCTTTATCGAAGTCCACGAACCAACGTGGAATAATCCATTCGTGCCCGGCCGCATGCCGAACCAAACTGACGAAGAACACGAAGAACACCGCGCCGCCTACTATGCAAAATTGAAGGCGAGGACGCACCCGCTCGTCTTTGCGCAGGAATATGAAGCAGAGTTTGTCGATTGGGCGGGTGCCGCGTTCTTCACTGCCGATAAGTGGCTTGGCGACAACGGCGAACCCGTTCCAGATCCGACAAACTGCGATACCGTCTTCGCCGTTATCGATTCCGCTGTTAAAACAGGTTCGGGGAACGACGGCACAGCCGTCATCTATTTTGCGCGCAACCGTTATGCTGGCGTGCCGCTGTATATTCTCGACTGGGACATCGTCCAGATCGAAGGTGCGAGCTTGTACCCGTGGCTTGAAGGCGTGTTTGCTAACCTCACGGCTTACGCTCAGAAATATCGGGCACGCGAGGGTGTCCGCGGCGCATGGGTGGAAGACAAGGCGTCGGGCTCGATCCTTTTGCAGCAGGCGCGCAAGCTGCGCTCAGACGTCTATCCGATCGGCGGCGCCTGGCTGTCTGTGGGCAAAGATGAACGTGCGCTTGCAGTTTCTTCATATCACTACCAAGGCAACACAAAGATTCTTCGTTGTGCGAACGATAAAGTAACGCTATACAAGGGCACGCAACGTAACCATCTGCTCGGTCAGGTCACAGGTTTTCGCCTCGGCGACCCACATGCCGGCAAGCGTGCGGATGACTTGCTCGACGCCTATGTCCACGGGTTAGAGTTGACATTCGGGGACGGCAAAAGGACAGGGTAGTGGCCAACATCACGGATCGCGTCGCTCTTGGCAATGCTTTCCACAAACTGATGGTGGCAGCAGACATTACGCCTGGCGACAGTGCAGGATATGAGCTCGCAAAGCTTATCTACCTGTATCACCCGCATGGCAGTAAGATCGTTGACAAGCCTTTGGTGCTCGCAACGTCGAAACCGCGCAAACTTAGCGTTCCGGGTGCGGCTGGTGACGGCACCGATCTGATCGAAGCTTTCCAGAAGCAATGGGAGGCCGACGATTGCACCGAGCACTTGCTCAATATCGGTCGCCTTGCGCGCATTTATGGCATCGCGTCAATCGGCATCGTCGAGAAAGATGCCGATTCTGAAACGCAACTCGAATACGCGGGCCTGCCCAAGGCAACGATGTCCTATAACGAGTGGGATCCGCTAAACACGTCGGGTTCGCTTGTTTTCAACCAGGATCCAAACGCGCTCGATTTCCAAAAGAATTCGGGCGTGCGCGTCAACGGCACGACTTATCATCCGAGCCGTGTTGTCGTGCTGCAGCACGAGAATCCAATCTATATCGCTTACGAGTCTTCGGGCTACGGCTATACTGGCCGCTCGGCGTATCAACGTGCATTGCTGCCGCTAAAGCAATTCGTGCAGCTAATGTCTGCGAACGGCATGGTGGCACTTAAAGCCGGCGTGCTTGTCGCTAAGACGGAATCGCCTTCATCCGCGGTCGATCGGCCTATGCTTGGCTTCTTGCGTCAGAAACGCGAGATGGTAAAGGAAGCCGAAAACGGCAATGTTCTGTCGATTAGCACCAACGAAGCGATCGAAAGCCTGAATCTTCAGAATATCGATGGCGCTTTGAACGCTGTTCGGCGTAATATCATCGAAGACATGGCAGCTGGCGCAGGCATGCCAGCAAAGCTGCTGCTCGAAGACACGTTTGCTGTCGGATTCGGCGAGGGCTCCGAAGACTCGAAGGCGATTGCGCAGTATCTCTCGACGATCCGCGACTGGCTCAATCCCGCTTATGCGTTCCTCGACCGCTTGACGATGCACCGCGCGTGGAACGAAGAGTTTTACGCTGCGATAAAAGACAAATATCCCGAGCAATATGCCGACGTTCCTTATGCCGTCGCATTTGCCGATTGGCAAAATGCTTTTGTTGCCGATTGGCCGAATTTGCTCGAAGAAACCGACGCCGAGAAGGCGGAAGCCGAGAAGGTCACGCTCGAGGCTGTCACGTCGGTTTTTCAGGTGCTTGCACCCGAGCTGCCGCCGAGCGAAAAGGCGAAGCTAGTTGACTGGGTCGCGGCTAATCTTAACGCAAAATCGCACCTGTTTCCTGCACCGCTTGAGCTCGATATCTCAGCGATTGCAGATTTCGCCGAGGAGCAGGAAGAGAAAGAAGCTTCGGCTGGCGCGTCAGACATGGACGACGGAGACGAGCTCGAGCTGCCCAAAGCGCGGCGGCCGCGAGTTGTCGGGCTTTCCGGGCTGTGAGCGAACGCGCAGACGACGTTCTGCAGGCGGCGACGCGAGACGCGAAACTTGCCATGGACGTGCTTAGCGGTTTCAACGAAGGGTGGAATCTGTTTGTGCGCGCTTGTCAATCGCAACAGACCGATCTCGCCAATATCCACGGGCAACGTCTGGTCGCGATTGTCGAGTCTGCTGTTGACCTTTACCAGACAGCGCATCGCCGCATTGCGCAGTTTGAGAAAATGACGCATGACCCGATGACGCCGCGGGAGCCGCGCAAGTGAGCCGCAAACGTTTCTACGAGACGGTAGCCGCCGCAATTCGTGACTTTGCTATCCATGGCTACGACAGCCAAGAACGTCTCGATCATTGGCGCCGGCTGCTCGAAGAAGCGGCGAAAGCGTCGTTTGTCGATATGGACCAAGTCGAGCGCGACATTCGCAGAACGATGGTCGCGGGCTATCACCGGCTTATCACACGCGGCGGTATTCTGAAACGAATGCCGCAGGTTCACGCCTACACGCTGGAAAAGATCAAGCCTGCGCTACACAGCGAGCTAAATCGGCGCATCATGGCGAGCGTCGATCTAATCAAGCTCAATCGACCCCTTGCTGTGGCTAAGACTTTGCAGCGCTTCACAGGCTGGGCGTCATCCGTACCAGAAGGCGGCTTTCCGAAAGATATTCGGAAAGGCGCGTTCAAGCCTGCCGACGTGAGGAAGGATCTTCATAAGGCGATGACCTCGCTGCCGTTTGAAGAACGGCGCGTCATCATCGATCAGAACGCGAAGTTGTTTTCTGCGATCAACTCGACGGTTGCAGAAGCGGGCGGCGCTATTGGAGCCATTTGGCAAAGCCATAAACATCAGCGTAATTACAATGGGCGCCCTGCCCATAATAAGCGTGACGGACACGTTTTTCTGGTTCGCGACTCATGGGCAATTAAAAAGGGTCTCGTCAAAAAGGGCGCCGGCGATTATGTCGATAGTGTCGAGCAGCCCGGCGAGTTCGTTTTCTGTCGCTGCAGCTGGATCTATATCTTTTCATTGCGCGACCTGCCAAAAGACTGGCTAACGAAGAAAGGCGAGGAGGTCCTCGCCGAAGCTCGTGCCAAGACGAAGGAGCTCTTACGTGCCTCTTGAGAACGCGAAACCCGGGACGCCCGGCTTCGGTCGCAACATCGCCCGCGAGATCGAAGCTGGCAAGCCGCCCAAGCAGGCCGAGGCGATCGCCTACAGCAAGGCGCGCGGCGACGCCGATCGTCTTCCTGCGCATGTTCGATACAACGGACATGTGATTGATACTTCTTACACCAAAGGATCAGACGGGACCAAAGCTGACTACTACGTCGTGTCAGCGACGAAAGGTCCGCTTAATTCGAGGAAGTTTCCAACGTTAGCTGCCGCCAAGGCTGCTATTGACGCTGGACGCAACGACACTGCGTCACGCGCCTTCAAGTTCAACGCGACGGCCGAAGACGGCTCGAAGCATCGTGGTGTGATCCGTGGTGCCGACGAAACCGAAGCAAAAGCGCGCCTCGAGCGTCATCTCGGCAAAAAGGTCGCATCGGCGACGTTTCGGGCTGGCGACCAGCGTGCCGATGCTGACAAGGCTGCGCGCTTCGCTGTGACGTTGACGAAGGACGGCGAAACTAAGACGCAAAGCTTTCTAGCGGGCTCGAGTGAAAAAGCGTTGGAGCTTGCGCGCAGAGCTAATCCCGGCTGGTCGGCGGCGGTCGCAAAATGACCCGCGGCGCCGGCATTCTCATTGTCTGCGGCGGCGAAGCGCTTTTTCTAAAGCGCGGCCCGAACGGCTCGCATCCTGACACCTGGTGTATTCCGGGCGGGCATATCGACGGGGACGAGACGTCGGCAGAAGCCGCTGTGCGCGAGACAGACGAGGAGACGGGAATTGTAGTTCCTGTCGAAGCGGTCGCCGAATGGACGCGCACGATCATTGCAGGGGTCGACTTCACGACCTACATTGCGGGATTGCGTGAGAAGCCCGAAGTCATGATCCAGCCCGATGAAGTCGCCGAATACGTGTGGGCGCCGGTTAACGATCCGCCGCAGCCATTACATCCTGGCATGGACATGGTGCTCGGACGTTTTCGCATGGACGAGCTGTCCGTTGCAAAAGCGATGGCAGCGGGCAAGCTCGCAAGCCCATCTGTCTACCAGAATCTTACGTTGTTCAACATTCGGATCACTGGCACCGGCCTTGCATATCGCATGGGTCACGAAGAATTCGTCTGGCGTGATCCATCGCTGTACTTGAACGAGCGCTTCTTGCGCCGGTGCAACGGCCTGCCGGTCATTTGGGAGCATCCTGTCGGCACGACGATCGATAGCGACGAGTTTGAACGCCGCATCGTGGGCACGATCTTTTACCCGTATATCCCGCTCGACGATGCGAGGGCGGACGAGGTATGGGGCGTTGCCAAGATTTACGACGATGCAGCTATCCGCGAACTCGAGTCCCATCCTTACAGCACTAGCCCTTCGGTAACGCTTCGTAAAGGGGCAAATGTTACCAAAGAGCTCGATGGCGAGCCTTTGCTGATCGAAGGTGCGCCAGCGTTGCTTGACCACGTTGCTTTGTGCGAGCATGGGGTATGGGACAAAGGCGGAGCGCCAGATGGCGTCGAGTCCGCTGACGTTGCGCGCGCAGATTCTGTAATAGGGCACTTGCCGCATAAAAGCGCCCATGATACGCACCACAAGTCAGCGACCATCGGGGCAGCTTTCGCACTCGCCGTCGCCGCGGTTACAGCAAGAGGACCTTTCTGACATGGCCGAAGAGACCGACAAGCCGGAAGCGACGGGCATCGAGAAGATGGTGGCGGATGCAGTCGAAAGCATGAAGGGCTTCTGCGACTCCGTTCGCGCCGATCTCGACGGCCTCAAGAGCCGAATGGACTCGCTCGAGACGAAGCCCGCAGACGAGCCGAAGGCCGACGAAGCGTTGCCGGAAGGCGAAGAGCTCGTCATCGAGCATCCGGATGTCGAGGTCACGGCCGAGCCCGCTGCGACCGAGGACGCGGCAATCGAGGCCGCGAAGCCCGAAGAGCTCGCCGCGGACGAGTTCATCGAACCGAACGAACCGATGGCAGACAGCGTTGCCCGCGAGGCGACTGCCGCGCTGCGTCGTGACTTCGACCGTCTGTCGAAGATGGTTCCCGCCGAACTGACGATCGAGCAGCGCCAGGCGTTCGCGTCGGCGCAGGAGCAAGCAGAGAACGCTTTCCAGGCGTTCGGCGATCATGCTCCCGCGCCCATGATCGGCGAGTCGATCGGCACCTACAAGCGGCGCCTTGCGTCGAAGTTGCAGGGCCATTCCGAAAAATGGAAGAACACGAAGCTCACCGCCATCACCGATGACGGCGCGTTGGACGTGATCGTCGGCGATATCTACAACGATGCTGTCGCCGTCGCGCGGCGTGGCGCCGACGTGCCGGCCGGGCAGCTTTCGCCCGTCAAGCGTCGCACCGATGCCGGGCACACGATTATCGAATACCGGGGTTCGCCGGGCGCGTGGATGCGTCCGCTGGCCGGTGCCACCCGCCGGGCGACCGGCAAGTTCAATATCGGCCGCTAATCGGTCCGTGTGCTGCGGCTGACCTAAGGTCGACCGCACGTAGGGAGAACCTCGAATGGCTTACACGAACGGCTTTCCTGTCACGACCAGTGGCATGGGCCTCTTCAACGGCGCATCGTCCAAGGGCTACATTGCAGGACAGGCGCAGCCCGATCCCGCGACCCGCTGGGCCTTGCGTGGCGGTCTCGTCGCATCGTCCGAGACGGCGCCGATGTATGGCGGCGTTGGCGTCTACGCCGATGTCCCCGCGCAGGCGCTGTCCGTTCCGCTCCCCGCAATCGGCCGCGCGACCGCGTTGACGGGCGGCACCAAGAATCTTATCGGATTCACGGTTTCCGACCAGAGCTACAACCTGCTGATCGATCCGCAGAATCCCGTGCCTTCGGCCGGTTCGGGCCAGACGATCGGATGGTACCCGCTTGGCTCGCGTGCCCGGATCGCCGTCGCCTGCGATCCGTCGCTTATCGCGCTTGCAGGCTCGCTGCTCAACGCTCAGGTCTCGTGGGACTTCGCCGCGCAGATGCTGGTGCCGTATTCGGCCGCCTACGCGGGCGCGACGATTTCCAACGCGGTGTGGGCAAACACCAGCGGCGGCGAAGTCACCTTCACGGTCGGCAGCGACCTGACCGGCGATCTCGATGCGGGCGACGATATCGACGTTACCGGCGTTGTCAACACCGGCGGCGATTCCACGTCGGCGTTCAACGGCAATTGGATTGTCGTGAGCGTCACGTCCACGACAATCGTGGTGAAGGCGCCGGCATCGGCCAGCATCGGTACCTATGCGTCGGGCGGCCAGGTCGTCGGCGGGGGCGGCGCGCTCGCCGTCACCGTGCTGGACGTCGTTCCGGCCGGCAACATGGTTCCGGTGTGGAACGCGGCCCTCGGCACGCTGACCTGGAACTACGACGGCGCGGCCGCTCTCATCCAGCTCACCGGCGGCACGGTCGCCTAACCGGTTAACCAGGAGACAATTCCATGGCGATCAGTGCAACTGCCTACCGGATCATCGAGCCGAGCTTTCAGGAGCCCGGCTTGCTGGTTCAGTATCAGCAGCCCTCGGGTTACACCGACACGCTCGAAGGCGGCGAGATTCGTGCCCGGCTCGGCACGGATAACCTTGCCGTTTACATGAAGCAGGTCAATATCCGCACCCGCAATGCCGGTGCGCAATCGGCGTTCAACGAACTGCCGGGTGTCGATATCCAGGCGTCGCTCATCTCGACGGCGAGCTACCTGTTCCGCGTTCGGGCCGAGTACGATCACCACGACACCGCGGCCGGCGGCAATTATGGCTTCTCGACGCCGCAGGCTTACAGCCTCGGCATGCGGCAGGCCCACGCGCAGCAGGCGCGCGATATCGCGCTCTTCGGTCTGCAGCCGCAGAACGGCGAAGGTCTTCTGAACGCGCCGGGCGCGACGGAAGTCAACCTTCCGGCCGACAGCTCGGGGCATACCACGCTCGTCACTTATGATAACGGCGAATTCGCGTTCTTCCTCGCGCAGCAGATCATGCTGCTGAAGAAGAACACGTTGCAGCTCGGGCAGGGCTCGAAGTTCACGGTGCTCGGCCCGCAGCGCGCGCTCGGCCTGTTCGAGTACAACGTGGTGCAGCTGACCAGCTTCCAGCGCGTCGGTTCGGGCACCGCGTCGTCCAAGGGCACGTTCCAGGAAATCCTCATGGACAATGGGGACGAGCTGACCTGGTCGTATGACGACACGCTGCAGGGCGCCGGCGGCGATGCCGATACGGACATTATCATCATCGCCATGCCGGAGCTGAACCTCCCGGTCGGCGCGGCGCAGGAAACGAACGCCTTTTCCGGCCTCGCTCCCGCCACTCCGGCCAATATCACGCAGTATGCCGACAAGGCCGCGCCGACCGAGATCATGGTCCCGCTGCCCGGCGGCGTTACCGACGTGACCAGCGAGTGGCGTCTGACGCCGGGGTGGGCCGTTCGTCCGCAGGGCCTGCTTATCATCCGGGCCACCTACGCCTGACAGGGGTCAGCCGGCGCGAGTTGTGTGCCCTCGCTCGTTCTGGCTGACACCCACCCGTAGAGGGCCAGAAGGGCACCATTTCCATGCGTATTTTCGTAGTCAACGCTACGGGCCAAAACAAGGTCTTCAACTACCGCCTCGATTACCTTGTGGACGAGGACGGGCGCAAGATCGTCGGCACAGCGAAGCCGTATCGCACCCTCACGATTCCTGCGCGCCAGCAGATTCAGCTCGGCGGCGATTGGAATCCGGTGCAAGCACAGAACATCATCGAGCAGCTCGAAGAGCCGGCGGTTGGCGGCGTCCACGTCAATAACATTCGCACAGCAAAAGCGAAGGGACAGGTTCGTCTTGTCTGGAATCAAGACAAGCCCGTCAATCGTTCGATCTGCGAAGACGTTTTTCATCACAATGTCGGCTTCCTCTCGAACGAAGGCGAGCGTCGGCGCAAGAATATGGCTCTCGCAAACAGCGCGACTGCGGACGCAGCAAACGCGCAAGCGTCGTCCGCTTTCTCGGTCGAAGTCGAGACTGTCGAGGCTGACCCTGACGCCGTCTCGCCGTCGATCGAGGCGGGTTACCGCGTCGAAAAGCCGAAGGCTGGCAAGACATCGAAGAAAGGGGCACGGTAGCTCCTGTGGGCACCTACACCCCCACCCTCGCCGGCTATACCGCATGGGTCTTCGGTTCGGGGATGGGGGTGCCGACCGCGTGGCTATCGACTAGCGATCCGAATATTTCTTTGAGCTATGAGATCGCGACTGAGACAGTTCGGTGCGGTTTCGCATGTATCGCGCCAGCAATTTACCAGCTGATGGTTTACAATCTTGCAGGGCACTATCTCGCGCAATTCGCGCAAGATCCGTCGCCGCTGCCTGATCCGCCGTTCATCGTGGTTGATGGCGTTTCCTACGGCTTTTGGTCGTATCTTCGTAAAACCAGCGGCCTTAACGGCTTTACGTCCGGCATCGTCACCGGTTCGAGCGACGAAGGAACGTCGGTTTCGTTGGCACAGCCTAAATGGGCCGACAACCTCACCATGGGCCAGCTGCAACTCACCAACACGCCTTGGGGCCGGCTTTACCTCGGGTGGGCGCAGGATGCGGGCACCGCTTGGGGTCTCAGCTAGTGCCACAAGTCAGCCGCGTCCTTCGCTCCTACACCGACGCGAATGGTCGCAAGGGCTACGGTTGGTGGTGCCCGGGCTGCAAGCATATGCACTATGTGCCCACAGACGGCGGATCGCGTCCTGTGTGGGGCTTCGATAACAACCTGGAATCGCCGACGTTTACGCCTTCGTATCGAGAGTACATTCCCGCGATGCCGACGCATCCGCGTCTAGAATGCCGCGTCGAGCGAACGACGTGCCATTGCTTCGTTCGCTCAGGCCAAATTGAGTTCTTGAACGACTCCAGGCATGAGCTTCGTGGCTTGCACCCGATGGTCGATCTCGACACGATCGAGAATTACGGGTGGGGCTATGACTGACCTGGTATTCGGCGAAGTTAGCGTGCCTTATGACAATAAGCACGGCACCGCCAACACAGTAGACGTTGCGCGCATCTTAGAAGCAAAATATGGTCTTTTCAGCGCCTTCTACAAACGGCACGAAGCCGACATAAAAGCCGAGCTCGTTAACTCAGCAGAGGGCGTTCTTGAGAACTTGCACGCTGGGGCTCCCCTCGGCGACAACCCTTTTGCAAGCTCGTCGCAGCGTATCGACGCCCTTTTTCGTAAGTTCCTGGAGACGTCGGAAATCGAGGAGATGGGCATCGACGGCGTGCCCACTCAAGCGGCGTTAAAGGGCGTTTCGCACCGCTTCAAAAAGAAAAAGAATAACATCCGCAAGAACGGCAAAATAGTCGCAGAAGGCGTCCGTCGCCCTAGCTTCATCGATACCGGAACGCTCGAGCTCGCATTCCGCTCGTGGCTGGAGGGCGTTCTCGCATGAGCGCTGCAACCGAAAGCATGGGCGTCGGCAACAATGCGATGGCGCAAGCCTTAGCGTCGGGCCTCGACACCCTCGATCTCAAACAAGAGGTCACGTTTACCCTTTACGTTCGCCAAGTGCTGCCGATTGATGGATTCGTGTTCTGGCTCAAAGCCGATCAAGTTTTGAACCCGCCGCCGTCGATCGCAGATCTGCCTCTGACGCTGACCGTTGAAGGCTCATTGCATCACGCGACGGTCAACACGCAGTCAGAAGACGAAAACTTCTCGACGCATAAGCTGATCTTCACGGCGAAAAGCCCCGTCAACAATCTTGGCGCGATGGCTCCTGACACGCTATACATGGCGACGGTTGACGGCAACCGTTATGCTTTCAGCGCGCGCAGCAACTGGTATCGACAAGCCGACCTTTATCATTATTCTGGCGAAGCTGTTTTTCCGTCGCTTTCGGACATGGTCGTCGATCATATTGACGACCTCGATCTCGACCACAAGGTACTCAGCAATAGCATGCCTTTGTGGTTGCTTTTCACCAATTCTGCGACGCCGTCTTTCACCAACACATTTCCGATCTACCCAAGCTACCTAATGCCTGATAATCTGTTCCCGCCTTATGCGTCGGTGAACGTCGAAACTCGCTCGACAAAGGCAATTGGTGCAGGACGTTTTTACGACGGCGACGGCAATCGTTACCAGCTCGTTCAAGAGACAGTCGAGATCAGCCTTTTTGGCGTTCGGAATGACGATGCGTTGGATTGGGTCGATGCCGTCGTCCAATACGGGCTCGACCACTCGGATTCGTTCGGCGTGATGAACAGCCCTGTGGTTACAGACGATAAACGTGCGCAGGTCGAGATCTCAGCGCTTGCACAAAAGAAAAGCATTACGTTTCAAGTCAACTACTACCAGACTAGACTCGAAGCGATCGTGCAGAAGTATATTCTAAGCGCGTTTGTTGCAGATTTCTACGCGCATGTTTGACGATTCCATATCGTGCGAGCGCCCTTGCCGGGCGCACAATGCGACGATACGCGAAGGGCGCCCCAAGGTGGGGTAACCCACACAAGGCGCCTCACAGCGCCGCTACGACGGAGGTTACAATGCCGCAGAACAATTTTCCGTGGAAAGAGGGCGAAGCGCCGTCCTGGGACGACATTCAGGACAAGCCGGCGACGTTCACCCCGCCGGCCGCGACTGCCGAAGCGATCGGCGGCGTCAAAGAAGGTGCCCACATTGCGCAGCTGACTGGCGCACCGACCGAAGCGGATTTTAACAATCTGCTTACGGTGCTGCAGAACGCTGGCATCCTCGCCAGCTCGTAAGTAAACTCGCTTGCGCAGCGCTGGGGTGCCGTGTATTGTCACGCGGCACCCCGTTTGCAGACTTTAGGATAAGGGAACCGTCATGGCTATCACGCCGATTGTAACGGTCAATACGTCTATCACGACGGCGCCGACGCCCAATAGCCTGCAGCAGCGAGGCGCTCTCGTAACGCAAGGCGGAACGACGCTTGCGCCGCAGACACTGCACCTATTGACGAGTGCGACAGATCTGGCCGATATCGCGGCGCTGCCGATCGTCAACGAATCTCTCGTTTGGGCGTCAAACGAAGTCACGGTAACGACGGCGACGCCGCATGGTTTCAACGACGGCGACACGATCAAGGTCACAATCGCCGGCGCCGTGCCGGCCGGCTACAACGGCACCTTCGATGCGACGGTGACCGGCACCGATACCCTGACCTACCCGCTCAACACGAATCCAGGTGCCGAGACCGCTCCTGGCACGACGACGCTTGCGTCCAAAGCCGAGCTCGCGCAGATGGTCAACACCTATTTCGAGGGTAACGGCGTTCCCGCCGTCTACGTGCTCGAGCTGGGCGAAGGCACGCCGGACGAAGGCGTTGCCGCGCTCACGACGTTCTTGGCCAACGTTGCCGGCACGACTGACGCCATTTATTCCTACCTCGTTCCGCGCGAGTGGGATGCGCTTGCGTCATTTCTGACGCTGTGTCTCGCTTATAACGCGCCCAACAGCAAAGTTTACTTTTACGTCACCACGACGGTCAACAATCGCGCCGTCTACTCGGGTCCGGCTTACAAGTGCGTTTTCGCTTTGGTGGAATCGCCCACAGTCGATAGCCAGGAATTTTCGTGCGCGGCGCCGTTCGGCACGACGCTCAAACAGAATCCGTCGAGCACAAACAAGGTGCCGCCTTTGTCTTATACGCCGGCTTTCGGCGTGACAGCCTACCCGATCCGCGGCAACCAAACAACGCTGCAGGAGCTTGCCGTCGCCTCTGTTAACTGGATCGGCACAGGCGCCGAAGGCGGCGTTACGACCGACATTTTGTTCCAAGGCAAGATGTCGGACGGCAACTTCTGGAATTTCTGGTATTCGGTCGATTGGGCGCAGATCAATATGGATCTTGCGCTCGCCAACGAAGTCATCAACGGTTCGGCAACGTCGGTCAATCCCCTTTACTACAACCAGCAGGGTATCGATCGGCTGCAGAATCGTGCTGCCCGCATTGCGACCGCAGGCATTAGCTACGGTCTCGGCAACGGTCAGGTCGTTCTGACGAAACTGAGCTCGGCGCAGTTCCAATCGAACTACAATGCCGGCCTTTACGCCGGGCAGATCGTCATAAACGCCGAACCGTTCTCGACCTATACGAGCGAGAACCCGGGCGACTACGGGCAGGGCAAGTATGCCGGAATCTCGTGCATCTGGATTCCGCAGCTGCCGTTCCTCAACATCATTTTCTCGCTCCAGGCAACGACTCTCATCACCGGGTAAGGAACAGTCATGGCGAATCCATACGTCCCGCAAGGCACTCTGAACCGCGCCCTGACCAGCGTGTCGGTGATCGCGCTGCCCGACCTCAACGTGACTACGGGGTATTTCGGCGAGCAGCTCGCCGTTATCAACTTCGAGGATCGAATCTCCGACTACATTCCGACGACCGCGGGCGCGGTGCCTTCGCCACGTCTCGTTCAGTTCGTGACCGTGCGGATGTACCTGAACAAGTCGCAGGCGCTCGCGGCTCAGTGGGAGCAACAGCGGCTGACAAACGCGATTCTCGGCGATATCGTGGTGGTCACCGACAGCCCGACGCTGCCGAGCTTTTACTTCCAGAACTGCGTCTTCGAGAATGTGGACAGCCTCAATCTCAACGGCACGTCCGCCGATTACGCGGTCCAGGTTCGCGGGACCTATCCTGTCAACGCGAGCCTCTTTACCTAATTTTGAACCGCGAAGGGCACTCGCATGAAGATCGACCGCAAGCTTAATCTCGTCATCCCGATCGAACGGGGCGACGAGACGACGCTCTGGATTCACTCGACACCTGTCCGAAAAGAAGTGTTCGAGCAGTACCATTTGGTTCTCGCAAAGACATTTTCTGCGTTCGCGCAGAACGGACTCGATCCAAGGTCAGCGCCGTCTGTTGCAGCACTGATCCTCAAAGGCATTGCGCAGAACACGCCGCGCGGCGACGCTACGTGGTGGGACGGAGAGGATGGCGTCGGAGGCCCTGTCGGCCTACTCGCGGAAATCGTCCGTATGAGCAATTGCCTTGTGGGCACGCTCGAAGAAGGATGGCGCACCGTTCCGCTGCAAGACGCGTTGGACAAGAAACTCATTTCCGACGATGAAAAATCGGAGGTGATGAACCAGCTGGTTTTTTTTACGGTAGTCTCGCTGATTGCGCCACGGAAGGATCGGCCTATTTTGGTGACGGGGGCAGCGGCGATTTATCAGCTGGAAGTTACGTCCTCAGCCTTTACGGAGTGGTCAGCTTCCTTGCAGACACAGATGCGCGACGAAGCTACTGGCAAGAAACGGAAAGCATCGTCGGATATTACCTCGGATGGCTGATGGGCGAAGGATGGCGCTCTCTTTTCAAAAATAAAGGGGCACCATGGGATGACTATCGATCTGCAGAGGATTTTCGTCAGCGTCACTTGACGGACGCCATGAAAGGACTCATAATCGCGACCTTGCGAAGGAGGTAAAACAGTGGCAGAGGCTGTCCTTCGTATTCCAGTCGACGATGCTGCGTTTAAGCGGTATATCGAGGCGTTTAAGCGCTATCAGACAGAGCTCCGTGCGCAGCCCGATATGTGGTCGGGCGTCAACGAACAGATCTTAGAAGCGGTCAACGCCGGCGATGCGCTCGTTGAAAGTATCACGAGACAAGTCGACGCAGCAACGCGCCTCGGCACAGTTGAAGAACGTAACGCGCAACGTCGGCGTAGGGCAGCGCAAGACGAAGATGCCGACGAAGCGCGTGCAGCGAGCTGGCGCCGCAAAGCGTTGGATCACGTCCAAGCATTGTCACGCTCGACGTCCAAGGTAACGCGGACGCTCAAGGTCGCTGGGCTACATCTTAGTAAAGGGTCGATTGGCGAGGCCGCTGGCGGGCTTATTGAAGGCATCGGCGGTGCGATCGGCGCAACCGTAGCCTTAGGCGGCGCCGCACTTGTTGGCGGTTACGAAGCCAACAAAGGCGTTGCCGGCAAAGGGCAGAAAGCAATCGGAATCGGCGCGAACGTCGGGCAGATGGAGGGCTTCCAAAACTACCTCGGCAAGTTCGCTGACACGACAAGCGGGATCGATGCAACTGCAAATGCGCTCGGCGATCCTGCCATGTGGGCATCCTTCGCCAAGCTGGGTGTCAGACAGCGCAAGGGCGAATCTACAGCCGAAGTCTATGCCGATATCGTCAAGCGCTCGACGAAGATTGCAGAACAGGCGCTCGACAAGAACGGCAACATTCGTCTTGACTACGCCAGTGCCCACGGGGCGCTTGATTTCTTTACGCCAGAAGAATTGCGTCGTCTGATCGCGCGCGATAAGGCTGGAAAGCTAGCAGGCGATATCTCGAACTCGCTTAGCAGCGAGAAGAACAATCCGCTCAACAATATGGATGAAATCCAGAAGGCGACGGATACCGCACAAAAGGCAGACGTAGCATTAAGTCTCGCCGCCGATTCCGCGCAAGACGCTCTCGCCAAAAAGCTGCGTCCTGCAGTCATCGGTGCAGCAAATGCGCTTCTTGATCTTACAAACGGAATCGAGGGCCCAAGCGACGGTAGCGGAGGCTACAAGGGCTTGTTTCGCATCCGGCATCAGACACCGCAAGAAGCAGCGCAGTCGAAAGAATCATGGGGGCATTGGTTTAGTCGCGTTATGTCAACGCCGCTAATCTCGTTTCACCACGCTGGCTCGATGGGCAGCGGAGGCGGCGGTGCTTTGGCAAATAACGACGGGCAACATTTGCTGCGCTACGCCGGGTTGTTGCAAAAAGCCGGCTTCACGCGAGAACAGGCGCTTGGCATCGCAGCGGGATCGATGGCCGAGAGCCTTGGCGGCAACTCACACGCTATCAATAAGAAAAGCGGCGCCATCGGCCTCGGGCAGTGGCTTGGTGCTCGCAAACGTGCCTTGTATGCCATGGCTAAACGAGATCACGCTGACCCGTTAAGCTTTGATGAACAGTTTAAGTATTTGCTGTCAGAGCTAAAAGGTGGCGACGTGCGCGGGAGCCGGGCTATTCGCAACGCGAAGACCGTGGACGAGGCACTGCATGCTATGATCTACGACTTCGAGCGTCCTGCGGCTGGCAGGGAAACGACGAGCGATATCAGCCGCGGCCATGCCTATCTTGCAAAGGTCAATATCAGGCTCGACAACCATACCGGCGGATCGCCGACTGTGGTTGCTAACAGCGCAGCGAAAGGCTGAGCGGTGGCGTATTCGGATTTTCAACTCTCGTACCAAACATGCCCGATCGTGCTTATGGCAGGAATCGCTGGCTCCGGCGTGCTGCCTATCTCAACACTTCTAAACCCGATTGGTGGCTTTAGTGCATCTACGTCGGACGTCAGTGGCAGCAATCCGTTCGGAATTTCGTCCGGCGGGCAGAATACGAACAATGCAGCGTTTGGTTCTTTTCGCGTGCTGCCTGGCGGTACGCTAATGGATAACGAGATAGCGCATTTTCCGCTGGCTTCGCAATCAGTCGCGGCTAACGCCGTCATCACGCAACCGCTAAAGGTCGCTGTCGAGATGGTAACGCCAGCCGGTGGCGACGTAACGCTAGCGCGTCGATTGTCCCTGTTTACGTCGCTAAAGAACGTGCTCGACAATCATACTGCGCTTGGCGGGTATTACAATGTGGCAACGCCGGCTTTCATCTACACCGGGTGTCTTCTCGTCGACCTCGTTGACGGATCAGACGTGCCCGATGGTGCACAGACGCAAGTAAAATGGATCTGGAACTTCGAGCAGCCGCTTATCACACTGACCCAAGCGCAAGCGACAGTCAACGATGCCATGAGCAAGCTAACTGGGAAAACATACAACGCTGGTTCGCCACCCGGCTCGAAGCCGCTGCTAACGTCGGCGTCGAATCCGCAGATCGGGCAGCAGGTAACGGCTAACGCCGATAATGCGGCAGCGGTAACGCAAGCGGTGCCAATCTCGCCTTCTACCGTGAGCTACGTATGACAACGTTATTCCCGTTCGCGCCGAGCGTCTCTCAGAACTTCACATTCCAGCCGACGCTAGACGGCAAGACATATAACGCTATCGTCACCTGGTCGTTATTCGGGCAACGCTGGATTGTCAACGTTTACGACTTGTCGGCGAACCTGATATTCGCGCGCCCGCTTCGTGCGAGCCCTGCAGATTCAGACATCAATATCGCGGCAGGCTATTTTACCACGTCAACTTTAATCTACCGCGAGGGAACGAGGAACTTTGAGGTAGCACCGTAGTGTCTCGTTGGTATCAGCTCACTGTAACGCCAACGTCCGACACGGGCGAGGCGGCAACGCCTATCGTGTGGCAAAACAAGGTCGGCGGCAAAGCGTTGCTTAGCGCGCAAATGATCGAGTTTGACTTGACCACAGTCGCTGGCGCGTTGCCTGCTGCCGGATCGTGGATTCGTGTGTGGGGTCCGAGCAAAGAACAAATTCAGCAAGCTGCAAACTTCAACGGCGCGGCTATCGAGCTTTATGGCGGGATGCAGACCGGGTTGCCTCTTGCAACCAACGCCGCGCAGAAGAACCAAGGCGGGCTTCTCGTTAAAGGCATCGTGTGGCAGGCGTTTGGCAATTGGCAAGGCATCACGCAAACGCTGGACTTCGTCATAGTGTCGGCGCCTTACGACACCCCGTTGCAAAGCGATGACGCCCGACAAGCCGCAACTGTAGGCGCGCCGCCGCCACCGCAAAACTTCTCGTTCAATTGGAAGCAAGGAACGAGCCTTATTGCGAACGTGACGGCAGTGCTGCAGCAGGCGTACCCGGGTGTTACGGTAGACGTAAACGCTGCGACGAGCGGGCTAACATTGCTGCACGATGAAGCCAGTGTCTTTACAGACGTTCGGACGTTTGCGCTTTACGTCCAAGGACTCTCGCGCGATCTCAAAGGGCCGACATACGCTGGGTTGAATATCGTTGGCGACAACGCCAAATTCACGATCTACGATAACACGGTGCCTGCAACCGACGTGATCGACGTTACGATGCTTGACCTTATGGGCAACGTGACATGGCTCGATGCTGCGACCGTTCAGTTCTCGACTGTGCTACGCGCGGACATCAAGATCGGCGACATTGTTACCTTTCCGCCGCTTGCACAAGCGCAGGCTATCACGTCGGCATCAAGTCAATCGAACGCGCGAACCAAGACCACTTTTGACGGACAGTGGCAGATCAATAATTACGTCCGTCATGTCGGCAATAGCCGTGCACCAGATGCGCAGAGCTGGGTATCGATCTTCGAGGCATCGCCGTTGGTCGCAGATTTTGAGGGGGAAGCGCCAGATGGCCAATAACGACCAAAAGACGCCTCTTGCGAAAAGCTTAAACCGCATCGGGGATCGCCGCGCGGCAGATGCTGTGGCAGCACTTGGGCGCGGGCTCCCGTGCACCGTGCTCGAGGTCGTTTCGCCTGGTGTCGTTCTTGTTAACTTCGAGGTCGAGCCCGTGCCGTTCGCCTTGCCTCAGGTCAAGATGCCTGTGTGCAAGCATCCATCCGTTCAATACCCGATCAAGGCAGGCGACCCCGGCGTCGCACTGTCCGCTGATTTGCGCACGGGGGCGCTCACAGGGCTAGGCGGCGGCAAGGCGCGGCTGACAGACACTGTGGGCACCCTCGCCGCGATGACGTTTTTCTGGCTTGGTTCGCTAAGCGAGCAAGCGCTCGATCCAGAGGCGTTGTGCTTAAATAGTAATATGGCTGTGACGCCAGACGCGCTCGGGTTCTTCGGCACGTCTAAGACGTCAAAGCAGCACGTCGCTGCAGAAGCAACAGACCTTGGCAGCGTCATAGCATTGGCAAATTCAATCCGAGCGGCGTTGATCGCCTACGGTCTCGCGGAGTAAAAAGATGCGCACTTGGGGCCGCATTCCAAATGCCAAGCTCTCGATCTACTCGAGCGCGATCGGCGAGTTCATTATCGGGCAGTCGGCTATCGGCGGCAGCGATATCAACGACTACGTTTGGGTCGAAGTCGATACCGACGAAGCGGGCAACAATGATGCTGTTTGGTTAACGACCCTGATCCAAGTATTGAAGCTGAATTACGGAGAAAGCCCGATCTACGGCAATTATGGCATTCCAGCGCAAACTAGTGTTATGAGCCAAGTCTTGCCTGATTATTACGCCACGCTTGCGCAGCAGCAGTTCTCGCAGTATTTCATCTCGCTACACTTGTCGCGGCGCGCATTGACAGACAGCGCCTCGCCAACGTATGACGTGTCGATAGTGGCGAATCCCGGCAGCGTCCTGCCAAGCCCCGTTCCTGTGTGAGGCGCTAGTGGCTGATCCGACAGTCTCAATCGACATTGCCGTTACGCCGCAGGGCGCTCAGCAGACAGATCCGTTGACTTTATGGTCACGCCTTATTGCTCTCGTTTCGCAGATTAACCCGGGCTACACGGTTCTGCCGGCAGGCCTCATTGAAGACCTCGCAAGCACCGCTACCTACGCTATTGCGCTGATCGATTCCGCGGCGTGCGAGACAATCAACAGCCTTACGCCGCTCGGCGCTAATCCATACATTCTGACAGAGCTCGGTGCGCAATTCGGTATCCAACAAGGCTCAGCAACGCGAACGTCTGTCTACGTTCAATTTTCAAGCCCAAGCATCGGGTATCGCATCCCGGTTGGTTTCTTAGTGACTGACGGCACGTATACCTATGCCGTTCAAGACGGCGCCGTTATCAACGAGAGCGGCACATCGGATCTAACGTTCTGCCTTGCTACGCAAAGTGGATCTTGGGCGATTCCAGCAGGGGCAGTCAATCAGCTCGCAAGCTCGGTTCCGACAGGCTATACGCTGACAGTAACGAACCCACAAGTCGGCACGCCCGGTGCAGGCGAACAGACGGAGGCACAATACGCAGCGCTTGTTCTCGCCGCCCAAAAACTTGTGGCACAAGGAACGCAGAGCAAAGCCAAAACGCTTCTGACGAACGTGCCTGGCGTGCAGCCGCGACTTGTTTCGATCCAGCAAACCGAAGCCGCGTGGAAGATTATCTGCGGTGGCGGTGATCCTTATGCCGTCGCAAATGCAATATACGGCAGCGGCGTCGATATCTCGACCCTTGAAGGATCGACGATTAACGTCACCGGCGTAACTCTCGCAAACCCGGGCGTCGTTACGACGGACATCAATCACGGCTATACGACAGGAACGACGGGCGTTTACATCAACGGGGTAGTTGGCACAATCGGAATCAACGGCGGCCCTTATACCGTCACGGTAATTGACGAGAAAAGCTTTTCTGTCGGCGTCGATACTAGCGGCATGGGCGAATATGTATCTGGCGGCGTTGTCACGCCGAATACTCGCAATATCTCGGTCTCCCTTTTCGACGCACCGGACACCTACGTTGTGCCCTTTGTCAACCCGCCAGCGCAGACTGTCTCGCTTCAGCTTAGCTGGGGCTCGATCTCGCCGAACTTCATCAGCGCATCTGCGTTTGCACAATACGGCGTGCCGGCAGTCGTCAACTATGTAAACAGCATCGCGGTCGGCCAACCGCTCAACCTTCTCGCGCTCAATCAGGCGCTGACCGCCGCCGTTGTTAATCTATTTGGCGGCGACGCTTCGCTCATCTCAGAGCTTGCGTGGACGATCAGCATTAACGGCGTCGAGACTTCGCCAACCGGCGATACGTCGCTCGTTTACGGCGATCCAGAATCATATTTCAGTTGCACGTCTGCAGACGTTATCTTCACGGAGGTTTAAGCCATGGCCGCGCTGACTGACGTGCCGTGGCCTGTAAGCGGACCTTCGTCGGTAACGAAGACGATCCCGGCTTACCCTTACGTTCAATACCAAGACGATGACAACGTTACCGCGTTCTTCGACGCCTTCAACATTTATGCCCAAGCTTACGTTGATTGGTTTAACGCGCTAGATCTGCCAATCTATACGAAAGCTCCTGTCCAAGGCACCCTGCTCGATTGGGTAGCACAAGGGCTTTACGGCATCGCGCGACCAGGCTTGCCCACAAGCGTTGGTTCGATCGAGCGCGGTGCCGTCAACACGTTTACGCCGAACGAGATCCCGGTCAACGGCATGATCGCCGGCACGCCTGATTCTTATATCTCTGTTAGCGACGATTTCTTTCGCCGCATCTTGACATGGCGGCTTTACAAAGGCGACGGGCCTTTTACGTCGATTCCTTGGCTCAAGCGGCGTATCAATCGTTTCCTAAACGGCATGAACGGCACCGACGTTACCGACCAAACGACTTACGGTGTCAGCATCACGTCTACAGGCCCGCGCGAATGGACGATCACCTTGCCGACTTCGACGGCCGCTTCTATCTTTAAGTTCGGCGTGCAAGCGAACGTGCTCGAGCTTCCTTTCCAGGCAGCTTGGACGGTGACGTTGGTTGATCCGTAACTGATTTTCGTTATTGCGTTTCGCTATTTAGACTTCATTGTCAGGGCGCCGCGATCATGTTACGTAGTGCCCTGCACCCTAACGAGGCGTCGCAATGAGCCTTTATCAGTTCACGAATAACGCCGAGACGACGCTTGGGTCAGCCTTGTCGCCGACTGCCACGACGATCACGGTCGCTACAGGTGCGGGCGCAAAATTTCCGACGCTAAGCGCAGGCCAGTTTTTCACTGCAACCCTGTGGGCAAGCGGTTCGACGACCGGGGTGCCGAACGAGATCGTTAAAGTGACAGCGCGCTCGGGCGACACGATGACGGTTGTCCGCGCGCAAGAAGGCACTACAGCCCAGCAATGGGAGGTCGGCGATACGTTCGCCAATTATCCGACTGCCGCCTTCTACAACGGCTTAATCGACCTGACGGCCATCCAGCAACAAGCGAGCAATTACGCAGTCGATTCTGGAACCGCCAACGCCGGCGTTATAGCGCTGAATCCTGCGGTCACGTCGCTAACTGCGCTCGTCGGCGTCCCGATCCGCGTCTTGAAACAGAACGCTGCGAACACCGGAGCCTATACGCTCAATGTCAACGGACTAGGCGCAAAAGCCGTCAACATTGGCGGCCTCGCATTTGTCGGCAAGGAGCTCGCCGGCAGCCGAATCTTCGAGGTCATCTATAACGGCACGACGTTCGACCTGATCTCGGCTCCCGCGTTCATCAACACGCAGCAGATGGTTAACGATAGCGTAACAAATGCTATCTTGGCAGCAGTCGACGCGCAGACAATCAAGGGCAACCTAACAGACGATGCAGCGCAGCCGTATGATATTCCGCTTTCCGAGCTTATCGAGCTGCTCGGCACGATCACAGGCGGCGCTGTAACAGCCGGCAATACTAGTGTTCATTTTGCTATGCCTGTAACTGGGTTGCCTTCGCCTTTGATCTTTCAGGCTGGTAAAGTCATTAACGGAACCAGCAATCCTATTTTCTGTGCGTTTCCTATCGAGTTTACGACTGTAGTCCTTGGCTGCGGCGGTATTCCCTACACGAACGACGGAAGCGGATTCTCGGATCAAGACGGTTACATCGGCATTGCAGCTGGCGGGCCAACACTGAACTCGCTAACGTTTGCAGTCTCACGACGCGGTGGCGACGAGCATGTGGACGGCTGCTTCTGGTGGGCTATCGGCTACTAAGAAAGGATTAACATGGGCGTTATGCTACCAGGTTCATTCAAGCCGGCCGGATTCGTCACCATCGCGCTTGCAACTGATAATCCGTCGTCTATTGCGCCGCCTGCTGGCTGCTCGGGTGCCCTCATCCAAGCGAGCGGCGGTAATGTCGCCTGGCGAGATGACGGCGTTGCGCCGACGAGCGGATCTGGCGGCGGCATGCTTCTTATCGATGGCAATGATCCGTCGTGGTTCAGCGGCGATCTTACAGTCATCCAGTTTATCGCAGTCGGGGCCAGCACCGCGCTGCTTGTGGCGTACTACGCATGACGGTAAAAACTGCTCGTCACCTGGCGCCTGTCGATCACTCCGAGACAAGGCGCCTTGCGAAGATGGTCAACGAGATTAAACAAGCTGTAGACGCTCAGACTGAGCAGCTTGCATCTTTGACGACGGCAGTACAAGAACAAGCGGCGACCATCAAGCCGCTAGCAGACAATACGCCAGAATTGCTCGAGATGGTTCGGGCGTGGAAGGCTACGAAGGAGCTTGGCACTACAGCTCGGCAGTTTCAACGCTTGTTTTCGGCTTTGTCACGTTTCCTGCGGAATATCGGAGCCGTAGCAATCGCGGTCGTCGCGCTTTATCTGCTGTGGAAGGGCAAGTTCTTCGCAATGTTGGGACTTCCGGGATGAGCAAGCTTTTAACGCCCGCAGAACTGCAGGCTGTGTCCTACGTCGCGCAAGACCTTCCCAAGGACGAAGGCGACGTGCCGTATGTCTATCAGGACACCGAAGGTTACTGGACCATCGGCGTCGGCATTCTAGTCGACAAACGCAAGGGCGGCAAACTGTATCCCGAAGAAATCTATTTCATTCTCAATAATCGGATCAACAAAACCCTCGCCGGCGTTGTCAACGAGCCATGGTTTCATGCGGTCGCAGATGACGCTGTTCGTCTCGCTGCTATTCTCAATATGCAATTCCAGCTCGGGCCGCAAAGCGACGAAGAGTTCCACAACTCGTTTGCTTGCATCGAGAAAAAGGACTGGGCGGGCGCCGCAAAGAATCTCCGCGCTTCCCTGTGGGCAAAGCAAACGCCCGCCCGCGCCGAGCGCGTGATCCGCATGATTGAGACTGGGCTTCGGCCTGCAACGTAGGAGCAATGGGGCTATGAACTACAAGAACCTGGTGGCGGCGTTCTCGCAACCGTCCACGTATAATGGTCTCGCGAGCCTCTCGCTGCTGTTCGGCATCAGCGATTCTCAGTTCCAAGGCTATGCCTTGGCAATCGCCGGCGTTTTTTCGTTCGTCGGTATCGTTCTCAAGGAGGGAACAACCAATGCGTAAGATTTTCGCCATCGCGGGAGCTCTCGCTCTTGCGGGCTGCGCAACAACTGGCTTGACGGTTGCGCAGCTTAGCGACGAGACACGCGCGTCTGCGGACGCTGCATATATCGCCGCCGTCAAAGCCGGTCAGGTCGCTGTTACGCTCGGCAAGCTCACGCCTGCGGCATACAAGGCTGACGCCGCGAAGGGCTACGCGATCCTGCTTCAGGTTCGCGCTGGAACCGCAACCGTGGACGCGCTGACCAGCGCGCTCGCACCGCTCAACGGAGGCCAGTAATATGCCGACGCTCGCTACCATCCTCGCCGCGATTGCCGCAATCGGGACCGACATCCCCGAGCTGACAGCGCTTTTCAAAGAGCTCGAGCAGGCCGCGCAGTCGCCGGCAGATGCGAAGGCAATCGCCGACGCGCTCGATACCGCGGCGGACGACGCTTTCAAGCAGTCGCAGTCCTGATCTGTCATCGCGGGGCGTTGCATATGTGCGGCGCCCCGTGATACGTTCGCACGCTCGCACGATAGGAACTTGCCCACATGGCGACGCCATCAACCCCCGACTGGAAGTTCGGCTACGTTCCGTCTGCCGGCGAGTGGGCAAACGCCTTTGCTGGCAAGGCCGATTATCCGGTTCCTGTCGGGCAAGGCGGCACCGGTGCGCAAGCGGCGCCTGACGCAAACTACAATCTTCAGCAACGCGCAGAAGTCATAACGGCGACACAGGCGGCGAGCGCGATGACCCTTTACGGGCTGCGAACCGATCTGCTCGCTATTACTGTCAACTTGCCTCTCCTTGCAACGCTGAAACCAGGCGATTGGATAGAACTCGTTGACACGGGCGCCAACGCTGGCACGAATCCTGTTACGATCGCAGCCGCTGGTTCCGATCAGATCAATCTTAATGGCGCCGCCACATCATCGATCCAAATAGCGAACAACGGCGGACGTTGTCTGCTAATCGTGACCTCGGCAGGCTGGAGCGCCAGCATTGTCACGCAGAACACTGGCATCGGACTCAGCGCAGCCGGCATCCGCACGATCACGACTACCGTTACGGTCGACAAAACGTATGTTGGCTACGCTTGCAAGGTGGCAGGCGCCGGAATTACGATCACACTGCCAGATACAGGCTTTATCGCCGGCGCGACTATCGCTTTCGACAACGTTGATAGCGTGAACTCGTGTGCGCTCGTGACGACCTCTGGCGATGCTCCTGGCGTGTTGCTTCCTGGCGATTGTTGCATCCTCGTTGCAGACGGCGCAGGCGGCTGGTGGAAAATTGCTTATCACACGTCTAACACGCTCACGACGCCGGCACCACAGCAGAATGCCAACACTGTTTACACGCTCGCAGCGACCGACGTATCGCAATACCTGCAGTTTACGTCCGATAGTGCTGTGACGGTGACGGTACCCGCAAGCGCCGACGTGCCCGTGCCGTTCGGCGCTGTGGTTATCATCGAACAATACGGGCAAGGCCAAGTGACCCTTGTCGGGGCTACCGGCGTGACGCTCAACAGCCGTAATGGGCTCAAGTCCGCTGGACAGTTTGCAGTCGTTCAGCTTAAGAACGGTTCTGACGGCTCAGCTGATACGTGGACTGTTCTTGGCGACGTGTCGTCTTAATTTGACGAGCAGGAGCTTTTTGTGACGAAGCCAATCTTTTGCGGAAATATCACCGACGAGTTCAACATGGTCGGCAACGTCACCGATGGCACGCAATCGGATGGCTACGATCCTACTTTCTCGCAATCGGCAATCGGTTTTAACACAACGAGCACAACGACCGGCTTTATCGGTCAGAGCGGGCTCGGCGACTTAACTGCTGGCTGGTTTCATTTTGGCATGGGCGGCAGTGCCGGTACGTGGGCGAACAACGTCCCGTTTGCCATTCTTTACGACAACGCCGGTAATCAACTTATCCGTGTGTTGACGTTAAATGCCTTCTACGTCGTTCAATGGAACAACGCTGGAACTTGGACAACGATCGGGAACAGCACAGCCGTTGTCGGAAACTCTGGAGTTTTTTATCGTTTCGACGTAAATGTGGTTCTGAACGGCGCCAGCAGCTCTGCACAACTATACGTCAATGGCGTTCTGGCAAACGGCGCGGGTACTTTCACGGCACCCGCCGGCTGGGCTGTCGACCGGTTCATTTTGTGGTCGCCGCAGGGCGACAACCACGGCGCTTGTAGCGAAGTCATTGTCCATACAAGTCCGACGATCAATCTACGCTACGCAACAACCATGCCGGCGAGCCTCGGAACGCATCAAGACTGGATTGGCAGCGGCACAATCGGCAATGTTGCCAAAATCGCCGTAAACGATGGCACGTCGATCCAGTCGGGCACAGTAGGCGACGTAACTACTTACGTCGGAACAGCGATTGCTGCAGTTGCCGCAGCGCAGACAGTAAGCGGTATAAAGATCATCACGCGCGGTCGTCACGACGGATCCGGTCCACAGGACGTTGACGGCGTGCTGCGGCTCGGCGGAACGGACTATTTCACCGCCGACACCGCGTTGGATTTCGGCTTTGCAGGTCACGCCTTATGGTTCGAGACTGATCCGTCAACCGGTGTTGCTTTTACGCCTGCGGTTGCAGGCTCGGCGCTCGAGTTCGGCGTCCGTAGCGCGGTGGCAGCATAACCATGACGGCTTTTAGTCCTTCTGACCTTTTTGCTGAGGGCGAGCAAGGCGGCTGGTACGACTGCACCGACTTGTCGTCCATGTTTCAAGACGTCGCTGGCACCATTCCTGCTGTAGTCGGTTCGTCAGTAGCGCTAATTAAAGACAAATCTGGACGCGGAAACGATCTAACGCAAAGCGTTTCGTCATCGTGCCCTATCTTGCAACAAGACATTAACGCACAGTATTATTTGCAGTTTGACGGCGTTGACGATCGTTTAACCAACGTTTCTACAAATTTCGAGTTTGTAAATTCTTTTGCATCTTGCGGACTATTTAACGTGGTCAGCTCGGCCAGTTTCTTGGGCTACGCCGGCGTTTATAGCGGAGCGGCCTCCGGGTGGGACAATGGTTTCCAGTCCGGCGTTCCAAGAGATGCGGTTCGAGGCACGTCGAGCATTGATTCCGGTTTTTCCGGTTTTTCTTCGGTAGCCGGCACCAACGCAGTTGTCACTGTTGAGAACACGCTCACAAGCGTCACTAGAGGCGTAAATGGGACGCGGGTCACGACCAGCGGTACGTGGACGCCGGTAACTAGCGCCTCATCGTTCGTCTTTGGCAACAGGCAAGACATAGACTCTGGGAGCTACCAAGGCGCAATTTATGGGCTAACGGTTCTCGGCCGCGCCCTAACTTCAACCGAACGCGCCGAGCTCGAAGCGTGGTACGAAAGCCGCAACCTAAATCTGCCAATCCGCGGTAGCTCGATTGCGAGCTTTAATGGATCGAGCGGCGCGCTAAGCTTTCCAGCCGGTTGCATCGTCGGCGATGTTGCAGTGTTGTTCTTTGGCGGCGGCTACGGCGCCGATACGCCACCGACTGGCTGGGCGCTCGTCACCAACGCTGATGGAAGCAACTGGAATGGCGCGGTCTATATTCGCCAGCTTTCGCAAGCCGATATCGACGCCGGCACTGTAACCATTACGCCGGCTGGGAGCTACTTTTTTGTCGCTGCCATGGCTGTATTTGAAGGCAGCATTAACTATCCGATTGTCTTTACCAGTTTGCGCAACGGCAGCGGCTCCGTATCAGTTGATCTTGAAGCATCGGCAGATACGCTAGCCGGCGATCTTGTGTTACTATTCGGGTCGGCGCGCGCCACCGCCAACGTCACAGCGAGCAATGGCAGCGTGTTGCAGTCGATCAATAGCAACACCGCGTCGGCGACACTAAATGCTTATACGGTAGAAGCAGACGGCGCGTTCAACACGACATTCGGCTATTCGACGGCCGGCAGCGGCAATTATCAAGTCGCGATCAACATTCGAGATACGGGTGGCGTTGCGTCTGTCAGCCGTCTCACCCAAGGTGCAGCCGTCGCATTATCTGAAAGCCGGGCTCAAGCAACTAGGCTCACCCAAGGTGCGGCCGTCGCGTTATCTGAAAGCCGGGCACAGGCGACACGTTTGACAATTGGTGTCCTCGTAGACGTCACTCAACGCGATTACTCACAAGCCATGCTTGGTTTGGGAGCTTGGGGCTTCTAGCATAATTTCCGGTTGCATTTGTCCAAATTGGCGTAGATAACCTGGTTCATCGATTTTGGAGATGAACCATGTGCGGCAATTGCAATGATCCGTTTCACGGCCTCGACGATGATCTTAACGATCTGTTCGGCGGCCCTGTCAACGCAGACGATGGCGCAGCGGGCAAGAGCCTCGCGCAAGCGGAAGCCGATCGTATCGCCTCGCAGTCGTTTTCCGAACCCTGCCGCGCGTGCCGCGGCACTGGCCGTTTCGTCAGCTACTCGGGGCGCACGGTCGGCCCGTGCTACAAATGCAAGGGCACCGGAAAACTCGTTTTCAAGACGTCGCCCGATGTCCGCGCGAAGGCTGCAGCGAAGCGCGCTGCTGACGCCGACCAAAAACGTATCGATCTGCAGGCCGCTCGTAAACGTTGGATCGAAGCGAATCCCGCGGACTTCGAGTGGATGCGCACAAAAAGCGAATCCGACCGCCCGTTTGAGTTCGCCGTATCCATAATGGAAGCGTTCTTCAAATACGGCTCGCTAACCGAGCGTCAGCACGCAGCAGTGACACGACTGCGCCTTGCTGACGAAGAACGCAAAGCAGCCCGCAAGGTCGAAGCCGAGCGGCGCGCCGCGAACGCCCCTGTGGTTAATCTCGACAAAATCGAGGAGGCTTTCAGCGCAGCGCAGGCGAACGGCATTAAGCGCCCGAAACTGCGGCTCGACACGTTCAAGTTCTCACTCGCCCCTGCCCACGGCATGAACGCTGGTGCGATCTACGCGGTCGATGCCGACAGCGATCAGTACCTTGGCAAAATCAAGGACGGGCGCTTCATGCGCGTTCGTGAGTGCAGCGACGACCAGGAAGCTCGCATCATCGCGGTATGCGCCAATCCGAAAGCCGCAGCGATCGCCTACGGTAAGCGGACGGGCAAGTGCTGCATCTGTGGCCGCGAGCTCACGAACCACGAGTCAATCGACCTTGGCATCGGTCCGATCTGCGCGGGCCGCATGGGCTGGTAAAATAAGAGTTGTCTATGTCCTGCACTTCGTAGATACGGGGTGTAGGACAAGGAGACGTTTCGATGACACGCAAGCCGAACCCGCTCAAGAACTACGACTTCGTCACGACCGAAGCAACGAGCGACGAAGGTATGGGCGCGCGTTACGCGACCTACTTTCACTGCTTCAACCCGAATGGCGCGTATGCGCAGCTCAAAGCCGCGCATGAGCGGATCGACGCATGGGTTGACGCGCACCCGGAGCGCCCGAACAACGGCGTTCTCTTTGTTTACGGCTCGCTAAATGATTATCCGCGCAAGCGGCTTTTCGAGGTGCTCGACCTAATCAAGGCGCGCCGCGCGCACGCCTATCCGTTGACTGCCGCGGTTCGGTTGATCGAACGCGAGATCGAGAAGGCAGACAATTTCATCAACGATCCGACCAAGTGGCCGGCACCAAAGCAGGAGGACGAATAATGGACGTTCTTGAAACCAAATACCGCGGTCATGCTTGCTACGCGCGTCATACCGAGTGGCGCCGCGACAAAACGATTCCGTGGGATACCGCCTACGTTACTGGCACCATCTATGAAGACATTGGTCCAGGCTTGCTGGCAGGTACCGTAATCTACAGCGGGCATATGAGCACTTCAGCATGGGCGCAGCTCGACAAGTAACGCGCTCAGCGGCGCCGTGATGTAGTTTGCGAGGGCGTCCCTACCTGTGGGCGCCCTTTGCACGTCAACGCCCTACAATCCTAGCAAGGGCGCCGATACGAGCAGGAACAACGCAGACGCTCGCATCGATCACGCAGCGACCTTGAAAAACTCGGCGGGATCCATCACGTCGCCCCAGTTTTTGCCGATCTCGAAGTCCGCGCGCACTGGAACGCGAAGTTTGAGGCATGTTTCCATGACGTGCTGCATCTCGCGGAAAGCTTCGTCGCGGCCGCCTGGATCGATAAAGTCTAGTTCGTCATGCACCGTAAGGCGCGGCAACCCTGTCGCGTCGAAGATACCTGCCTTGTAGCATTGGTGCATTGCCTTTTTCATCTGATCGGCGGCCGAGCCCTGCAAGCGGCGGTTCAGCGCCTTGTGGGTATAAGCTCGCTTGATCGCGCCATATTTGCGCATGGCATTCTCATACGTCATCGGCGGGCCTTTGGTGGTGTAGCTATCAGGCTCCCACAGATCGAAGCGCGACTTGCGCCCAAGGATCGTCGTTATCGTGCCATAAATCTGAGCTTCGCTAATACACGCTTCCATTGTCGCTTTCGCATAAGGCGCGCCTTTATGGTAAGCTGTAAACATTTCTTTTGCCTTCGCGCTCGAGACACCGAGCTGACGAGCAAGCTTTGGTTCGCCCATACCGTAAATGAGACCAAAGTTCATGTTCTTAATGTGTGGACGCGCAATCTCTAGCTGAGCTATCTCGCGAACCATAGCTTGCGTCTGTTTATGGTAGTCAGTGTTCGGGTCGGCCGCGTAAGCGGCGCGCACTCGATCGGCAGACCCGTCGCCCTTATCGACTGCATAGTGTGCGAGGAACCGGTACTCAATTTGGCTGTAGTCGTATTTACGCCAAGGCAAGTACTTATCGGCGAAGATGCGTCGGATACGTTTCCCGAGCTCGGTACGAACTGGAATGTTTTGCAAATTGGGATGATCGGACGAGAGGCGTCCTGACCGCGTGCCCGATCCCTCGCCACGTAGCTGGTTAAACGTGCCGTGCACTAAACCGTTGACGTGGTTGTCAAGAATATAAGATTTTAGGAACACCGACCGCAGCTTTTCACGTTGCCGAATATCGACAACTAGGCGACCAATCGGGTGCTCGACAGATTCAAGAAAGCCTGCCGTAAAGCTAGGCTTGCCATCAGGATTTGTGCTCGAGGGCGCAGTTCTAAAATACGGAATCGAGTGCGCGTCAAACGCGCGGGCAAGATCGTCCGACGAGTTTACATTGATTCCGAATCCGACGAGATCGCGCAAACGTTTATTGATCTCGACGACCTCTTCGCCGAGTCCTTCATACATTTGCTCGGCGCGCGGGATATCGACAGGCACGCCGAGCATCCGCATCTCGACCATGAGCGGGATAAGCTCGCATTCCATGTGGAATAAATCAAGGAGATTTTCCTTTGCGAGCAAAGGCCATTGCTTTTCCATGACCCGCAGCGGCAAGCTCGCATCGGCTTCGCCGTAAGGCCCTGCAAGCGACGGCGGCGAGCGCCAGATATTCTTTCGCTGCCTGTCATTCGGCGCGCCGCCATAAAAGTCCGCGCACCACTGGTACAGCAGCGATCCCTGCTTGTGCTCGTTCAAGTACTTGCTGGCGAGGACTTCAAGCCCGACGCGCGCACGTTCGTCAAGCAAGGCTTCTGCAAACTGCACGTCGAAAAGCGGGCCCATGACGCGGATGCCTTCTTGCAGAAGCCAGCCGTAGTCGTAGGTCAGATTAGCACCTACCTTGGGAACGTCGGGTGTCTCAAGCTGCGCCTTAGCCCACGCTAATGCCTTGTCAGGATCAAGATTGTCCTCGGGCGTGTCGGCGTGTCGGATTGGAAAATACCACTGTCCGACGTTGCCAGCTGCATCTTTCGCGCCGATCGAAAAGCCACAGATGTGGCCCTTACCGCGTCCCCATCCTGGCCCTGATTGCTCAAGCTCCGGATCCCACGTCTCGGTATCGAACGATAAGACACGCGCGGCCGACAGATTCGGAAACTCTATCGGCGGCCGCCACCCAGTTTCGGGCACAGGCGGGCGAACGCGAATACGCTCGGCAGCGCTGCGCCCCGTGGGCATGTCTTGCCAGAACATGCCGATATTATCGAACCGGCTCACTTAGCGCGGTCCTTCTTGCATCCGCATTCCGATTATTGCGCCGCGTAGCATGTCGCCGAAGAACAGTGCAGGGCCGGGATACAACGAGAAATCGATCTGCAGTGCGACGTCTTCAAGCCGTGCCATTTGCGCGAGATAGTAGCATCCAACGCCGCCGAAGTCTTCGAGATCGACGGCTGCGCCATCGCCTTCGTGCTCGCTGGTCGCAAGCGTGCCGCCGCGCAAATAGAGACGGTTCGTTTTGTCGGTGAAAGCGTCAAGTCGATGCACAGCGTCGAAGAAACCGTCTACGAACGGTTTTGGAGAGCACTGGCGATCGAGCACACGCGCAAGGTCAGGCCACTCGCCGATTGCCAGCGCAGTTCTAAGCCATGCGCCATTTGGATAATGAAACGTGACGGCCTGCGCTTCGAGCTGAATTGCGGCCGGCTCTACGTCAATACGGATCATTTCCTTAACAGCGTCGGACGGCAAGATCAATGGCGACGGGAACACGATCGGAAGCCAGTGCTCGACGAGCACGTTATTGTTGGTCGCAAATGCCGATTGCCCGCGCAGCAAGACACCTCTTGCCCACGGGCGAGACGCATCGATTCCCATGAACGGCGCGATCTTGCGCAGCACGGGCAAAAGCCCGCCCGGCAACGGAACGAGCTCGCCAGCCGGCTCGACGCCAGGATATAGCGTTTCATCGTCGAGACATTCGACGTAGGCACGAAAGTTGCCTGCTTTTACCGATAACTTACCAGCGGCTGTCAGATTCAGAACGATATTTGTGTTTTCAGGAATCTTCTCGACAGCCTTGATAAAAACCGCAGCCTTCGGAATCGCTGTCACAGCAAGGTCAGTCGGCGTCGAGATCGCAAGCGATCCGTTGAAGCCGTAAATGTGGCCATTTTTAATGCGGAAGAACGTGAGGGCGGGCGCGAAGTCTTTTCGCGCTACGGCTCCCGCAACGAGTTTTAGATCATTTAGCACGGGGCAGCGTCACAACTGGGTAACGCCCAGCAACGTGTGCCATCCGCAGGTCGCTGGTACCATACGCATCCAGAAAATTGATTATCTTTGCTTTTGCTCGCGTCTCGCGTGTTACTTCGCCATACAGACGCAGCGCAGTTTCGGCGTGCATATCCGTCATGCAAATAATCCATCGCTGATTGGCACATAGCGTTCGGCAGGCTTGCGCAGCTCGACGAACCGCGGAAACGCCCAACAGTTATACGCCCAGCGAGCATAATAAAAATCGCGCAGCCTGGCAATGTCTTGCCCGTCGCGGGCGACCTCGGCTGCGATTGGTTCTTGCATCACCGGCGGCAGCGTGTCGAAGTGTTGCATGTGCATCTTGCGCGCCGATGATTGCCCCGAGATCGTGAGCTGGCGTCCGCTTGTGGGCAAGAGCACCAGACCGTTTGCTGCCCACTGTACCCAAGTCGAAGAGTCGACCGAGTACCATGGGTAGTTCATCATTAGCTCAAGCGCCGTCAGCGAAAAGGCGTGGAACCGCACTTTGGGTCGACCGTCGCTATCGCAGACGCGCTCGAACACTTGTTGGAACCACGATTCTAGCGAATACAGGTCACCGCGGACGAGGCCGCCGAGCGCGATATAATTATACTTGCTCGCGTAATAGTCGAGGTATTCCCAAGGCTCATTATAATGGAAGCATGGCAGCGGTTCGGTACCACGACGTTCCATTTCTTCCATGTTCTTCCACGACAGCTCGGCCGTCTTCGTTTTGGCGTAGAACTCGCCGCCCGGGCCGCCGATAACGTCGAGCGGCGCAATCATCTTGGTGCCTTGATCTCTGGCAATAATATCGTCGTTAGCCAAGATGAAGTCGCAGTAGTGACCCATGTCCACTTCGGTGCCCAGCGTGAAAGCCGAGAACGCGCCCGAGTCCAAAAAGATTTTCACGCCGTCGCGTCTGATATTGCTGACGGCACGCCCCTTCTTGATGTAGTGAAAAGACTCGAGGTGCCATTTGTTGCCTAGTCGTTTTGCCTGCTCGTCGGGCGTAAGTTTGTTAAAGACGGTCGAACCGACGTTAAAGTTCGACGTGTAAAGGCCCGCGTTATACAGGCGAAGCGAATGTCCTTCTTTCGTCCACGGATCAGTCGCCAGCACGTTTGAGCTCCCAAATGCAGACGCGCTCATAATGCGGTGTTGGGTTCGGGTGATTTAAGCGCCAGCGATAGAAGTCGGCGCCGACCATGTAGTCGACTGCCTTATACGAAAGGCCGACCCAATCGCCGATAAATAGGCCGGTCGTCTCGAGCTCGTCACGAAAGTACTTGACCTCGCCAACAGAGTTTCGTTCTTTCGCGGCTAGGTCATCGTTGACGAACTGTATAATCAGGATACGGCCATTGTGAAACGACGCAAGGTGTCGGAATAGTTTGCGAGCGCTTTCGTTGGGCAAGTAATGCAAGACGTAGCGCATAACAATCAGATCGTAGTCGCCACGATGCTGCAGGATGTCAGCCTCCACATCCGGTTTTTTCGACGGATCATAATCGACGCTGATGGCGTTCGGAATCCATTGTTTCAGAAGACCATTTGCGCCGCCATAGTCTGCGACGATGCCGGACGTATCAACGCCGCTGAGCGCAAGCGGCATGATATCGGAGTACATAAGTTGCGCCGTTGGATCGGGCCATTTGCCGAAGGCTTCGCCTTGATCTTCAGGATGTCGCGCTCGCGCAGCGCGACAATCAGGACAGCCGCTGCCCGGCCAGCTGTGCTCACACATATCTGTGCTAACCATTATTGTCCTCCATCACAACGGCGCCGTGACGGGCGTCTAAGGGCGACCCCTCCTCGCGTACCCACACGGCGCCCGATCGTTTGTAAGCCCGGCGTGAGCGCCGTGCAACGTCGGATTTAATCGGTCCGGCGCACCAGCTCGTCGAATAACGTCATCAAGCCGGGCAGGTGCGGGCGCAAGAGCTCGATGATGACGAACGCATACTTGCGCGCCTCGAGCTGCGCGTGACTGTGCTCGCGCAAAGCTAGGAACTTGTAGAGGTTCGACAGATCGACGTTGCCGAGCCAATGCACATAGTGGTTCAGGTGCAACAGCATCCGCGCGTGCTCAGGCGCTACGCCTTGGTCGATCGCAGAAAGGTAGGTGTCGTAACCTTCTGCGCATTGCGCGTTTAGCTCCGCTTTGAACCAGGCTTGCGTATCAGCATCGAGCGTGTCGGATTGGCCCTGCTTCGCGCCGCCGACAGGCTTGCCGCCGACTGTATCGGGAATATACCACTCGGGCGGCAGCGTGATGTAACGTCCGCTAGACTCGTTGCGTCGCCATGTGCGATGACGAACGAACTGCCGATCGATGAAGATTGGCACCTTGACCTCGATCCATACTTGGATCATCTCGAATGGCGACGTGTGCCCGTTCTTGAGCAGGTACCGATTGAGTTTCATGTCATCTTCATACGTTCGATCGGAACCGAACTGATCGAATGACATTCGCGCTGCTTGCGCTGGATCGCAATCGTCGGCGTCGAAGTAGCGATCATTGTTGGCTCGGCGGCTCGGCCCCGCGAGATTGAGCAGCTTAACGAACCCGTGGTCAAGCACTTCCATATTTTGCCCTCTCAGCTTTGATAACCGCAAGCAGCGACTGCAGCTCATGCCAGTTGTACCCCGACCACAGCTTTGCAGCAACAAGCTGAGTGAATGGCGGTTGATCGGCTGTGCGCTCGTTAAAGAAAACGTGTGGATTCGGCAGATCCATCGTCATCGGCGCGGTGCGAATTGGCAGCGACGTAAGTAGAAGGCTCTCGCTTTCTGCATACCAGATGGCTTTGCCGAGTTCGACGAAAGCCGCGTCCTTCTTGCCAAGGCGCCAGCAGTACTTCAGAATCTGATAGCCGTTTGCTGTCAGGCGCTCGCCAATATCTGCGCAGGCGCGCCCCGCGTAGTGCGTTGGGTTGATCGGATCGTTATCCATTGCAATCGCCCCTCGCATACTGCTTTATAGCAGCAATTGCGTTTTCGAGCGTAGCAACGCGCATAACGTTCGGGTGATGCTGCCAGGTTCCGTAATCGACATGATCGCCAACCACGACAACTAGCTTGCCGAGCGCGAGAGCCGCGCCGGCTTCGACCAACGCGCCGCGAAGTTGCTCACCTTCAAGCGCATAGACGATCATGGCGTGACAGGCGCGGACGTCGGCCATATCGTCTTGCCAGAAGCATCGTGCGTTCGTCGCCGATGGCTCCACAAACGGTTCGAGAAATGGCCACCGGCTCACAAAGTGAATGTCTGGCAGCTGGTAGAGATCACGCCATGCGGGAGCGTGGTGCATCTTCGATGCGATGTAGACCCGCGGCGTCATGTGCGCTTGCCATCGGCTTTAAGGCGGTTTTCGACCTTGTGGTCGGCGCGCTGCTCGTTGTAGATGAGTTTGTCGATTATCATCTGTGCGACATCCTGCGGCGGCAGATAGTCACCGAGCTCGGGCTCGCCGACTGCTACATCGGTCTTGCGGATCGCTTCATATTTGCGAGCGATGGCGCAGACCTCGGCGAACATGCTGTCGCCAGGATTGCGCGTTCCCGTGCTCTCGACGATCCGCCCGGCAAATAGTGCGCCGCAGAAATCGGCGAAGCGAATTTGCAGATCGCCGAGCTCGACGCCGAGACCAGGATGCTGCGGCAATTTATCGTCTGGCTCACCTGACTGGTAAGCATCGTAAGCTTCGGCGAGTTCGGTAACAAAAAGCATGAACATCTCGCCGACGCTGCGTTTCAGCGGCTGACCGGTTTGAATGTTGGTCCACCAGCCGGCTTTGACATTGCTTTCGTGGACGTCGGTGTAAAACGAACGCAGCGATACCGCGTGGTAACGCTGCGTAGAACGAAGGCGTCGAACTTCATCGACCAATCCCGCAATTGTGCTCGGGATATCACGACTGTTGGTCGCGATCATGTCGGCAAGTTCCAAATCTTGTTCTGTCATTGTGCCCTCCTTAACGTGCCAGGTGCAAAAATTCCTGGCGTGGTGCCCCTTCGAGCATACAGCCACGCAGCGCGCTGGTGGTCGTTTCCGATCCTTGCTGCGCGATGCCGCGGGATTCGACGCATAGATGCCGCGCAGTTACGATCACCCCGACGCCCTTGCAGCCGAGGTGCTCAACGAGCGCGTCCGCGATCTGCGTAGTTAACCTTTCCTGCACCTGCAGTCGGCGGGCGAAGCAGTCGACCAGCCGATTGATCTTCGACAAGCCGACAATTTTGCCGTTCGGAATATAGCCGACAGTCGCGCGACCGAAGAACGGAGCCATGTGGTGTTCGCAATGCGAATAGAACGGAATATCCTTTACAAGCACCATCTCGTCAACGCGCTCGGCGCCGTCCTCGAAAACCTTAAGCAGCGATGCGGGATCGATATCGTATCCGCCGCACCAGTGCTGCCAGGCTTTCGCAACGCGCGCTGGCGTCTCGGCGAGCCCTTCGCGCGTCGGATCTTCACCCGCATATTGTAGCAGACGGCGGACATGATCTTCGATCCCGGCTGATTTGTCGCCCTCCCAAGGCCACACGATCCAATCTTCGTTGTGCGACCAGGATCGTTTGTCAACGAGCGCGAAGAATGGCTTGCCCACAGGAAAACGCTTCATGGTCTCGCCCGTGTCGATCAGATCGTCCACGATCAAGTCGGCATCGTCGGCCGTCATGGCGACACAAAAACGATCATCCTCATCGACCGAGAAAAGAGCGAGCATCGCAGGAATGCCGCCGCGAGGAACAGGGTAGACGGAAAGACGTTTCGTGTCATTGTTATGACCGAACCGCTCAACGATTGAGTTAAGCATCTCGCCGGCGAGATCCAAAACCTGCAAGTTGTTATAACGACGCTCAGCCACGATGATTTGCCCCCTCATAGATTGCGCTGTTGCCGCCGTGCTCGCGCACTTCGACCGAAACAAGTCGCAGCGCCCGCGGCGAGCCTTTATCGGTTCGATGTGCAGGGTAACAAGCGTCGCCGTGCGTCTTCAAAAGCCAGGTATCGACCCAACCGAAAACGTGTTCGGCAAAACCTTCGCAACCGACGAACGGCAAAACGAGCACGTCAGCAAGCATGTTAGCCGCGACGCTGTTTGATTGACCGAATACGAAAGATCCAACGCCAAGCGCTTCGAGGCGATCGCGGTGCGGATCGTCTTCGGCAACTATAAGGCGGTGGTCGAACGTCTCGCAAAGGAACGCCTTCACCTCTTTTAGCCCGCCGAAGTCGAGCACCCAATTGTTCTCGTCGAGCTTTTCAGCTGCAAACGTGAGCTTGAAGCTCAGCGCGTAGCCGTGCAGAAAACGGCAATGAGATTTGGCTCGCCACTGTCGAAAGCATGCCGACAGGCCGAGCGTATGGTCGTAAGTTTTCGTGACGTAGTACATGGACGTCCCTTCGATTACGCACCGCAGGATAGCGATGGCGTGTTTCCGAGAGCGTGGCTCAATCGAGCCCAGCGAACTTGTGGATTTGAAGCTGCAGCAAATACCCGTGCTGCATCGCGCTCGCAACCGCGGCGTCGGTATTCGCTTCGTTGAGAATGTCGTCTTGCTCGTCCATTGGCTGGACGTAGATGCGCGCGCCGTCGCGGGGCCGAGCGACATATGGCTTCGCCGTGTGCCCCAGCGCCTTTGTGGGCAAACCGTCGTCTGCGATCTCGCCGACGCGAAGAATGTACTTGAACGCCATAGCCCGCTTGTGGATCTCATCACTGATGCGATTGGTCTTCGGCGAGCAGACGATGCTAAAGCGCGTGAAGTCGTCGAGCAGTTCGAGATTCGGCGGCGCCAGCACGCCATTCGTTTCGACCTGGACGCGGTAGCCTGCGGTTATCAGCGCGTAAATCGCCGGAACGACGTTCTGACGGAAAGGTTCGCCACCTGTGACGACGATCAGCGCGCCGCGCGGCCAGCCCTCGACATGCCAAACATGCTCCGCGAGCTCGTCTGGCTTCCACGTTGACGTGGTGCTGGTGTAGTCGGTGTCACAGCCGGGGCATTGCAGGTTACAGCCCCATAGGCGGATAAAAAGGGCTCGCTCGCCGCAAAAAGGCCCCTCGCCCTGAATTGTCTTAAAAATCGAGTGGACGACGATGGCGTCCTGGTAATCTGCAGGTATCGGTTTTTGTTCGTTCATCGTGTCCTCCAGGGTCCCACCCTACAACGATGACCGAGTTGGTTGCAAATGAAAAATGAAGGCACATAAAAAGAGGTGTTGGTTTTCACCAACACCTCTTCCTATACCGCGCCGCGGTGGGATGCGGCTGCGGCGTAGCTTGTTACGCCGCCGGCGGGGCGGGCGGAACGTCGGGAGCCGCGGGCGCGTCGGGCGCGGCCGGCGTCTCGGGCTTCGCAGCCTTGCCGGGCGCAGCCGTGCCGACGAGACCGTGGAACTTGCGCCAGTGGCTGTAGAGGCTCGCCGCCATGGACGTATTGTAGCCGTCCTTCTCGGCGCGCTCGAGCACTTCCTTGCGGGTCGCAGGCTCGCCCTTGGCGGCGCTGATCTCGTCGATAATCGCCCACAGGGTGCCGGTCTTCGTGCCCGGCGCAGGCTTCGTCTGGCCGTTGCGCTTCTCGCGCTCGACCTTCGGCGCCTTCGGCGCGTCGGCGGCGGCGGGCGTGTCGTTCGTGGGAGCTTCCGGGGCGTCCGGAGCCTTCGGCTTGTCGGTCATGGTTGTACCCTTCCTTCGTAGTTGCGTCAGAAAACGACGCGAGATCGATGCTATTGCATCTTATGAAAGCGGGGGCAAGGCGTTATTTTTACCCTGCCCCCGCAGCGGCTCAGGCAGGCTTACCCGCCTTCGTCAGACCGCGAGCGACACGCCAGTGCTGATAGGCGGCACGCGCAGTATTCGGCGTGACACCCTTGGCGATTGCGCGCTCGACGATATCCTTGCGCTTCGCGGCCGGATCGGCGTCGGCGAGTGCGAAAACGAGCTCGGAGGGGCTTTCGACATCCGAATGGTTGCGGTTCGGATATTTGCGGCCCGTCTTCGACGGCTTCGCCGCGCTCTTGAGCTCGATCGGCTTGCCCCACTCGTGGTTGCAGTTCATGCATTGCCATTCGTGCTTGATCGTTTTGAATGCCTCTTTCTCGGATCCATCACGATCGGCGGCGGTGTCGAAGTCCATAAGCCCGTTTGAGAGATGAACGCCGCAGTTCGGGCAAGTTGCGTGCCCACACGCGAGGATGAGGGCCTCATCCTCCTCGCTGACACCCTTGAGTCCGACCGCAGCGTCTGCGGCGTCGGTGTCGAAACCGTACTTGCCGTCCTGCTGCGTAATCAGCGAGTTGAGAGCGAGGGCATCGGTATTCGCCGTGCCGAGGTAACGGGTCAGACCGCGGACGGCGGTCGGACGATTGCTGTAAGCCTTGAACGTCATGTCGTGTCTCCAGTCAGGTCGTCGTTTCGGACGCCCCCTTATCTGCGCCACTTCAGTAGACGTCAACTGGAAAATGATCTGAGACGTATTTTATCGGTTAGAACGGAACACCTGGCAAAAAGGCGGGACAGCCGAACGCGATAATCCGAGCAGGCGGACGCCTTTTTGCAGGGTCGAGGTCGCAGTGCTCGTCTTGCGTTTGCACAGTGCCTTCTGTTGTAACCGGGCCAGACGCAACTCGCCATTGGAAATGCTCACAGTTTGGACAACACGGGAGAAGTTCCTTTAGCCGTCGCATTTGTTTCAGCATCTGCTCGTCGAAGCTTTGACCCTCAATCATCGAAAATCCATTCCTTCACTTGAGGATAATCTTTTTTCATCCAAACAATGATGCGGTTTGGCACCTTAAGCGCATCGATCGCGGCACGCGCTTCTTCGGTCGTCACAGGCAGCATGCCGCCACCGTGACGCATCCACCAATCGGCAGATCGTGCGCGCGGGTTGCCGCCGTGCTCAGGCAAGATGTAGTGCGAGAAGCGACGTAATCCGCAATAGTAGTTTACTCGGATTGAATCCGGGCGACCCTCTTTCTTGTGCGTCTCATAGGTAACACGCGTGACTTTATGTTCCTCGAGCACAGGCTTCTCAAACGCGCCGCTAGTGTCGCTTTTCGACCGACGCAGCAGCGACGTGTTGGACGCGGTGTGGGTAAACTTGACCTCGAAAATGAACTCGGCGCCACATTGGATGCAATAACGCGCGGATGGATGATTCCAACACCTGCACCCCTTTTCAGGATCGCCGCCTTTGTCGGGATTGCTTGTGCCAGGGACAATGTTGACGCCCCATGGCGCCTTGCCGCACGTTTTGACTGGCGGGTCGCCGCCGCCTTTGCCCTTTTTCTTGGGAAGCTGCGGATCATTGATCGGCCCGAGCATCGCTGTATTATAGGCAAAATCGAGTACAAGGCAGTCTTGTTTCGCCGACATGGCGATGGCGAGCAGCCGCCCTTCTTGCGTTGTGAGATCGAACCCATCCGCGTAATCAGGGCGCGTACCTCGACCGATCATCTGAACCCATAAACCAGGCGATTTTGTCGGGCGCAGCATAATAATGCAGTCGAGCGCGGGAAAATCAAAACCAGTCGTAAGCACGCCGAAATTGACGCAGTGACGCACCTCGCCCGCGATAAACCGCGCAAGGTCTTCGTCGCGCGTTGCAGACTTCGAGTGGATAGCAACAGCGGATTCGCCGTGGCTCTCAAGCTCGGCCGCGATCGCTTCCGCGTGCTCGATACCTGTCGAAAACCACAAGCAATGGTTGCGGCCGGATGACAGCTCGAGTGCCTCTGCAACAGCAGCCGCTGTGACTTCAGCTTTATTGACGGCGCGTTGCAGATCCTTCTTTTGATAATCGCCGCCTTGCATCTTGACTTTTTCCGTCAAGATTTTGGTATGGGTCGGGCGCGGGATCAGCGGCAGCAAATACCCTTGATCGATAAACCAGTTGAATGCCTCAAGCCCACAGGCATCGAACGCAACATCGGTAAATAGCCCGCCGTCAGTGATATGCCCAAGGCCGAGCCGGTACGGCGTCGCGCTCAAACCGACAAACTTGCAACTAGGATTTTGCTCTAGCAGATAATCTGCGAGCATGCGGTATTGCGTCTCGTCTTTATCGCTGACTAGATGACATTCGTCCACGAGAACGATATCGATCTTGCCGAGCGATTCTTTGCGGTTGATAATCGTGCCGATTGTGCCGATTGTGATGACGCGGCCGACTTCATACTTATTGAGCGACGCCGAACAAATGCCAACAGGAACATTCGGACCGATTGCTGCGAACTTCTCCGCGTTCTGCACGACAAGCTCTTTCGTCGGCGCGAGCACCAAGACTCGCTGACCAAGCCAGGTTGTGACGATATGCACGCCAAGATCGGCTATGACGATGCTTTTGCCAGTACCTGTCGGCAACGCGAGAACAGGGTGTCCCGCGTGTTCTTGAAAATAGGCATAGAACGCATCTGACGCCCATTGTTGATAGTCACGTTTTTGGAGGACGAAGCCCATTTACGAGCCGTCCTCCGGCATCCAGCAAAAAACGTCGCTCGGATGAATATACGTCGCAGCGCTGCAGGCGACATCCTGGTCGATCAACAGCACGCGCTCGACGTGCCATTTGACGATATGCCACCCCTTGCGCGTCAGCACGACGAACCCTGTTCTTAGGTCAACAGGCTGCGGCGGGCGACCTAATCGAATAACAGGCGGAATCTGCATGACGTGTCACCTCTTAACTAAAGCTGGGATCGGATCCCACGAACCACATCCTGCAAGCTGATCCACCTTGTCAAGCGTTTTGCCAAGGTGCTCGCAGCCCCATGTGCCGCTTGGGATATCGGCAAGCGAATGCCGACAAGTGCGACAGTTTTTCGGCGGTTCCACTTGTTGTGGGAAATGACACCGCTGCTTCGCATCGCAGACCCCACATTTGAAATTACTCGGGTCCTCAGACAGACGCTTCGGTGCATCGCGCGCGACGATGATGTCTCGAGCCCGCACAAGTTTGCTTTGCGCTGCAGGTTGATCGTAACGAACGATCTGTCCAAAGATATCATCGTCGTTCTTGTTTACGGCAAGATACAACGTCTTGAAAATACCTCGCCGCGCCATACACGTCTGCATCTGCGCATAGTGCTCAGGCTTCGAGACTTGAACGCCCTTGACTACAAGGTCGCAAAACGACTTAGTGTTATGGGTTTTGAACTCGCCGAGAATCCACTCGCCTGGCGCGTCGGGCACGCCCCACAGAACCCCGTCGAGCGCCGAGCCAAAGTGGCCGCCATGGTCGCTAATCCGTTCTTGAGACCCATCCTCTGGCTGGTGGAATTGGACGTCTATCATATCGAGCATTGCGAGAAAACGCGCTTCTTCTTGATGCCCGCGATTAAACAAGCGCAGAATGCGCGGCTGGAATGATCGCACGTAAGACCACCGCCATCCTAACCACAGGGCGCGGTCGCATTCTTTGCCGATCTGCGATGCGCCAAGGTGCGATCGGAAGTTGTCGGCAGCATCGTCCTTACGATAGGCGTCGGCGATCTTAGGCAAATGCTTAAGCAACAGCTCGCGGAAGCGATTGCCGCCATCAGCCGCGATGGCAGCGTCTATCGCCGCTTCAGTACGCTTCGCCCGTTGGAACGTCGGCGATCGTGGGAGTGCAACCATTATTCGTTTCCTCTTTGCGCGCGCATGTGACGCTTGGCTTCTTTGTCTGCCCAACGATTGCACCAGCTTCGCGCGTCGGCAACAGTCGTGTGTCCTTTTACGTGCTTAGCCCGAACCGCTGCATCAGCGAAGTGTTTAAGGCGCGCCTCACGAAACATCTTCGCATACGCGCCGACGCCCTTGATTGCATGAACTACGCCCATGCAATCAGTCTGCACTAAAATGTCTCGAGCCCCGTTCTGGTAAGCGATCCAAAGCCCATTGAGCACAGCTTGTAGCTCAGCGATTCCGCTACTTGGAGGCCTACTTCGGAACATGCCAGAATGCTGCCCCTTCGCGCCACCGTCGTATGCGATCCAGACGGCCCACCCGCCTGCTTTAGTTCGAGAACAGAACGACGCATCGGCAATGATGGTCGCTCGCATTATACCTCCTTGTTTTGTGGCCCGCGACGTCTGTTTGGCGGTATAATCAATGCCTGGATAGTCGGCGTCTTGCCTTCACTACATCCATCAGTCGCGGGCCGCAGAACAATCGGGGACGCGGTGTGCTCGCGCCCCCGAAAGGTTCACGCAGAAGGCTTCGCCCACGGCGGAACAGCGTCGCCGTTGGCAGCGGGCGCGGCGGGCGCAGCAGGGGCCTGCGGAGCTTGCGGAGCCTGCGGAGCCGCAGGTGCGGCCGGTGCTGCCGGCGGTGCAGGGGGAGCCGCAGGAGCCGGATACATCGCCGCAACGTCGGCATCCGCCTTCACGTCCTGGCCCTTGTAGTAATAGCCTGCGCTCGTCGGATGCTTGATCCAGCCATCGGCAACAGCCGCCGCAAACGGATCGTGCGCTGCAGGAAGGGCAGCTGGCGCGGCCGGCGGTGCAGGGGGCGGCGGAGGCGCTGCCGGCGCGCCGGCAGCAGGAGCCGACGTGGTTGCGCCACCTGCAAGTTCCTTCGGCTCGCGGCCGTGCTGGTCGCGGAAACCCTTGACGGTGTTGGATGCGTCGTAGTTCCCTTCCGCCTCGCGGACGGCGAGCTTCGCCTGGAACGGAATGCCGTGGAGCTGCTCCGAACGCTCGCACTGAATCTGTCCTGTGACGTAACAGATCGCTGAGAGCTGCTCATACGCGATCTTGACGGCAACCGGATTCTCGTTCTCGAGATTCAGGTTGAGGAAGATCTTGCGGCCGGCGTAGGTGCCTTCGATGACCTCGAGCGTCAGCGCGAGATACGATCCCTTCTTCGGCGGGTTGACAGGCTTCGTCTCGGATTCGACGATCTTGACGTGGTACCAGCCGGGCGGCAAGGGATCGAAAGCAGACGTCGGTGCGACCGTCTGCGCGTTGAAATTGAGAATACTCATCTTAGTCCTTCCGTCAATAGGGCTCGACGCCCGGGTTGAGATCAGCCGACGTAGCCGTAAATCTTATTGAAGATCGCCGTCAGATCTGGATATTCAAAGAAGTCCAGCGAGCCGGATCTGTCTTTGGCTTCATACGTCATGTCGGCCTTGGTCTGCAGCGAGATATGCTCGCCTTGCACACCGCGGTATGCCCCAAGGTGGAACACTTCGTCGAAGAAGTAAACGAGACCTTGCGTCAGCGTTTTGCCGGGCATCGAAGGCCCCCAGCGCGTGACGCCATTCTCGTCTTTATTGTACTCAGCTTTCGCCGTCATAACGACGTTCTTGCCCTTGATATCTCGAAGGGCTCGGATCGTTATCCACATTTGGTCGGCAAGCTGTCCGTAAGCCTGTCGTCCGTCTTTCGTGCCAGCTTTCGCGTTGCTCAGCACTTTCTCGGCGATCTCGGAAATAGAATCAATGCCGATCGACCAGAAGTGATTGCCAGCAGGCCCCGACAGATAATCGTGCGCGCGGTTCAAGTCATCGAGCGATTTGATCTCGATAATAGGAACAGGCGTCGAGCGCAGCGAAAGCAGCCCCGCCTCCGCCGATATGACGATCCCGTGCCCGCCGTCTTTTACTTGGATCTTCGGCAGCGTCGCCATAAGGCGCGTCTTGCCTATGCCCGAGCGCCCGTAAGCAAGCATCTTGATACCATGCGCGAGCGAGATGGTGTCGGACGTCGTGACTGTGAGCCCGGCAGGCGGGGGCGGTATGAACCCTGTGGTCATGCTGGGGCCTTTTCGACGATTGCGTTCCTGAAGCACGAAAGCTCCGCGTAGCTTTTGGCTGCTTCAGACGTCGGAAACGTTTTCGGCTTGCCGGTCATGGGATCTTCGCAGAACCGAGCAGGTACGCGCGTGCTGAATGTCGTAAATTTGATTTGGAACATTTATTCCTTCCCTCCTGCAAGATCCTCGACTGCGTCGAGTAACCCAAATGGCATGATCTCGATGGCGTTGGCGTCGATCTTCGCCAAGGCAAACGAGCGAACGGCCTTTCGAGCAACGTCGTAACAAAGCATGAACCACTGCGGGTCAGGATACCACTCATTGGCGCCGAAATCCAACCCCTTGAAGATGACGTCTCGCGTTTCGGCTTCGCCACGATAGTTGACGTAGTCGAAACGCAAACGTTGCCCGGGCAGAAACCGCAACATCGCTATGCGTCCTTCTTGTCGGCAAATAAGGCGTCGATCGCCTCGCGCTCTTCTCGATGCAGTTTTCGGATAGCATCGTTGTGCGACGATCGTTTGGTTTTATACGCGCTGACGATGGCTGCAATCTCGTCGAGCCTGTTGACAGCTCGTTCTGCCGTCTCGAAACGTCCGCGTAATTGGTCCAGCGTTCCGTTTGTCGGTTCATCGTAAGCAAGGCGACGCCCGTACCAGCGACTGCCTTTTTCGAGCGTAACAGCAACGACGTGCGCGCGGTATGTGTTTACGCGAACAGCGTAATACAATGCGCGCTTCATTTGCGAGCCTTCGGCGGCTCGATATCGAGCGTCGGCGTGCCAGGCGTTGCGATGACAGCAGCCGAAAACAAGAGCTTGTGCTCGTCGCTGAGCGCATTCCACTCGCGTTTCGCAAGCGTCGGTTTGTAGGTAACGAGGACGTCGGTGTTCGCAACCCCCGCCTCGCGCATGGCCGCAAGCGTTGCGGGCAGCGCTGCTTCGTCGATCTTGCGGTTGATTTTATACCCGCCCTTGATAGTCGAACCATCGGCGAGCTTGAAGCGCTGCGTGCCCTCGACTGGATTCGGGAATGCGCCGGCGAACAGCACGACGCGGTTTTCTTTCTCGCGTTCCTTGTAGAACGCAAGCTTCGCGCGATCGTCGCGCCACTGCGCCAAGATCTGCATGTAGCGCTTGCCTGGATCGGTTTCGACGGCTTCGTCTTCGCGCTCGACAGGCGGCCGCTGCTCGAGCTCTTTGATCTCGTCGAGCGCACAGATCATGTCGAAAAGCGTAAGGTACTCGGGCTCCTCGTCTTCGGCGTCGTCCTGCCAGGACTCGCGCTCGGGCGTAATCTGCAAGGCTTCGGCGATTCCATCGCCCATGAATGAGCGCTGCGAGCTCACGAAGATGTACTCTTCGTGCGGATCGACATTGCGATTGATCTGCGCGGCGAATGCTGCGCGCAGCTTTTCCAAAGCGGTCATCGTGTCCTCCAATATGACAGGGCGATATTAGGACGCTCGAATGTAACGCGCAACAATTATTTTGCATTGCGAACTTGCAATATCGTCGTTTACGATGGCGAGCAAATTACGGAGGACAACTTGACCAAAACTTCTCGCCTGGAACACCCCGAGTCCTTGCTTATGCGCAGGACTCGAGAACTGCTCGAGCAATCGACAGCTCGACATTTAGACATTTATACGGCGACGGGCATCTCGCCCAATTGGTTATGGCTCTTCAAAAGCGGTCGCGTTCCTGACCCGAGTGTCAATAGGGTCGAGGCTCTTTATAACTTTCTGTCCAGCGTTCCTCTCGACGTAAAGTAGGTCAAATGTCGATTAAACAATTTCCGGCAGAGCTTCGTGCGCTGCCGCAATGGTGCGTTGCGACTCTTTTGCCAACGCCCGAAGGCAAAGACGACAAACGACCGTATGACCCAAAGACAGGCAAGCCCGCATCCGTCACAGATAAAACGACATGGGGCACGTTCGATGAAGCGTTAGTTGCGCGTGACGCTTGGCGCTCGAGCTCGGCGCCGCGCGCGCAGATGGGCTTCGTTTTCTCGCGCGATGATCCGTATGCTGTCATCGATCTTGATACGTATAAAGCGAAGGACGATAAGATAAAAAGCCTTCACGGCGAGATCAAGCGGCATGCGGCAACATATACGGAATTAAGCCAATCGGGACTTGGGACGCATATCATCGGGCGCGGATGGGTTGCAGAGGGTGCCCACAACGAAGCGAACGCTCTCGAGATTTACAGCCACGCGCGGTTTATGATCTGCACGGGCGACGTAGGCGTCGAGGGTCTGATCCAGCCCGTTGTCTCGATACAAGAATTGCTCGATTATCTCTACCCGCTTGTGAAGGACGGCGGTAAAGCAGGCGCAACGCATTGGCGTGACCTTGGCGATGGCGAAGAATCGCTATTGACGGACCAAGAAGTAATCGATCGCGCGATGGCGGCCGAGAACGCCGACAAGTTCCTAGCGCTTTGCCAAGGCGACCTGTCATTGCACGGTGGCGATCACAGCCGCGCCGACGAAGCATTGATACAGTTCCTGTGTTTCTACACGCCGGACAATCGCCAGGTAGCGCGTTTGTTTATGATGTCCGACCTTGCGAAGCGTGAGAAGGCGCAACGATCGGATTACGTGCCGCGGACGATAGCTTTCGCGCGCATGAAGATTAAAGAAGACCAACCACCGCCGCTCGACGTGCCCGCGATCACCGAACGCGCAAAGCAAGTCGCGTCGCCCAAAGCGAAAAAGCCTGCGCCTGCAAACGTGCCGGTCAGCTTTCCGCCTGGGCTCGTTGGCGAGATCGCAAAGTACGTGCTTGCTAGCGCAACGCGACCTGTTCCTGAGATCGCGCTCGCAACGGCAATCGCGTGTGTCGCTGGCATTGTGGGCAGGAACTACAATTGCTCGAGCCCGCCGACAGGGCTCAATCTTTATATTCTGTTGCTAGCGAAGACGGGGACAGGAAAAGAATCGATCCAATCGAGCATCGACCGATTATTTGCAGAGGTTCAAAAAACCGTGCCGCCTGCAGATCGATTCTTGGGCCCCGCGCGCTTCGCATCGGGGCAGGCGCTCGTCAAGCAATTCCAGGCGCAGCCGTGTTTCGTCTCGATTCTCGGCGAGTTCGGCGACACGATGAAGCGAATGACGGCACGGGGCGCAAACGGCGCCGAGATCGCGCTGTTGCAGAACATGAAAGATATATTCCACAAGTCGGGCTGGAACCAGTGGCTTCGCGCGACTGTTCACAGCGACAAAGAAAAGAACACAACGAACGTTCATGCGCCGGCATTGACGATTCTCGGCGAGACGGCGCCTGAGCCGTTTTTTGCAGGATTGGACGAGGAATTGATTAGCGGCGGCTTTTTGCCGCGTTTTCTATGTATCGAGTATCTTGGCGATCGGCCAGACCGCAATGCGACTGCGACGTCCAAACCCCCGCCCGAGCTTGTGCAGAAGACCGCGGACCTAATCGCGTCGGTTTTGCAGATGGAACAAAACCAAACGTGCACCATGGTCCACGCGGATGCGGCTGGCACGAAAATGCTCGACGACTTCGACAAATGGGTAGACGAGCAGATGCGCGGCTCGAGCGAGACGACGCGGCAGCTTTGGAACAGAGCTCATATCAAAGCGCTCAGATTATCGGCATTGATTGCGGTCGGTGTCAATCCGTATGAGCCGGTCGTGACACCAGACCTAGCCACATGGGCTATCGAGATGGTGCGTCAGGACGTTGCCGTATTGCTCGATCGGTTCATGCGCGGCGACGTTGGCGAAGGCGACGCAAAGCTTCACGCGGACCTCGTTTCGGTGATATCGAAATACATGGCAAACGGTAGCCCGCGGTATGAGGAGTTTCACGCCCGCGGATGCGTTTCGTCTCGCTTCTTGCAGCAGCAGACAGCGAACCGCGCTGCCTTCAAGAAGCATCGTCTTGGTGCCAGCAAAGCGCTGGAAGATACTCTTGCGATTATGGTTAAATACGGCGTTTTGACGCTAGTCGACAAGAAGACCGCGCAAGATTGGTTCAAGACGTCATCCACGGTATATGCTTTGGGGGATCAATGGGATGCCTAGAACGCCTAATACGTCTGTTTTATGGCGATTAGGCGGCGATTATGGATACCCCATTGATTTTATTATGTTTAATTGTTTTACGATTGGTAACCCCCTATACCCCCCCTATTCCCCCTATTCTATTGGTATAAGATACAAGAAGAAGATACATAGATATATACAATACAATATATATTAAAACAATAAAACAATAAAACAAGATAAAGGAAATTTTCATGTATTGTCATGGGTTAAGCGCCAAGATCGCGTTTAATAGATGCACATACAGGCTTATCGCTGGACAAAGAAGCAAGATCGTATGACTAAGATTGTTGTCTGTTTGGAAGGTGTTCCATGTGGTAAGGGACGCCCTCAGTTCGCCAGGACGAGGGGCGGTGTGCGCACCTTCACGCCACAGAAGACTAAGACGTATGAGCAACACCTTGCGACGGCAGCAAGACGCGCGATCTACGGATCACCGCTAACAGGGCCTCTCCGCGTCCATGTCACCGCGGTATTCCCGATCCCGCCGAGCTGGCCGAAGAAGACGCGGGCTCGAGCGGAAGCTGGCGGCGTTTGGCATATCGCAAAGCCTGATCTAGACAATATCTATAAAATCGTCGGCGATGGCTGCAATGGCGTGCTGTGGGCAGATGATGCTACGATCTGCTCACTGTCAGGCGTCAAGTTCTATGGGCTCGAACCAGCCTTGTGGATCGAAGTCGAGCAGATCGAAATATAGGAGACAAACGTGGAGATTCACAAACCAACACAGGCAGACGTCGTGCTTCGCCTGATTAAAGGATTCGCATATCCGTTCAGCGACGATCTTGCCGGCATCCGCTACCCTAGTGTTGTCACGGAGCTTTACGACGAAAACGAGGCTATATTCTTGAGCCGAACAATTCGCATTAACCGAACGCAAAGCAGGCATGAAAGTTATCTTATCCTCGAAGACGGATCCATAAATTTCCTGTGAATTTGGCGCGGCGACTTGTGGGTGTCGATCAATTCCGCATCGTATTTGCGCCCTTGCCTGGATTCTAACGCGATCGCAGGGTGAGGGCAGGGCGAGGGTGGGGCGACCCAATTGAACCGCCGCAAATCGCGTTAAAATTGATGTCTTGCGCAATGCGGATCTAGATGATATCGCGTAGCGTCAACATTGGAGGACCACGCAATGTCTGTTCATCTTTTCGCCGTCAAACTCGTTGTTACGACCGACGCGCCGTTCGCCATGATGCTGCAACACGACGGTTCGATCGTGCCCAACACGAGCTGTCCTGCGGGTACCGTGCTTGCGTATGACGCCGACGACAACTTGTATGTCTATGTGCTCGGCATCGATTATCTTGTGCCTGGATCGCCCGATCCTGAAACGTCATCCGCTGAGTGGCCGCGTGTCAAAAATGGTACGATCCGCCTTTACCGCGACAATTGGCGTCATGTTTCGGCGGGGCCCGATACGCCCTATGGTGCGTCTTTCCGCAACGCCAAATACCGCGTGCTGCGCGAAGCTTGACAAGGTGGGCGGTGGTCGTTACGATCACCGCTCAACTTTGCCTGGAGGGCATTTGTTTGGCTCGCTGTGACCTGTATAGCGCTGGCTTGTCGGATCGCGAGATTGCGCGGATCGAAGGCGTGCACAGCGAAAGCGTCCGCGAGTGGCGGATTCGTCGCGGGCTTGTGCCCAACAGCGAGCGCAACAAAGCCAAGGCCAACATGCGCGATCGCTTGGCGCGTTATCGCGCCGGGCTTAACGACGCCGCGATTGCGCAGATCGAGGGTGTGACGAAAGGCACGATCTGGAAGTGGCGACGGCGAAACGATCTGCCAGCGAACACTGAGCAACCAATCAAGACATCGGTTCGCGCCTCGCTTTCGCTCGATCGTGGCTATGCCCGCCATCAACACGATAGCTACTTTTCCGATTGGCTCGAAGATATGGGCGCGACCTGCTCGAGCCCGCCCGCGCTTGCGAATGCTTCATCCTGGAGGATCTATGCCTAGCCCCAAACTTACAGCGAACGAACTGACGTATCTTGCAGACGTCATCAAACGCCGTCACGACCCCGAGTTTTGGAACGATTCCGCTATCGACCGTCTCGAGCGGAAGCTGCTCGAGCTGGCCAATGAGCAGCGTAGTTTGAGAAAATAATCCGGTCGAGTGAATTTTCTTCTTGTCTTGGTGCTCGAGCTATGGGACAAGGAATCATTGAAAACGGAGACGACCGATGAACACGACTTTGACCAACGTATTCGCTGCCTATTGTCATGCCGTGCGCGCAATCAATAATTCGCGTCTGCCCATGACGATGCGTCGCCGTTACGAAAACGAACTCGATACGCTTATTTTTGCGCTCAACCTTCGTTTTCAACAAGCCTGATTTTTTTCTCGCGACGGGTCACACACGACCCGTCGTTTTCCACGTCTGAAGGACGACCAATGACCACGAACTATGAAAAGATCAAGGCCCGGATCGCCGCGCTGATTGCGAAGGCGAAGGGCACCGACAACGAGCACGAAGCGGCGGCGTTCATTGCGAAGGCCGAAGAGCTGCTCGAGCAGTATCAGATCGACCTTTCGGAGCTCGGCGACGAATCCGACAAGGTGCGCCAGCACTCGGGACTCGACGCCGACGGCAAATGGGTCGCGTCGTGGCATCGCCACCTGTACCGCGCGCTTGGCCAGTACTACGGCTGCAAGTCGATCAAGGTCAACACCATGAAGGGCTATCGCCAGGAACTCGTCGGGCGTGAATCCGCGATCGTGACGACCGATCTCATGTTCGTCTTCATCAAGGCCGAGTGCAATCGGCTCGGCCGCGAGCTCGCTCGTGACGGCGGCGCGCCGACTGACGCAAATGGCGCGCGCCTTGTGGGCAATGCGCTCGTCCAACGCATCTTCAAGCTCATCCGTGAGCGCGAGGAACGCGATGCCCTCGCGCCATCGACCGCGGCCGCGAAGAACTCGCTGATCGTCCTCGACCAGGTCGTCGCGCTGTTCGAGCAGCTCTATCCCGACACGAAAGATGGTCGACGGATTCACATGAGCAGCACGTCGTCTGCTCGCGAGCTTGCCGAAGGCATCGGCCTGCACCGTCAGGCCGGCCACGTTCAGACGTTGAAACTCCGGTGAGGTATGGCCCGATAGACACCGCGTTTCGCGCGGTGTCGACCATCGCCGTGTTCTTGCTCGCTTGGCAGTCTTACGGGCCTGCCACTGGGAGCGTAGCGCCGTTCTTCATATCGGCTATATGGCTGACGTATGCTATATGGTCAGATAGAACGAGGATCGACCAATGATCCGTCTGCGCGAAGTTTGGCATTGGTGGCGTGACGGCAAACGCGTCTCGCAGAAAACAGCTTTGACGCCACCAGGTATTTACAGCATGCAGATTCTCGACGTGCGGATCGACCATAAAGGACGCCTGCTTTACGACGCAGAGATGCTGTGTGAGGAAACGCAATGACCGAATCTCAACTTGGCGATATGGCTCGCCGGCTTGCTCGAGCGTCCGTTGTGTCGGACGTTGACTACGACAAGCTGGTCGAGCATTATAAGGCGCAGGATCGTGACCCTGCGATGATCCTTTACGATATCGAAGATGGTATCCGTCTTGCATTTGGGCTTCGAGTTAACTAGGAGGCAACACATGCGGTTAGGCCCGTTCTACGTTCTGCGTGAGCGCTCGACGCGCAAGCTAATGCCACAGGTGAAAGTGGCGACGCGTGCCGAGTTCGGCGATCACGGGCCGCCGCGGCTCTTCACAACGCGGCACGCGGCATCGCAGGCGCTCAACTGCTGGCGCATGGGACTTTGGCGCCTTACGGGTGACGAAGACGGCTGCTGGCCCGAACCGTCGCTCTGGAAAGGCAACGCCGAGATCGCCGCGCGCCGTCAAGCAACGGACGTCGATATCGTGCCGATGCATTTGGTATCGGTTCTATGAAGCGATGGCACTCCTGGCGTAATTCAGAGCTTTGCCTCAAGCTGCGCATGTTATGGATGATGCGCTGGCTTCCGCGTGTTTGGTATGCCGAAGTCTGGAAGCAAGATGCGAGTGCGCGCATCTGCTGCGACGGGTATATGTGCGGCTGTCAAGGTTCAGATTATTGGGCATACTGGGAACACCTGCTGGAGCATCGGCTGTGAAATATATCATCCTGGAGACGCCCGATGGGCGCCGCATGCCGATTATCTTTCCCGAGGCGCTAACGCACTGCTTCGTTGCTGGCGCGATGCAACTGGTTGTCGATACGCTCGATCCAAAGAAGGACTTGCGTCCGCGGCAACTAGACGGTCTGCTAAAAGCCGGCAACGCGAAACCGATATCCGCGGGCTTTGTCGATCTGCACGAAGTCAGCGTCCACGGTGAAAGCGAAAGTCTCGGCGGGCTCAAAAGCCGGCATGTGGACGAAGGATATATCTCGTTTGGCGATGCCTGTGCCTACACGGCTGACCATATTGTCGCCGATCTGCTAAATTTCAAGCGAGGCGAGAGATGATCCAATATCTCATGCTCGTCGAAGCGACAGCACACAAATATCGGAACTGTGCGGGCAGCGCAGTCAAACTTCGGTTCGATCGTCCGCAAGGTCCGATCTTCAGCTATATTCATTCAGCGACGGAGGACGATCTCGTTGTCTGGAAGGCTAGGGTCGGCCAAGAGATTCCCGTATCCATTCGCAAAAGGATGCTCGAGCCCGGGCGTTGCTACGAAGAGGCGCGGGTTCGGTTTAATTTGAAAGGGACAGACCGTGACGCCTGAAGATCGCGCAAAGCTCGACGAGATTCAAGCAATCATCAAACAGCGCGGCAAAGGATGTGGCGACTGCTCAGCCTGCTGCACGATCATGGGCGTCGAGATGGAGCCTATCGCAGATGCCTTCAAGCCCGAGCGACAACGCTGCGGGTATGAGCGCAAATGCGGCGGCTGCTCGATCTACGAGAACAAGCCCGACAGTTGTGAATCCTTTATGTGCTTGTGGCTTGCAAGCCAATGTTTCGATGGCGGCATGCCCGACAAATGGCGGCCCGATAGGGTCGGAGCTGTCCTCGACTTGAACCCGCTCGGCATTATGACGGCACATCTGAAGCACGAAACAGCGTTCGAGCGACAAGGCCCTTTGCGCGACATGCTCCTGTGGCTATCAAACGTCCGCAATCCGCTCTTTAGCAAGAACTTCATTATTCTTGATCGCCCGAGCGGCAATAACTTGCTGTTCCGTCACGACGGAATAACTGAAGAGCTTGTTCCATGCGGTATCGGGCCGACAGGGCTCAAACTGTTCCGAACGAAGTATCCGGGAGAAGTCTAATGGATCTTTTGCGTTTGCTTCCGCCGTTTTGGTATCAGGGACGAGAAACCAGCGAAAGCTGGGATCGTGCGCTCAACAAAGCGCTGGATATCGGTATTACGTCTGTCGGGCCACATGAAGCGATCGTTGGCCCGTTTACCGTGTGGATCGCAAACTATCCGTATGCGTTCGGCTTCAACAGAGCCGACGCGCTTGAGCTCTTGCCTAAGGTGCGAACGCGAATTAGACTGCGGCGTGCGATCGAGCAATTTCACGACCGTCGCTACGCAGAACAATTCCCGGTGCGCCATGACCAAAAACGAAGCAATCTTTCGTGTCCTCCGAATGAGCCCTGACCGGCCAGGCGTCGCACGGCTTGCCCAAGAATTGCTAGCAGACGTGACAGGCGGCATTTACGTGCTGCCTGCACCGCCCGAGCAAACCGAAAGGCGAATGATACGGCCGAACAGACACGGCAAT